>ERZ746981.405-NODE-405-length-14798-cov-28.271653_pt1 | contig 14798 bp, 10 predicted proteins | sample MGYA00374948_ERZ746981 | MGnify/ENA primary metagenome ERZ746981 (study PRJEB28757, sample SAMN06711160) | food metagenome | host: microorganism | place: China:Harbin | collected 2017-01-30 | study: EMG produced TPA metagenomics assembly of the Analysis of...
CGACTGCGCTTCATCCGTCCGTATCCTTCTCGATCGGACTCTACTTTTAAATGGTTACATTTCCGGGGGGCACGTCACCTGTCGAAAACCTCCGGGTTTGCCTCAAGGAGTAGCTTGCTGTCGCAACCAGATATGAAAAAACAGCAACGTCGTTTCTCGCGGTCATCCACATCGCTGCCGCAGCAGACTGGATCAAGCTCTAACAGAGCCCTAAATTGATAGGTCCTGATCTAAAAGACCTGACGACCATAAGACAGCCGCTTCTCAGGCGACGTGCCTAGCTGCCACATTGATAATCTGCCTGCGAGGGAAGGACGGAGCAGACAGAAACCGATTAAAGCCCTGCCGACACCGCGGTCTGTTCCTGCGTAACGGACACCCGCGCGATTTCCCGGGCCGCACCGTAGATATGGTAAAGCGAACTGGCTGGCATATAATCAACGAGCATACGCCCGTCAGGCGTCAACCTGTCTACCCAGCCGCCATGCAGGCGTGCCGGTGCATAAAGGGTAAAAAACCGTGTAGCCTGCATAGACAGGAGCGTCCTGTCACAGGGCAGTCCGTTTTTCAGGCGCTGGCACAGCAGGCGCATGAATTCGGTCTGGGGCCATATACGGGTGGATAATTCAAGCTGCGTGCCGGATTCCGTAATTGCATCATATACATCGGCTGTGTCGGGGGCGGTCCCATGGCGACTGCCTGTCTGGAAAAGACCATCGGCTACCCGCAGCAGGGCGTCTTCATGGGACTCGCCGGACGCTAGCGTGCAGTATTCGGTAAACAGCCACGACCATTCGAAAAGATGACCGGGCTCTACCCTGTTCTGGCCTGCAGGCTGCAACGGAATCCATTTGGAATCAAAGTATTCCAGCAGCATTCCCGATCCGGGATCGATAAAATGTTTCAGGGCCAATGCAACGATCTGCCGGGCATAATCGAGATAGAAACTGTCAGAAGAGACTTCAAAGAGGGCGAGATAAGCCTCCAGCAGATGCATGTGCGGATTCTGACGGCGGATCATGTCGGGCGTGGGCATGGCGTCACGATAGCCACCGTTTTCCGCCTTGAAGATCAAGTCGATTTCCAGAACGGTCTGGCGGGCCGTAGCCAGATAAGTCCCATTACCCGTAAGGCGATAGGCCCATGCGTAACCAAAAAGAATGAACGCATGTGCATACAGGTCGCGCGTACGATTACCCGGCCTGCCATCGGGCGCGAGGGAGAAAATCCATCCCCTTTCCCCATCGCTGCCATGGTAGCGGCGGCCAATCTCCTCCAGACAGTCAATTGCCTGTTCCGCCGCATCATGCACGCCATCCAGTGCAGCACGGCAATAGGTCGCCACCTGGCGGGCCTGCACCATCAGGCGCAATTCCGGTAGCAAAACCGGCGTACCCTCAAAGGTCAGACGTTCGTGGTAAAGTGTTCTGCGGCGGTCAAAACCACGCTGGCTCCATAGGGGAAGCGCCGATTCCTTCAGCCAGTCCTGCCACAGGGTCTTACACAAGCCGAAGTCAATCATCAGGGGTTCCGCAAACACGAAGGACTGAAAATATGGACAGGAACCATCGCCCTATCAAGTGCCCTGTCCCATTCCCGTGTGCCTGCCACAATCCGCATGGCGATACAAAACTGTTTTCGTGAAATACAACTCGTGAACGCCAGCAGGCTGGGATACTCCCATTGGCAGAACGACCTGTAGCCCAGACCTGTCCGTTTTTGATGGGTGAATTTTCATGATGTTGCCTGTATCTATATCCCTGTAACCCACTCCTGATCGTAAGAAGTTCATGATTGAAAATTTCCAGTTTGGCTCTCTGGTCGTCATCGGTGATCTTCTTCTGGATCAATACATCTACGGCTCGGTGGAACGGATTTCACCTGAAGCGCCGGTGCCAGTGCTCCGGCGCGACCGACTGGCTTCCGTGCCGGGGGGCGCTGCGAATGTCGCGATCAATGCGGCAGCACTGGGCTGTGCCGTACAACTGATCGGTGTGGTGGGCTGCGATCCCGCGGCGGATGCGCTGCGCCATGCGCTGGCACCATGGGACACTATCGACTGCACCGGCATTCTGGCGGACCCTCAATGGACTACCATTACAAAAACGCGCGTGCTGAGTGGGCGCCAGCAGATCGTGCGTATTGATGATGAGCGCATTGAAACACCGTCGGCACAACTGACCGCCCGGCTCATCGCTGCTGGCAAGGCTGCGATTGCCACATGTGATGTGCTGGTCTGTTCCGATTACGCCAAGGGCGTATTGTCCGAGGATGTTCTGGCAGAACTGATAGAGACCGCCCGCAGTCGGGACATTCCCGTTATCGTCGATCCCAAACGCAGGGATCTGGCGGCTTATCGTGGTGCTTCGCTCATTACTCCAAACCGCAAGGAACTGGCCCAGGCGACCGGCTTGCCCCTGCACACGCATGATGAAATCGAGCGTGCCGCTCGCGCGGCGTCGGCCGCGTTTGGGGGGGATGTGCTGCTAACCCGCTCGGAAGAGGGCATGACCCTGTGGCGCACGGATGGAACCATGACCGATGCGGCCACCCGCAAATCGGAAGTCTATGACGTGTCCGGTGCGGGCGACACGGTTGTAGCTACGGTGGCGGCAGTGCTGTCCGCTGGCCAGACACTGGATACGGCCATGGTGATTGCAACCACCGCAGCCTCCATCGCTGTTGGCAAACTGGGTACTGCAAGCGTTTCAAAAGAGGAACTGAGCCGCGCGCTGCGGGCTGAAATGGTTGAAACCGGGCAGACCCTACCTCTCGATCAGGCAGTGCAGGTGGTCCAGAACTGGCGACAGCATGGCGCGCGGGTCGTTTTTACCAATGGCTGTTTCGATCTGGTGCATCCCGGTCACATTGCACTGCTGCATGGCGCTGCCCGTGAAGGGGATAAACTGATCGTGGCGATCAATAGCGACCAGTCCGTCAGGCGCCTGAAGGGTGAAAGCCGACCGGTACAGGATGAGCAGGCACGTGCGATGGTGATCGGCGCCCTGCGGGATGTGGATATGGTGGTGATTTTTGATGAGGACACGCCACTTGAGACGATCAGGGCCCTGAAACCCGATGTTCTGGTAAAAGGCGCTGATTATACGGAAGAAAATGTGGTTGGCGGTGATTTCGTCAAGCAGAATGGCGGTCGGGTCGCGTTGATCGATATTGTTTCCGGTCGCTCGACAACATCGCTGGTCAGGAAGATGCAGCAGGCTGTTTAGGAAGGGAACAGGGGCACACGTTTCCAGTGTGATGGATACCCCAGTTCAACCCTTTCTCTTGATAGGCGGACTCAGTGTATTTTTGTTCTGAACACACGGTCCAGAAAGATGGCCGTAATCGCAAAATTTGATTCGGGCGCAACATAATGATGCTGAACGTGGTGTTTTTTTATGGAACGCAGGACCGGCAGCCTCATGGGAAACTGATGGCAGGCATAATGCACCACGTCGTAAATGACGTATCCCATGATAAAGCCGTCAACAAAGCACCCACCGTTACCCATCCCGCCGATCATGACCCCGCCTGCCCACAGCAAACCGGCCAGCGGGATGGACAGCCCCAGCGGCATGAGGTTGCGCAGCGGGTGATTCGGCTGAACATGGTGGTTGCCATGCAGCATGAAGATCAGCGCCTGTCCAATGCGGGAACGAAGCTGCAGGTGGAAAAGAAAACGGTGGGTGAAATATTCGACCACGAACCACACGGCAAAACCACTGCCGGTCGCCAGCAGGAACGCGCCATAGGAATGGCTGGCCTTTCCCCCCACAATAAGCAGGACAAGCAACAGCGCACTCCAGACCAATACGAAGGTCCGGAAAGAAATTTGCGTCAGACGCTCAAGAATCTCGTTCTGAAACAGACGAACGGGAGCCTCATTATGTGATCGGGACGGGCGCTTCATATTCCCATTTTCCGTTTTCAGTCTTTTATTTTAGACGCATTAACAAAACTCTACAAGCCGGGGTATTAATGCATACCGTATCAATACCATGCTTTCTTTAACCCTTTGGGGAAGGACATACCATTCCTGTCCGGGGGACTGTATGGAAAAAACCGCCATCATCTTAACGGGACGCAGACAGGTGCGCAGAGTTGCATTGTAGCCGCACTTCCTTCCAATCCCGTCATGTTTCTACCGTCCTGAGGCCGTTTAGGGATTGCGCCCCGCTCTCTCCGGGCATTCCTTACCCGTGTGGGTTGATACCCGCAATAGAAGCCGGGACGGGTCGGTATCATCATGTGCATGGGGGATTGCAGAACTGCATATCGGTAGACGATATCGCCCTGCCGCCTTTTCCTCATCACGCCTATGCTCCATGACCTTTCCTCCTCGAAGGCTTCTGATCGCGGGGATCAAGAGTGTGACGCGGGGGATGTCAGTTACAGCTTTCTGCGTCCCCATACAGTCATCGTTCCAGTGCGCGGGCTTCGATCAGATCATGAAGGCCTGCAGGAGAAATGTCCTGTGCGGATAAAGCGTTTTTATGGCCGGAAAGAGGAAAATCCACGACAACGAAAGGCGTATGCCGCGCCCCGCCGGGAACAACCGAACCGGGGATGGACGGGCGATGATCCCCAAAAAATACCAGCGTGGCCTTACAGTCCCGCTCCTGAAAACCCTTCATCAGCGTGGCCAGCATCTGATCGCTGCCCTGTAAATGGCGCAGGTAATGGGCCACACCCTCGCCTTTCCCGTTTGGCCAGGGACCGTGATTTTCCATGGTCACGGCATATACGAACAGGGATTCCGCTCCCTCCGCATCGACCAGCCGAAGGATCGCATCCGCAACATCACAGTCCTGCGTGTAGGGCATACTGGCGGACTCAGCATGAGCAAAGGCATCATCGCCGATCAGGCGCTCGAAACCGATGGCGGGCATAAGGCGGTCCCGACCGTAAAACCCCAGATCGTGCGGATGGACGAACACGCTGCGGTATCCTGCCGCACCCAGTCGGTATGGCAGTGCAAATTCCTTCTCCCGCGCAGCGGTCAGAAACGGGTCGAAATAACGGAAACCGAGTTGTGCTTCCGTGCGCCCAAACAGTACGCCGTATTCCGTGCGCATTGTATAGGCACCAAAACCACTGACCTGTAGCGCTCCCCATGCGGATGCAGCCGCCTGCGCGCTCCGCAGGCCACTCATGGTCGGCAGGGCAGTTTCGCTCAGGCCAAGAGTGTACGGGTCAGCAAAGGATTCACACTGCACCACTACCACCACATCCCGCGCGGGTCTGGTCGTGGATGGCACCGGCGGTGGTGGAGCACCATCAGGCTCCGCCTGCCAGCGACGCCAGTAAAGATAAAGCGAACCGATCAGCCCCAGACAGCCAATATCCTTACTGATATCCGGCACCGGTGCCCAGCGTGACACGGGCACGAGCCGCAGCCCAAGGGATGCCGCGACCACCATGCACAGCCCAGCGATTCGCGTGGCCGGTCGCAGCCCCTCAACGGAGACATAAATAAACAGGGCGGGAACAATCAGCACGATTGCAACCACCGCCACCCGCGCGAGCGGAGGAATGGAAAACAGATAAAATTTCGGATTGCGCAGGAAACTTTGCGCCACAACCACATCGCTGAACAGCAGCGGCTCACCCAGAAGCGACCATTTTATGTTGGAGGCCACAACCCCCACCACAGCCAGCAGTACCATGACACAGCCCGACAGCCACGCCGAGCCGGAAAGAAAGGCACACAGGCCATAGATCTGCCCCATGATCAGACCATGGATGACAAAGCGGGCATATGACCACCCCACCTGAACAGATGGCCGAGTCAGGCGTTCTGTCAGGAAGGTTATAAAAAACGCCGTCCCGAAAACTGCCACAGGAAATCCAAAGTTTGATGCGATGTTCATTCCAACCTGCTTTTCCAACCCATTCTACAGGCAGAACATGCCCCATACCATCCAGCCCGCCGCACTTCGCTTACCCGGCATGAAAGGACATAAACAGTGGATACGGCACAATGACCCTTCTCTTTTGATTTTCTGAATATATAACGTGTCGGCTGATGCAGGCACCCCAGATGCCGCATCGCCATAATATTGACAATCAGGAAGACAGATACACGGACTGATGAAACAAGAATAATGAGAAATGGAATTATGCCCCCCCTCTTACGGTCCCCCCCAATGCGCAGGGGTATGCCTTCCCTTTCTGTCAGCCGTTCTTCCTGTCATCCCGCAGACCGTACCGCTACACTTGCTCCCGACGATGAAGATACTGCAAATCTGATCGTAAGCGGACGTGTTGGTGGGGCATTCTGGGGTCCAGCGCCGCATGTAACGCGGCCCATCGTGATATGCGATGGCCATCTTCCCGCAGCGGACCAGAAGCTGGCCTCCCGCCTTCTGTCATGGGCGCTACGGCACTATCCATCTGAAAATATACTGCTGGTTGTCCGTCATCCCCACGGCTCAGCCGTAAGGATTGCACGACGCCACGGCGTGGCCGTCACAGATGCGCAGATCGATCCGCATGCCCTGCTGGATGGCGCGCGCGAAGTGCATTGCACGGGGCCACATGATCTGGCCGATCTGGCCGCCATGCGTGGCCTGCCGGTTCTCGTACATAGGGAAACCGGCGCTCTCCCCACCGTCTGGACACGATCAGATGCCTGCCTCCGCCTGATCCGGGGCACGCGGTATATCGACCCCTATACCGGAAAGCCGATCGGATGCCGCGAGGCCATCGCAATCCTTACGCTATGGCGTCGCACGATCCTGTCCAACCGACAGGTCGCGGCCTGCGCGGGCATGTCCCTGTGGAAACGGCGCAGGATTGCCGAATTCCTGGCTACAGCCCCCGGTTCACCACCCTTTATCCGTTATCCCAGTGCGCTTCGGCGCATTAAGCGTTCCCGGTCCGACCACAATACACAGGGTGTCGCCGTGTGGGCCACGCGCATTCCGCAGGGGCTGGAAGCAGCAGCCCGTACTGCCGGGCTGGAAATCTGGCGGGTGGAAGACGGCTTCATACGGTCCGTTGGTCTGGGTAGTGGATTACAGGTACCATGTTCCATTTTTCTCGACCGGCGGGGAATTTATTACGATCCGTCCCGCCCCAGCGATCTTGAGCATATACTGGCGACCCACCCCTTCGACGACACGCTGCGTGAACGGGCACGGAAACTGATCGACCTGGTGGTCGCAGGCGGCATTTCCAAATATGGTGTCGATACGGATGGGGCATTACCCGAACGGGGGGATACGCCCGCCGGCAGGCGTCCCGTCATTCTGGTGCCCGGTCAGGTCAGTGATGACATGTCGGTCCTGCTGGGTGGCGGGACCATTACCAGCAATATGGATCTGCTTCGCGCCGTCCGCGCCCGGAATCCGGACGCTGTCGTCATCTACAGGCCTCACCCTGACGTGAATGCAGGGCATCGCGCGGGGGCATTGAATGACGCGGAAGTAAGGCAATATGCTGACCAGATCAGTCGCGGCGGCTCCGTCATCTCCCTTCTGTCGAAGGTGGATGCGGTTCATACGCTGACATCCCTCGCCGGGTTCGAGGCCCTGCTGCGCGGGGTACAGGTCGTTACTTATGGCGCGCCATTTTATGCCGGATGGGGACTTACCACAGATCTGGGGCCGGTTCCCCATACGCGTCGGCATCGCAGCCTTACGCTGGAAGAACTTGTCGCGGGCACACTACTCCTTTATCCGTCATATATTGACCCGCTAACCCGCCTGCCGTGCGAACCTGAAATGCTTATTGACAGAATCCAGGATGCACGGCTGTGGCGTCCCACTTTACTAATGCGCGCGCGCGAAATACAGGGGCAGGTCAGGCGCAGGCTTGGCCAGATGAAAACGGAACGGGTTACCCCTGTTGCAGGTGAGAAACAAAATACAAAAAGGGCAAACCCTGATGCATGATCCTTTCGTCAGGAAAGAGACATCACCCAGGCGGTTTCTTCTGCTTCAGGGACTGATGGGGCCTTTCTTCCGCATGGTCGGGATCGCGCTGCGTAAAAGCGGGCATGAGGTTTACAAGATCAATTTCAATGGGGGCGACCAGCTATTCTGGCGCCTGCCCCATGGCATTGATTATACAGGAGACGGGCAGCACTGGCCCGCCTTTCTGGAAGACGTGATCAACCGCCACCAGATTACGGACGTCATGCTGTTCGGAGATTGCCGCCCGATGCATAAGGCCGCGATTGAATTCTGCGGCGAGCGCCATATTCCGGTCCATGTATTCGAGGAAGGCTATATCCGCCCTGACTGGGTCACGCTGGAAGTGGACGGGGTGAACGGCAATTCCAGCCTGCCGCGTGACCCTGCATGGTACAGGGCGGAGGCGGCCCGTCTGCCACCCGCACCAGTACACAATACGGTTCCCTCATCCTTCCGCAGGCGCGCACTGGAAGCTGTAGCCTATAATGCTGCTGACATCCTGACCCGGTGGTATTTCCACAAATGGAATGACTACCGTCCCTGGCATCCATGGACCGAAGGGATCGGCTGGCTCAAGCGCCTGCGTAACCGCAAGGCTGCTGAAGTCCTGACACAGGAAATCATGCAGCATATTACCGATAGCGGTCACCCCTACATGCTGTTTCCATTGCAGCTTGATGCGGATGCACAGGTACGTCTCCATTCATCGTTTGCGGGCATGGAACCAGCGATCCGGCGTGTCATCAGTTCCTTCGCGGCCCATGCACCATCTGATACCGTCCTGCTGATCAAGGAACATCCCCTTGACAACGGTGTGCGGGACTGGCGCAGCCTGATCAATGATATCGCCCGCGAACATAAGGTAGGCGACCGGGTTTTCTACATTGAGACGGGCGACATCGCCCTGCTGGTGCAAAAAGCACGGGGTGTCGTCACCATCAACAGCACAACGGGCACGCTGGCGCTTGCCTGTGGCGTGCCGGTGCTGGCGATGGGACAGGCCGTATACAACATTCCCGACGTAACCGATCAGTGCGACCTGGATACGTTCTGGGTATCTCCCACACCGCCCGACAAGGCGACCTATGATGCTTTCCGCCGGGTACTGATTGACCGCTGCCTGATCCCCGGCGGCTTCTTCTCCGAACAGGGCCTGAAACAGCTGATACAGGGCGTGCTTGAGCGGATCAGCCGCAGTCCGGCTCCCGAACGGATCGCATCGGAAATCGTCGCCAGCGGCACGCCACACTTCAGGCTCCACCTTCCCACCCGGAAACCGTCGCGCGCAAGCCAGCCTACTGTCGTGACCCACGACCGGGTATGAATATTTTGTCAGGTCGTATGCCACAGATTTTTATGGATGTTTCGCGGCTGCTTTCGCGTGCCGGCAATCCCGTACCCACAGGTATCGATCGGGTTGAGGTGGAATATGTCCGCTATCTGCTGCGCCACGCAGCCGAGCGGACCATTTTTACCGCGATCCACCCACTGGGGCATATCGGGCTGCTGCAGCGCGATGAGGTCATTGCATTCATCGATCAGATGGAAGCGGTATGGAACGGCGAAAAAGTATCGCCCCGCGTCACAAAATGGACGGCCCGGCACCTGACCTTTATCAGGACGCTGGCATCAGGCTCCGCAGTGCAACCGGGCGGCATATACCTGCTGGTGTCCCATCATCACCTGACACGTCCTGACTCCATTGCGCGCTTCCTGCGCCGTCACAGGGCCGTATTCGTACCGATGGTGCACGACCTGATTCCCATCGAATTTCCTGAATACGCACGACCTGCCGAACCGGAGCGTCATCTGCGCCGCATCACCACCGTTACGGATCTGGCCGACGGTGTCATTGTGCCCTCCAAGGCAGTCGCAGCCTCCCTTGCCCCCTTCATCGCCCGGTCGGGACGGAAGATAACGGTAAAAACCATTCCGCACGGCCTGCACCTGCATGCAATGCGCGAAGAGACCGCAACCATGCCCCGCACATCGCAGGACCAGCGGCCCTACTTCGTTTCCCTTGGCACCATCGAACCCCGGAAAAACCATCTTCTGCTCCTCAACCAGTGGCGGAACATGGTTCAAGAACTGGGGGAGCACGCGCCGCAACTGATACTGGTCGGACGTCGGGGCTGGGAAAACGAAAACGTCCTCGACATGCTGGAGCGCTGTCCGGCCCTTCAGGGTCATGTTATCGAACATAATGACCTGTCAGATCCACAGGTTGTCGCCCTGCTGCGCCGTTCGCAGGGACTGCTGTTCCCCTCCTTTGCGGAAGGTTTTGGCCTGCCTCTGGCTGAAGCCCTGATGCTGGGTGTTCCCTGCATATGCAGCGACCTGCCCGTTTTCAGGGAAGTTGCGGGGGATGTCGCACTTTATCTGGACCCCACCAATGGACCGGCATGGCAGACGGCCATCATGAACCATATGCCCGACCGCCATCCGAAAAGACCCGGTCCCGCAGATATTGCACCACTCGGTTTCGCCAACTGGCCCGTCCGCGCGGCCGAAGGCGTTGCTTTTGCGGACGCCATTGCGACTGAACATCACATATCGGGTTGAGGGCTGCCTGGATATTCCCTGCTTGCCGGGAGCAACGATATACTGGTGGCGGATTTTCTGGATAAAACTGAAGAAATTGTAGGAAATCAGATTCAGGAAAGTAACAAAATCTGGCAGCCGCCGGGAGGGCAGAGTATCACAGCCTGTATCCGCCGAAAAAACCGGCAATCAAGGTCTGATTGCCACTGGCATCTGCATAACAGGAGCCATCACATCAAAAATATGTTCCGAACGCTAAAGAACTGCCAACGTCCTGCAACCCCGATATGGATTGCTGCGCTTACACATTCACAGCGCAATCCATATCACAGCACGCTGCATCTCCTGTCTTAAAGCTTATGGCCTGAACCGGAATCGTAAGTAGATTCTTCAGCCGGAGCCATTCATTTTTTGAGGGGGTTACCCTGTGCATATGGCCAGTTTAAATAGAATCTGATAAAAGACCTGACCTTCAATTCTCAGCTTTCATATCTGTAGGCATGTAGGTGCGCCTTGCGGGTCTGATATCGGCTCTACCATAACTTTTATCTGCGGTGTCCCATTGACGATCTTCTGTCTCTTGAAAAATTTGGGTCCAATACAATCTCCTCCCCGCAGGAGAGGATACCTGGTCGCGATCGGAGGCGGATTGCTGCTTTTGGCGGGATGCAATTCGCTGCCCGACAGCGGCCCCACAGAAGCTCAGGTCAAACATGCGCAGCATGACCCGAACAAAAACAACCTCGGTTATGGTATCGTCCAGGTCAGTCCCGAACTGATAGCATTGTTACAAAGTAAGGCTCCCCCACTTTTCAGCAGTTTCGACATTGCAACCGCAGGGCTCTCTCACGCCAGTAATGATACGGTCGGACCTGGCGATGTCCTGCAGATATCCATATATGAGGTCGGCAGTGCGCTATTCAGTCCCAGCAGCGCATCAATGGCCGCATCCTCCGCGTCAGGCACCAATACAACGCCCTCCTCGTCTACGGCCTCCAGCCTTCCCCTGGTCACTGTAGACGGCAGCGGCAATATCGAAATTCCTTTTGCCGGTCAGATCCATGTTACTGGAATGACCACCAATGATGTCTCTCTGGCCATCACTGCCAGGCTCAGGCAGAAATCAATGGCGCCACAGGTCGTGGTGCGCATTGTCTCTGATATTGCCAATTCAGTTATGGTTTATGGCGGCGTCCGGCATCCCAGTCGTATAACCCTGACACCGAATCAGGAGCGGATTCTGGATGTCATCGCTCTTGCGGGCGGAGAAGATCATACAACCCAGTCGGATGAAGATTATACGGTCAGGCTGATACGCAACGAGCAGGTTGCCGAACTGCCCCTGAAAACCATAGAAAACGATCCACAGCAGAATATTGTCATGCAGCCGGGCGACCGGGTGCAACTTGTCTTCCAGCCGCGTAGCTACACGGTTTTTGGCGCGAGTGGGCAGGTTACCCAGACCCAGTTTTCAACGCCGACACTGACCATGGCCGAGGCCATCTCACGCGTGGGTGGTCCAATTGATTCTCGGGCAGACCCAAACGCGGTCTACCTGTTCCGCTTTGAAAATGCCGATGTCCTGCGTAGCCTGGGCATGCCTATAGATGAAAACGCAACTACCGGTCCGATTATTTATAAAATTGATATGATGAATCCCAGTAACTATTTTCTAGCTGATAAGTTCATGATGCGTGATCGGGATCTGATTTACGTTGCGAATGCTTCAAGTAACAAATTTTATAAATTCTTTGGGCTAATCAGTACTCTTGTATCACCGGGAATTACAGCAGCCTGGATAGCCAAATAATGAGTATATACCCGGAATGTAAGGTTTTTATGAACATGCATGTCATGCCCTGTATGTATGGTCATGCCTTCGGGAAAGCCCTATCCAATCTCCTCTCCTGCGTTTTTGACCGGAATGATGCTCCATGAATGTCGATATACATACTCACGATGGTGAAGAGCGGTATCAGGAGGAATCTCTGCTGGCCAGGATATTGAACTGGTTCCGGGAGCACATATACTTTGTCGCATTCGTTCTCGGTCCGACTGTTATAACTTTTCTATATCTGACCCTGATAGCAACGCCTCAATACATATCCGAGGCGCATTTCGTAGTACGTGGACATTCATCTCAGTCGGGTATTTCGCTGACCAGCATCCTGCAATCCAGCAGTGGTGGCGGGAGCGGCGCAACATCTGAAAATACGTACGTGGTGCAGGATTACATGCAATCACGTGATGCTGCTGAGTTGCTCATCAAGAAAAATCAGCTACTGGATGTCTATTCCCGTCCCGAAGCGGATTTTGTCGCACGGTATCCGTTTTTCCTTGCCTCCAAAAATTTCGAGCACTTTTACCTTTATTATAAGCGGCATGTACTGGTTGAGCAGGATTCAGAAACCAATATTTCCATTCTGACGGTTCGTACTTTCCGGGCCGAGGATTCCCAGAAAATTGCCCGTGCCTTGCTGGACGCCGGCGAGAACCTTGTAAACGAGATCAATCGTCGTCAGCGGGAAAACCTGATCCGGGCCACTCAGGCAGAAGTACAGGCAGCAGAAGCCAAGCTACGTGATATTAACCAGAAGCTGGCCGAATATCGTAATGTCGTCGCCCTGATCGACCCCCTTCGGCAGGCTGTGCCAATGGCCGGTTTTGTTACCAGCCTCCAGAATATGCTGACATCTACTCAGATGCAGTTGGACCAACTACGCCAGTCTGCTCCCAACAGTCCTCTGATAGCTGCCTATCAGCATCAGGCTGATGTCCTGTCTGATCAGATCAAGAAATCAGGAAATGAGATTACAGGGTCCGATACATCCCTTGTACCCAAGATTACAGGGTATGAAGACCTGATGGTACAGCGAGAGATCCAGCAAAAAATTCTGCTTAGCAATGTTGCATCGCTTGAAGGAGCGAAACAGCAGGCAAATCAGCAGATGATCTACGTTGACGAAGTGGCTCAGCCCAATGCTGCGGACTGGCCAGAATATCCCCGCAATATTATCGTTCTGGTCATTGTCTTCTTTTCCTGTCTGGGACTTTTTGTCATGGCTCGCCTGCTTATCGCCGGTGCACAGGAACGCCATCTGCGGTGATTACAAAAGTATCCGTATCTCATCCTGAATATTCGCTGAACAGGCAGGCTTCCCTGCCTTTCAGTTTTTTAAGAAAAAGATCCTGATATGTTACGTTGTATTGATATTGTTAAAGATTATCATGTAGACGGGCAGACAAGGCGTATTCTGGATCACGTCAGTTTTCAGGTTGAGCGCGGTGAAAAGCTTGGAATTCTAGGACGAAATGGTGCAGGCAAATCAACACTGATCAAGATTCTTGGTGGTGTTGAACTGGCCACATCCGGCCGGGTGCAGCGGAATATGTCGGTTTCCTGGCCTCTGGCATTTGGTGGAGCCTTCCAGGGCAGCCTGAGCGGACTGGATAATCTACGATTCATCTGTCGTATATATGATCTTGATTATAAAAAAACCCGTAAATACGTTGATGATTTCTCGGAGCTTGGGAAGCAGTTAATGGACCCAGTCAAGACGTATTCTTCGGGGATGCGAGCTCGGCTGGCTTTTGCCCTTTCGGTCGTTATTGAATTTGATTGCTACCTGATCGATGAAGTCATCATGGTGGGCGACGCCCGCTTTTTTGAACGCTGTCGAGAAGAGCTATTTATCAAGCGTGCAGATCGCGCCCTTATTATTGTCTCACATGATATGAATTTCATTAAAGAAATATGCGACAAAAGTGCAGTCATTCATAATAGGAAAATGATTGAATGCCCTAGTGTGCAGGACGGCATCGATTTATATCATTCTCTCTGATCATTAGAGCACGTCCTCGTTATTCTGGTTCATACCCTGCCGCGGTAAAGAATTTGACACATTCGTCAGGGAGAAAACATCCAGGACTGATCCGGCGGCGTCCCACAGGGCTGTGACGGTTCTTGCTGCCTTGGCTCGCAGGAGGGCCTGAGCCTGGCGAACGCCATTTCGATCGGATTGAAATCGGGACTATAGGGAGGCAGGAACATCATCTGTGCCCGCGCTCGTTCGATGGCCTTTCGCGCTCCCACCCCTTATGAGCGGGCAGATTGTCCAGCACAACGATATCGCCCGGGCTCAGCGTTGGCACGAGAACGTGCTCGACTCAGGCCTGAAAAATCTCGCCGTTCATGGCGCCCTCATGCACGAAGGGTGCCATCATGCCCATAAGGCCGCAGGCCCGCGGTGAAAGTCGTGTTTTTCTGACGTGCCCCCCGGAAATGTAACCATTTAAAAGTAGAGTCCGATCGAGAAGGATACGGACGGATGAAGCGCAGTC
>ERZ746981.406-NODE-406-length-14711-cov-277.430573_pt1 | contig 14711 bp, 16 predicted proteins | sample MGYA00374948_ERZ746981 | MGnify/ENA primary metagenome ERZ746981 (study PRJEB28757, sample SAMN06711160) | food metagenome | host: microorganism | place: China:Harbin | collected 2017-01-30 | study: EMG produced TPA metagenomics assembly of the Analysis of...
TCCAGGCATCTTCGGCAAGCCGGACCTTGCGTGTCGCACTTTCAATATCAAAAGGCGGGAATGGCGGTCGTGACATGAATAAACTCCGTGTGATGTAGAAGTCATGGTTGTCGCAGCATTGTGTTTCCTTCACGACACTGACGAAATGACCGTCATCCCTCGTTTCAGGACATGACCAGATCTATTACTTTTGTCCTTTATCCGGATTTCCAGATGCCTGATGGGACGCGGGTTCCGCCACAGCCTTCAGAATTGCAGGACGCGTGGTTGAGCAGGGTTAAAAGTGATGGTGAAAGCGATAGCCCTACACAGGGTAGAAGGACGCCTTTGACACCCCCATTACATCCTTAGCTCCCATGCCCGAGCCGGTGGCCGGGTCGAAACCCATGGGACCGGGCCTGCCATGCAATCAGGAAGCCGACAGCGACAAGTCCCATCACCGCCCAGGGGAACGATGCCGCCCCCCATGTATCGAGCAGCGCGCCGCCCAGAAGGCCCCCACCGGCTATGGCACTGTTCCACGCCACGACATTCATGGACAACGCGACATCCGCGCCATCGCCGGCTGCATCGGCGAGCGCGGTCTGGAGCAACGTCGCGGCGCCACCAAATGTCAGCCCCCATACCGTCACACCGATCATGATCACCGCAGGCGATGCTGACCCGATGGCGAAAGCCGCTGCGACGACCGCGAATATGGCGAGACTGAGCAGGACGGACAGGCGCAGGGCGTGATCGACCGTGCGGCTGGTCAGCCAGATGCCGACAAGGGCTGCGACCCCGAACAGCAGGAGGATGCGATCTGCCTGTCCCGCCAGTCCGGCTGGCGTCACGAACGGCACGATGTAGGTATAGAGCACATTGTGCGCGAGCATCCACGCCATCACCACGCCCAGAACAGACCGCACGCCCGGCATGTAAAGGACATGCCGGAACGGCAGACGCTCGTCATGCGCGGCACCCGGAAAGTCAGGAACTTTCGCCATTACCCATGCGATCAGCAGCATGGTCAGGCCCGACATGATCCAGAAAGCCAGCCGCCAGCCAACGGCAGCGCCCAGCCATGTCCCGGCGGGAACCCCCAGCGAGAGCGCGATCGGCGTGCCGACCATGGCAATCGCCAGGGCACGGCCCTGCTGGGCGCGCGTCACCATCCGGCGCGCATAGCCGGCCAGCAACGCCCAGGCGAGACCCGCTGCCGCACCTGCTCCGTACCGGGCCACAAGGGTCATGCCGTAATGCGTCGAAAACGCGGTAATGGAATTGAACACCACGAAGCCTATGATCGCCAGCAGCAGGACCTTCCTGCGCCGCCATCGCTGCGTGGCGAGTGTGAGCGGGATCGCCGCACTCAGCGAGCCTATGGCATAGGCCGTCACCATCTGCCCGGCGAGCGCCGGGGAAATATGCAGACCCGCGCGGATCTGAGGCAACAGACCTGCCGGCAGGGTTTCGGTCATGATGCAGATGAAGCCGGTCATGGCCAGCGCGAGCAGGCCGGCAACCGGAAGGCGTGCGTCGGTTTTTTGCGTGGGCACTGTGATGGTGGGGGTCATGGGGCGCTCATATATGGATCGTTTGATACACATATAGGGCAGCAGCAGCCTTGGCAATCACTTGTGGATCACTTAATATGGAAGTCTTTCGGAAGGAACGATGACATGGCGCGGACCGGGCGGCCCCGTGAGTTTGACCGCGACAGGGCGATTGACGCCGCCACGGCGCTTTTCTGGACGCAGGGGTATGAGCCGACCTCCCTGACGCAGCTCAAGTCCTGCATGGGCAACATTTCGCCTGCGAGCTTCTATGCCGCCTTCGGCTCGAAGGAAGCCCTGTTCCGCGAAGTCGTGCAGCGTTATCTGGCCACATACGGGCAGGTGATGGCACCGTTATGGGATGAAAGTCTGCCCCCGCGCGAGGCCATCGAACGGACGTTGCGCAGTTCGGCGCGCATGCAATCTGCCCGCACCCATCCGGCCGGATGCCTGGTCGTGTCCGGCGCCAGCAACTGTTCCCCCGAAAACGAACCTGTTCAGGTGCTTCTTGCGGCGGAACGACAGCGCACGCGCACCGGCATCAGGGCCTGCGTGGAACGCGCCATTGCCAATGGCGAATTGAACGCATCCCCGGCGACAGATGTGCTGCCCGATATTCTCACGACTTTTTTCCACGGAATGACATGCGAAGCCCGAGACGGGATGCGTTCGGACACACTGGATGCAGCCGTCACGTCGCTGCTGACGTTGTGGGATATCAACGCGGTGAAACGGGGAACAGCAAAGCGGCCCAAGAAAAAGCTGACAGACTGACAGCGGCGAGGCGGTCCGGACCCGGCCCGAAAATTCCATATCGGTCGGTCCACAAATCCTTGACCCTGCTTCGTGCTCCTATTATGGATCGGTCGATATGGAAATGGTGTCTTCGGAACCCGACGCCATGCATCTTCAGGGAATCCGATCATGAGCCCATCAAAAATCGCCTTCGTCACGGGTGCCAATCGTGGCATCGGATACAGTATTGCCAGGCATCTGACGGCAGCCGGCATCAACGTGATCGGCACGTATCACGCCAATGCAGACGAGGCGAAGGCTGCTGAAGCCGCCCTCAGCCACAAGGATGCAAAGCTGCGCATGCTGCAGCTGGACATCGCGAACCACGCGTCGTTCACGGATTTTACAGGGCAGGTCAAAACCCTTCTTGCAAATGAGTTCGGGCAGGGGAGACTGAATTATGTTGTCCAGAACGCCGGCAACATCATCCACACCTGCTTCGATGCCGCGACGTCCGAACAGCTCGACAATCAGTACAATATTCATTTCAAAGGCCCGTACCTGCTGACGGTAGCACTCCTGCCCCTGATCCGTGATGGTGGCCGCATTCTCAACATCACCTCTGCCGCGACGCGCTTCTACCTGCCGGATCATGGGCCCTACGCAGCCATGAAAGCCGCGACCGAAGTCATCTCGCTCTATATGGCGAAGGAACTGGGTGTGCGGGGCATTACGGTCAATGCGGTCGCCCCCGGCGCGGTGGCATCGGACTTTGGCGGCGGTCTGGTCCGTGATGATGCCACGGTCAACAAAAGCCTCGCGGAGATCACGCCGCTGGGGCGCGTTGGCCAACCTGACGACATCGGGGCCGCGGTCCGTGGCCTCCTGTCCGACGACATGCACTGGGTAAATGGCCAACGCATTGAGGTGACGGGAGGCCAGTCACTTTGATCCCACACAGAAAAGGGCAGGGAGAAGCCGTATGATCAACGTTATGGCCAGCAGCGTCCTCAATGCACCCGTCTCGTCCGTCTGGGGACTGATCCGTGATTTCGGTGCTCTTGGTCTCTGGTTGCCGGGTGTGAAAAGCTGCATGATCGAAGGCGATGATCCCGGTGATCGTGTCGGCGCAATCCGCCGTGTTGAAATGGGCGATGTCGGTGTCATCCGTGAACAGCTTCTGGCGCTGTCGGACGTGGAGCATGCGGTGACGTTCTCGATCATTGAATCGGCTCTGCCGATCCGGAACTACCGCTCGACCATCACGCTTCTGCCCATAACGGATGGCGATCGCACGTTTATCCGCTGGCGTGGCCAGTTTGAGACGGCTGCCGAACACGAAGCCAGCATGGAGGCCCGGATGCCGACCCACATCTACCAGCCAGCCTTCGACAGACTGGCGGAAATTCTGGCGTTGAGGGAAACACGGTCATGACCAGCTTTCATGGTAAATCCGTTCTCGTGCTGGGCGGCAGTCGCGGGATTGGGGCCGCCATCGTGCGTCGCTTCGCAACGGATGGCGCGAAAGTCGTTTTCACGTATCTGTCCTCGCCTGACGACGCTCACGCCCTGGCGGCCGAGACCGGAGGCAAAGCCCTGCGCGCCGACAGTGGCGACCGGGACGCCCTCATCGCGCTGATCGCCTCGCTCGGCCCCTTGGACGTACTGGTCGTCAACTCCGGAATTCTCGGCGCGGGTGACCCGCTGAACATGCCGCCGGATGACATTGATCGGCTTTTCCGCATCAATACCCACGCGCCTTATCACGCGGCGGTTGCTGCCGCACGGACCATGCCTGACGGCGGCCGCATCATCCTGATCGGCTCCGCCAATGCAGACCGGATGCCGATGAGTGGCCTTGCCGCCTACAGCGCCAGCAAGGCGGCACTAAAAGGCATGGTCAAGGGACTGGCGCGTGATTTCGGGGCACGCGGCATCACCGTCAATGTTGTCCAGCCCGGCCCCACCGATACCGACATGAATCCCGCCGATGGGCCGCTGAAGGACGTCATGCACGACTTCATGGCGATCAAGCGCCATGCCACGGGCGCGGAGATCGCGGGGCTGGTCGCGTATCTTGCCGGGCCAGAGGCTGGCATCATCACGGGGGCTGCATACAACATTGATGGCGGCTTTGCAGCCTGACGGAATGACTGATCCCCACCCATTCGCTGGAAAAAAGGAATGAGGACCATGACCCATTCATCCGCTCATGCCGCCGACGCGGGCACTTTCAGGATTGGCGGCGATCTCGCCGTTCATCGGCTTGGCTTCGGTGCGATGCGCATCACAGGCCCGGGCATATGGGGACCGCCTGCCGATCACGACGAGGCCATTCGCACGTTGCGGCGGCTTCCCGAACTCGGCGTCAACTTCATCGATACGGCGGATTCCTATGGTCCCGATGTCTCGGAATGGCTGATCAGGGAGGCGCTGCACCCGTACCGCAAGGACCTCGTGATCGCGACCAAGGGCGGTCTGACCCGGTCTGGGCCGGACATCTGGAAGCCGGTCGGGCGGCCGGAATACCTGCTGCAGCAGGTGCACAAGAGCCTGCGTAACCTCGGCGTTGAGCAGATCGATCTATGGCAGTTGCACCGGATCGATCCCAAGGTCCCGGCCGATGAGCAGTTCGATGCGGTCAGATCCTTCATCGACCAGAAACTGATCCGTCATGCGGGATTGAGCGAAGTATCCGTCGACGACATTAAGGCGGCGTCAAAGTTCTTTGACGTAGCAACCGTCCAGAACCGCTATAATCTTGTCGATCGCACCAGCGAGGACGTGCTCGACTACTGCGCCGCGCAGAATATCGGGTTCATCCCCTGGTTTCCGCTCGCTGCCGGCGACCTCGCGAAGCCGGGCTCAATTCTGGATACCATAGCCGGGAAATACGGCGCGCACCCGAGCCAGATCGCACTGGCCTGGGTCCTGAAACGCAGCCCGGTGATGCTGCCAATCCCCGGCACATCGAAGGCCGCGCATCTGGAGCAGAATGTCGCTGCTGCCAGTATCACACTGTCCGATGAAGATTTCGCGGCATTAGATTCAGAAGGCCGCAAGGCGTTTCGGTCATCGCGGTAGGGGAGGGGCCCGGACAGTCACAGTCGTGGCGCCGAAAGGCCGGTGTGACTGTCCGGACGACCCTGACATTTTCGCTTTCGGTGCCAATAAGGCTGCTCCAATGAAAATTTATGACTGGCCCACAGGCCCTTATCCAGCCCGTGTCCGCATTGCTCTGGCGGAAAAGAATCTTCTATCCGACGTTGAATTTGTGCCGATCAACCTGTGGAAGGGGGAACACAAGAGACCTGCTTTCCTCGCCAAGAATTATTCCGGAACGTTGCCAGTTCTTGAACTGGACAATGGAATTTGCCTCGCTGAATGTACGGCGATCACGGTCTATCTTGATGCGCTTGTCGGGGAACCCACACTGACCGGTCGAACGCCGCTTGAGAAAGGGGTGATCCAGATGATGACAAAACGCGCCGAGATCGAGATGCTGGACGCCATCAGCGTCTATTTTCATCATGCCACACCGGGTCTTGGTCCCGATGTAGAAGTCTACCAGAACCGGGAATGGGGCCTGCGCCAGCGCGATAAGGCCCTGCGCGGGATGCATTACTTCGATGCGTTACTGAAGAATCAGCCTTTCATAGCTGGTGAGACTTTCTCGATGGCGGATATTGCAGTCATCGGCGGTTTTATATTCGCCAAGGCCGTAAAATTGCCGATCCCGCAGGAGTGTGAAACACTTTTAGCCTGGTTCGCGCGGATGCAGGAGCGTCCGAGTGTGCGGGCGCAACTGGCAATTGTTCCGCCAAAGCACTGACGCGCAAAGTAATCCCGAACGGACGGATAGCGTGTGTTCTCATTCGGGATACCCGGATATTTCCAGAAGGGAGATGAAGGCAGGCATTCGTGGCAGATATGTCACTTTTGGTAAATGCGCTGGATCAGCACCGCAACCACAGCAAGCAGGCCTGCGCTACCAGTCAGCAACGTCAGAAGTGCTGGGGCAACGCCGAGCTGATCGATCAGCAGACCTGTAGTCCACGGCAGGATACCGCCAAGCTGATAGCCGCCCATCTGGGTTAGCCCGGCCAGCCGTGTGGCCTCTGACCTGTCATGCGCGAAATCCAGGGGCTGGAGGAGCGCTATCGGGAACAGGCCTCCCGTCGCAATCCCGATCATCAAAGGCGCCAGCCATGGCACCGGCTTTGCAAGCAGCAGGTTGAGCGTACCCAGAATGGCGAGGCCGGAAAAAGCCAGACCTGCCTTGATAGTCGTGAGTTTCAGGCCGCGCATGATTGCATGCATGCCAAAGCTGACGGCCGTCTGGGACAGCATCATGGTGGCGACAAGAAGTCCTGCCGTATGGTCAGAATAACCCAGGGCACCATACAGGGACGGCAGCCACGCAATGGCGACGTAATTGATGCCGGCCTGAAGACCGAAGAACAGCGTCAGTCCAAGAATGCCGCTCCGGCTGATCGTGAGAGAAGGTTGTGCTGCGGAGCGCGCAGGCGCAGCAATATCCTCACGCCATAGTATCCAGCAAAACCCGGTGAGTGCCGTGGGAAGCGCCCAGAAAGCCAGACCCAGCGGCCAGTTCTCGGTGGCGTCACTGATGCGGGGCGTTCCGAAAGCGGCCATGGCTGATCCCACGCCCATACTGGCGGCATAGACGCTCATGGTCGCAGGCGCGCGGGAGGCAAACTCACCCTTGATGAAACCCGACAGCAGTGGCCGGATGATCGCGTCGCCTACGCCTATCCCGACAGCCGTGAAAAGCAGCAGCCCATAGCTGCCACCATCGAGGCGAAGGAGCAGGAAGATCGTCAGAAGCGCCAATGCCATTATTATGGAGCGTCTCAGGCCAAGTCGCCGTTCCAGCATATGCCCAAGCGGAGACAGGCCGCCCATGCACAGGACAGGAAGTGTGGTCAGCAAGCCCAGTTCGGCGTTGGAGATGGCAAGAGTTCGTTCGATCCGGTCGAGGATGGGAGAGAGGGACGCAATTCCGGTACGCAGGCAGATACCGGCACCGAAGATCATCAGCCAGGGCAGAAGCGTTTTGGCGGAACGTGTCATACCTTCTGCTATACAAGCTGATTTTTTATCAAGATCTCGACAGAATGCCATAAACTATCGAAAATATGCCAGATGAAGCAATCCCGATCCCTACAGGCCAGCAGTCTTGCTGATCACACACCGCCCACGGAGTTACGTCCAGTGCGCGTGCATGCGGAGCATCATGTGGAAGCAGCGGATGTTGAACCTCATTGTCATACTGACCTCGGGCAGCTTCTGGCGACCACGCATGGCGTAATCCGCGTCACGACGGAAGATAGCCAGTGGCTGGTACCGTCCGGTCGAGCGCTCCTACTGCCGCCGGGTGTGGTGCATGCCGTTCATAGTCCCAAGGAAACCAGGCTGCGTGCCGTGCTGGTTGCACCGCAGATGTGCCGGGATTTTCTGCCAGCTTGTCGCATCATCGCCCTTACAACGCTGTTGCAGGAACTGATCGATGCGGTTGCCAGATGCCCGGCAGATTATCCCGTTCCTTCACCGGCGTCGCGCATGGTGGCGGTGCTGCTGGATCAGATCGCATCGGCACATTCCGAACCTCTGGGTGTACCGCGTCCTTCGGATGCACGGCTGCGGCGTGTCACGGATGCGCTGATGGCCTCTCCGGCGGATGGCCGCTCACTGTCCGAATGGCAGGATGTGGCTGGGGCGAGCAGTCGGACGCTGGCCCGGTTGTTTGAAGCTGAGGTTGGCATGAGCTTCAGTCACTATCGTCGGCAGGTGCAGATGCAAGCCGCCGTTGGTATGCTGGCATCAGGCCTGCCAGTTGGAGAGGTCGCGCATGCTCTTGGTTATTCTACGGCATCCGCATTTGCGTTTGCATTCCGCAAGACACTGGGCAGTCCGCCCAGTCGATTTCGTGACCAGGTTGAATGGTCTGATTATCAGTCTGTGTAAGAACGAAAGATTTCGTTTTTCGTCGAAGACACTTGGCCGTGAGACGATAAGTTCGACCGACTGTTTTCGTCCTCTTGCGGGGCGTCAATTATAATTATCGGACTTCCAGTAAGCGGAAGGTGTTATTAAAAAAAGGCTGCAGAACGAATTTACGGATGTTTGTATTATGTCGACGATTGATCGTGTAATAGCGTTAATATCGCTCGTTTTCGCTATGATCGCCGCGATTGCAGGAGGATTTAGTGCTTTTTATGCATGGCGTGCAGTAGGCGAAGCTCACATTCAATCAATGGCATCTACTAAACAGACCGCTATCGCGCAGGACGCATTATTTTCCCAAACCCGGCCTTGGTTAAAAATATTATCCATTACGGATACTTCCATTTCAATTTACTCTGATGAAATAGGATCTGTCTTTAAATTTAATGCTCATCCAGCGTACAAAAACCTGGGGTTAGGGTTAGCTGAGGATGTGCAATTTTTCGCAAAAATTTACGTGATCGGGGCTGGTCCGGATCCGAGGCAAGCCTGCAAAAACTTCGCAAAAAACTTTGATTCAGATGGCGACCTTGTCTTTCCTCAGGAAACCAGTAACGACGGCGGTTATATCACTTTTCAGTCATCATTCGAAGATCTAAAAAACGAAGCGGCTAGAGTGTTAAGTGTGCAGCGACAACGTCAGGTATACCTTGGTGTGGTTGGCTGCCTTCTCTATCGCGGCTCTGGAAACGGGTCTGTGCTTATTTCTGGCTTCAACGGAACGATTGATCTGGATAAGGACGCCAAGTCTAAAATCGAAGTTTCCGATCAGATGTATTTGTCTCCTTATACAGCGCTACTGCAAGCCCCTCGAAATCTTGCGCTAAGCGTGCATGTCCATGACATGAATTACTGGGCCGAATAATGGTCCTCGTGTCTGCAGCCTGAGACCGAGCAGGGATTTGCGCAGACGTCTGTTTCTGCGGGTTCATACCGGAAAGCAGACATTCCGCTCTCATGAAGGGTTTCGGGCGCCGCGAGGCGTACGAAAGTCTGGAAAGACCGAACCCGCGACACGGGGTCTCAGTTATGGGGCATTTGCAACTGGCGCCCCCCCGGGGGGAGAGCTCTGAGCTAGAGCATACAGGTGTGTTTGTGGAACTGGAACGGGGTTTTTTATGACCGGATCTGCATGACGCGATGACAGAACTGGCGGTGCAGACAGCGATTTTTCCGGGTTTTTCTGTGATGTTTACAGGAACCTCTGTTTGCCGGAGCGGAGCCACTCCGGCATCGGGATCGGTCATGCTATGGTCTCTGCGGGCTGTCATGGTGATCCCCCGGTCGGATCAGTCGCCCGTGGTGGCCCTCGGGGCTGGCCCCATCGGGGAAGGATCTGGATGACGACCATCGGACCACGACGGCATGGGCACGGCGGTGGCGTGACCGGTTCGGCTTCCGGGACTTCTGGCGCTGGTGTGGATATGACATTCAGCAGTTCCCGCACCCGGGCGAGGCTGGCCTTGCGACTGGAACTGGCCAGCAGGCCATAATGGCGGATGCGATGAAATCCCCGTGGCAGGACATGCAGCATGAAGCGGCGGATGAACTCATCCGTGGCGAGTGTCATGACCTGCTGCTGGTGGGCCGTGTCCCGCCGGTAGTCCTTGTAGCGGAACGTCACACCGTTTTCGTTGAACGCCAGGAGGCGGCGGTTCGAGATGGCGACACAGTGGGTATAGCGCGACAGACAGGCCAGTACCGCTTTGGGACCGGCAAATGGTGGTTTGGCGTAGACGACCCAACGCGTGCTGTGCACAGGGGCCAGATACCGCATAAAGGCACGCCGGGCTGCCAGAGGGGCAAGCTGTCCCCGAAGGGCCAGCCGGTCGGCATCGGAAAGTGCGCGTAGCCGGGTCAGGAACAGGCGGCAGAACAGTTTGCCCAGTCTGTCGAGCGGACTGATGATGGCCCGCACGGTCCGTGTCGCAACTTTTGTATAAAGGGCCGTGGTCTCCAGAGGGGAATGACTCGGCAGGACCTGGATTACGCGGATATCGACACCATCCTCAAGCTGGTGCGTGGCAAAGCTGTGCCGCAGGGTATGAGGTCCCACACGTCTGGTGATCGAAGCAGCCCGCGTGGCATCGACAACCACACAATGGAGCTGCCGTGTGCTGATGGGCCTTATGGTGTCCCGCCTTGGAAAAAGCCAGCCACTGGAATGCATCACGCCCTGCTGGCGTCCGGCCTTCCACCACTCCTGCAGCAGGGGCAGAAGGTCTGCCGGAAGCATGGCGTTGCGATATCGTCCGCCTTTGCCCCGTTCGACCCTGAGCAGCATATGTTCGCTGTCGATATCACTAACTTTGAGGGCAGCGACCTAGACCACCCGGAGGCCTGCCCCGTAGGCGATCGACAGGGCCGCCTGATGCTTGAGGCAAGTGGTCGCGTTGAGCAGACGGGCAACTTCATCACGGCTCAGCACGACGGGCAGGTTGCGGGGCTGCGCTACCCGGACCAACTTGCGTGCAAGGTCAGGGCGGTCGAGCGTCTGGGTGAAGAAAAACCGCAGCGCCGACACGATGGCATTCATGGTCGGTGTCGGCATGCCAGCCGCGTTCTGCGCAATCTGGAACTGGCGCACATCCTCGACTGTTGCCGTGTGGGGTGAGCGGCCCAGAAACGTGGCGAAACGGCCGACATCGCGAAGGTAATTGCGCTGCGTCTCCCGGGAGAACCGCCGCACCGCCATGTCATCAAGCAGGCGCTGGCGAAGGGGACTGATTGCAGCAATGCACAGGGACTCTGTCATCATCCGGCTCCTTCTGGTGGGAAGAAGATCTGTCCTTTCTGTTTTTTGACGCGGCGGTGCTGGCGCGGAACCTGTAGCTGTCATTTCCTGTCTCGAGGATATGACAGTGATGGGTCAGCCGATCGAGGAGCGCCGTCGTCATCTTCGGGTCACCAAAGACGTCTCCCCATTCACTGAAGCTCAGATTGGTTGTGATGATGACACTGGTGCGCTCGTAGAGGCGGCTGAGCAGATGGAACAGCAGGGCGCCCCCAGACGCGCTGAAGGGGAGATAACCGAGTTCATCAAGGATCACGAGATCCAGGCGGAGCAGCCTGTCGGCAATCTGCCCGGCCCGGCTGGCGGTCTTTTCCTGTTCGAGCGCATTGACCAAGTCGACCGTTGACCAGAAGCGCGCCTTCTTGCGGTGATGGGTGATCGCTTGGATGGGCAGCGCGGTCGCCAGGTGGGTTTTCCCGGTTCCCGGACCGCCGATCAGCACGACATTCTCAGCACGCTCGATGAAGTCCCCGCTATGGAGCTGGCGGATCATGGGCTCGTTGACCTGCGTATTGGCAAAGGAGAACCCGGACAGGTCCTTATAGGCAGGGAACCGGGCGGTCTTTGTCTGGTAGGCGATGGAGCGCACTTCGCGTTCGGCCAGTAACGCGATATTTTCTTCTTCTCGGCCATAGGGTTTATGCTCCGGTAAACCCAGGGTAGTTCAGTTTCTGGAAGAAGCCGATCTGGACTATTCCATCAGTCCTGGACAGGTTCTTGTCGGACATTCTGGTCAGATACTCATGCGGCTGAGGTTGACAAGCCAGTCACAGAACAGCTCAGCCTGACTGCTACGCGGTGTGTGGGCCGTTAGCACATAGCCCCGGCGGCTTCTGAGTGGTTTCTGCCAGACTTTGACCAGCACGCCGCTTTCCAGACAGGTATCAACCAGCGGCCGCCACCCCAGCGCGATGCCTTCCCCTTGCATGGCAGACTGCAGCAGCAGGGGATAGTTGCCAAAAGCCCGGAAACGTGCCGTCTGCTGGCTGCCCCGCACTGACGGGTCCGGGTCCATCCGGGCAAACCAGTCCGTCCATGTAAACCACAGGTTCTCATGTCCATTCAGGTGTAGAAGATGTGCACGTCCCAGATCAGCCAGTGTCGTAAAGGGACCATGGGTGCGCGCGTACGCGGGACCGCATACAGGATAGACTTCCTCCTCAAACAGCGTAATGCGGTTTTCGCCTGATTTACGGACGGCAGCCTCAAACAGGATGGAGACATCCGCCGCTATCCCTAAGGGGGGCTGGGCCTGTAGCGCTTGGGTTGTCAGGATCTGGATTTTTATGCCCGGACAGATTTTTTCAAAATCCGGCAGGCGGGAAATCAGCCAGTTGGCGGCAAAACCATAATCTGTCAGCACATTCAGGACTCTATCCCGGCTAACGGCCGTAGCCTGTTCTAGCGCAGTCCTGATGGTGGCCCGTGCTTCCGACGCCGCGGCAACCAGCGTGCGGCCAACCTCATTCAGCGCAACCCCGCGATGCCTGCGCATGAACAGCGGCATACCAACGACACGTTCGATATGGCCAATCTGCTGGCTGACGGCGGGCTGGGTCATGCCCAGTTCGGCCGCAGCAGCGCTGAAACTGCCTAGACGGCCCGCCGCTTCGAGCACCCGCGCATTACCCATTAGATAATCAACTATGTATCCTGTCATAATTATTAATTATACCACCCATAAGAACAAAATGACATCACAAACCACATTAAATGATGCATATCAATTTAATCAACAACCCACTATCGTAATACGTTGTATATTCGTGAGATAGAGACTCATGCTCGAGCAGCAGTCCAACCGTCCCAATTTCCTTGTAGTGCTGGCAGATCAGCTGACGGCAGCGCTGCTTCCCGCAGTTCTGGGCGGTCGCGATCCATCGCCCGTCATCGTCCCCAACCTGACGGATTTGGCAGGGCAGGGCGTGGTGTTTGGTAACGCTTATACCAACAGCCCGTTATGTGGTCCGTCGCGGGCGGCGTTCATGAGCGGCCTCCTGCCCACCATAAGCGGCGTGTATGACAATGCCTGTGAATGGCACGCCGATACTCCGACATTCGGCCACCGGCTACGACTTGCAGGGTACCGGACGATCCTTTCGGGCAAGATGCATTTTGTCGGGCCGGACCAGTTGCACGGGTTTGAGGAACGCCTGACAACCGATATCTACCCTGCCGATTTCAGCTGGGTGCCTGACTGGCTGCACCCGGAAATCCGGCCGGACTGGTACCATTCCATGGATTCAGTTCATCAGGCCGGTCCGGTCGTACGCAGCAACCAGATCGATTATGACGAGGAAGTCGCCTTCGCCACCCGCCGTAAGCTGTATGATTTGGCTCGCACGCGCGATGGGCGTCCGTTCTGTATGCTGGTCTCCTTCACCCATCCACATGACCCATTCAATATCGGGCAGGAATGGTGGGACCGGTATGCTGGTGTCCCCATTCCGTCGCCCCAGGTAGATCTGGCACAGGATCCTCATCCCGCCGTTATCCGCATACGTGAGGCGTGCGGCATTACGGCCGACCCCGCGACGCCACAGGCAGCCCTGCGTGCGCGGCGGGCCTATTTCGGCGCAATTTCGTATATCGATCATCAGGTAGGACGGCTGCGCGCGGTGCTGCAGGAAACGGGGCTGGACCGCGACACGGTGATTGTATTCACCAGTGATCATGGTGAAATGCTGGGCGAGCACGGTCTGTGGTACAAGATGTCCTTTCATGAAGGGGCGTCGCGCGTGCCGCTGATATTCAGTGGCTTGGATTTTTTTCGTCCTCGCATTGTACGCGATGCAGTCTCGCTGGTGGATGTGGGGGAGACGCTGTGCACACTGGCGGGAGTGCCACCTGCACCCCGCACCGATGGCCGCAGCCTTGTTCCCCATCTGAATGGATTAGGCGGCCATGATGGCGTGTTTGGCGAATATTGCGGGGAAGGCACGACAGCGCCCGTGAGCATGATTCGCCGCGCGCAATGGAAGTTCATCCATACCCCCGGCGAACCCGACCAGCTTTTCGACCTGAACGATGATCCGGATGAAACCCGCAATTTGAATGGCAGCACTGCTGCGGCAGCCATACTGGCGGCCTTCAGGGAAGAAACGCATAAGAAATGGGATTATGCCCGCATTACCCGCGATGTCATTGCCAGCCAGCAACGGCGGCAACTGGTCAGCCGCTCGCTGGCGATGGGGACCTGTACCCACTGGGACTACCAGCCCCCGCCCAATGCCCACAACGCATACATCCGCAATCACAAGCCTCTGGAAACGCTTGAGGCTGAAGCGCGGCTTTATCCTCCCAGTGTCCGGTGAGACATTCGCCATGAACCGTATTCCCACCCTGTCGTACGTGACAACATTCGTCTTCGTCCTTTCGGCTGGCACGCTACCCTGCGTCTGTGCATCCTTTGCGGCAGACCTGACCGATACCCAACCCGCCTCAAAACGGGCAAAATCGTCGCGCCATGCTCCCGGAACGATGATGGCCAGCGGCAGACCTGCAAGGAAAGACGCAGGTGGCGTGGAGGAAATAACCGTCCGTTCCACGCGGCGGACCCAGCGATCAAGCACCATTCCTGCCTCCATCGTCGCCCTGTCTGGCAACACGTTGCAGACTAC
>ERZ746981.407-NODE-407-length-14613-cov-12.794166_pt1 | contig 14613 bp, 7 predicted proteins | sample MGYA00374948_ERZ746981 | MGnify/ENA primary metagenome ERZ746981 (study PRJEB28757, sample SAMN06711160) | food metagenome | host: microorganism | place: China:Harbin | collected 2017-01-30 | study: EMG produced TPA metagenomics assembly of the Analysis of...
TCGCGTAGCGTAATTGGTTAGCGCGTTTGACTTCTAATCAAGAGATTGCGGGTTCGAGTCCCGCCGCGAGTGCAAGCAACTGTCTTAATTTTTTGCTGCTTTTGATTCCCGCACTCGTGCATTGTTGGAGTTTTCTTTTCCAGGACTAAGGCCAATTGACACAAGAAGTTGCTGAACGAGAAAACAGAAGCGTGCAGAAGATATCATTGATATGAGGACCAGCTCATTTTGATTATTTTAAATTTTGTGAGTAAGCCTGCTAGCTGTTTACGCTGATCTCCTACAGCAGTTTAGTTAGGATTAAAATTATTTTATTTTAAATTATCGTTATCCAATCACGCGTTTATTATATCATCCAATGGGATGCAAGAAAATGATTACCAGAAACTTATAAATCAAGAGATCCTCCATTTTTCCTAGCAGCTGTACCGTACTTCTTAATTCTAATAGCCTGAATTGCAATAAATCCTGTTGCATCCCTTGGCTCAAATCCGGTTAACTCATCCATAGACGACTCTGTTGCATCATACAAATGCTCGGTTGTGGAGTACCTGCCGAGGATACTCAAAGATCCTTTATAACATCTGGCTCTAACAACACCATTCACGGTATTTTGTGATGGAGCAATCATAGTTCTGACGTACTCTCCCTCCGGTGTGAAGTACTTACCGTTATAAAGAATCCGAGAGTATGTTGGTGTGACAAAAGAATCTCTGATGGCCCTGACTTCACGGTCCAGAGTCAATCCCTCAAGATCAACGTGACATCTTCTCAATATTGTCAAACCTGGAGTCTCATAGCATCCTCTGGATTTTATGCCGATAAATCTATTCTCCACGATATCAATTCTACCAACACCGTTTCTTCTGGCCAAATGGTTAGCTGCCAAGAACAATTCCACTGGTTCGGTGATTTCTGTTCCATCAGCAAGTGTCAACTTGACCGGAATACCATGCTTGTACTCAAGAGAGAAATCTTCTGGCTTATCAGGAGCATCCAGAGGATCCGTGGTTAATTTCCACATATCCTTTGGAGGAGTATGGTTTGGATCTTCTAATATACCTGCCTCAAACGAGATATGAGCCATATTTTCATCAGTTGACCAAGGCTTTGCTGCAGTCTGCTGCACTGGAATACCTTTCTCTGCAGCATACTTAATAAGGTCCTGTCTGCCAGCAAATCTGGAGATGAAATCTGGTTCTCTCCATGGGGTAATAACTTTGATATCTGGCTTCAATGCGTAGAAAGAGAGTTCAAATCTGACCTGATCGTTACCCTTACCAGTACATCCATGAGTAACGGCAAAACATCCTTCTTGCTCGGCAACTGCAATTTGTGCCTTTGCAATAACAGGTCTGGCTAAAGCGGTACCTAAAAGATACACATTTTCATATATAGCATTAACCTGAATAGCTGGGAAAAGAACCTTGTTAACAAATTCCTCTCTGACGTCAACCACCACAAATTTGACAGCGCCAATGGCAAGTGCCTTCTTTTTTGCAGCAGCAAAGTCATCTTCTTGACCAATATTGGCCATGAAGGCAACGACATCATATCCCTGCTCAATCAACCAAGCAAGAATAACTGAGGTGTCCAAACCACCAGAGTAAGCTAAGCAAACCTTTCCTTTAGACATGTTTATTATTTTCTAAATAACTTTTTTAAATTAGACTTCGTAAATGCAACAACAAATGTTTATTACAAACACGATATATGTAGGGGCTCGATGAAAAAAAAAGATATGGATGGAAAAAAGTAAATGAAGCACGCATGGAGCTCGTACGAATAGATGAAAACGAGATATTTATCTCCTTATATATGCTGAGCAGTTCAAAATTTGCCGTACCATGAAAAATTGGCCAACTTGAAAAAGACGAAAATATACCCAAAAATTGTGAGTCAGTTCGCAGAAGACAATAGAAATGCTTCGGATGATGAAATTGAATAATAAAAAATACACAATACGCCGTCTTGGTGAATAACTTTTAAACAGCGCGCTCTTCCAAAAATTTACCTGATCAAGTAATTTTGCATTGGGCGTTTAATGTGACTCTATTATCTATTTAAACATGAATTGAGAAAAAAAATTTTTTCCCATCTCACTGCCTATGAATGCTGTAAATTTAATTGCCTGACTAATTTTCCGTATTTCTTAACTGAAAGCATAAAAGAGGAAAGGCAGCTTCTAGATTTCAAAGCAAACGTATTAAAGGGGTGCGTTTTCTTGCATTGCCGTGACGACACCTCTCTTAGTGTTTCCACCATTTTTATGCTAATTGGAAACGGTCCAATAATATCGTTAGCTTCTTATCAATAATGCAAATTGAAAGCCTTGACGGAGGATCGTATTTTTTTTTTTTTCGCTCGATCCGAATTTTCCACTTTATCGTCGATTGACGCGTCTGCATAGATCGGGCATTTTCTGGGGAAGATTACTCACTTAATTCTTTGGCGTACATCCTACCCCACAAAAACTGCCTTTTTGCGCTCTCGATCCTCGATCCTAGCGGGAGTGAAAAATTATTAGCCGCTAGTCGCGGCTAAAGAAAAGATTACCGGTTAATGCAGTTGTCGGACTTGCTAGTCCTGGCTGTAAATAGAGGAAATTTTACTTGATTTGAAAAGGGGCAAGATCTGTAGTATAAAAGGGCAGACAATTTCTCAGTAGGGAGAGTTGTGTTCGTTGCTTTCTAGCTCTTTTCTTTTCTTTGAATGCTTCAATACGTATATAATTGCATATTAGATATACATACACATTAACTTAACTAAACCTAAGGATGTCTTCCCCCGAAGAGATTGCACAATTTGCCAAAGAGTATGGCATCAAAAATGTGGACTTGGTGAAAACGGGTGCGTTCATAAATGGAAAATGGATCCAGGACGAGAAATCGATTTTCACCGTTTGCAACCCAGCCACCACGAAGACTCTTCTTAACGTGTACGACACATCAATGGATCAGGTTAGAGAGTCTATTGATGCTGCTGATGCTGCTTTTAAAACTTTCACAAAGACAACCTCCGGAAGAGAGAGATCAAAGATTCTCTACAAATTGTATGATTTGATTATGGAGAATGCCGATGATCTCGCCAGAATCATCACCGCTGAGAACGGTAAGCCTCTTGCCGACTCTCTAGGTGAGGTGAAGTATGCTGCCTCATTCTTTCAATGGTATGCTGAAGAGGCCCCAAGAATTTATGGAGATGTCATACCTTCTTCTAGCAATTCCAAGAGGATTGTTACAATGAAGCAGCCAATCGGTGTCGTTGGAATCCTCACACCTTGGAATTTCCCAGCTGCCATGATAACAAGAAAGCTGGGTGCTGCAATTGCTGCTGGTTGTACTGCTGTGATAAAGCCTGCCTCCAGAACCCCACTTACGGCTCTTAGTATCGTCTATCTTGCCGAAAAAGCCGGAGTTCCAAAGGGTGTGGTAAACATCTTTCCTACAGTCCATTACAAGACGAAAGAGGCCGGACAGATTATCTGCGAGTCAGATGTTGTCAAGAAAGTTTCCTTCACAGGATCATCAGGTGTTGGTAAGAAGCTAATGGAGCAATCTTCATCGACATTGAAGAAGCTATCCTTTGAATTGGGTGGAAATGCACCTTTCATCGTGTTTAATGATGCAGACATTGACAATGCAATTAAATCGGCAATGCTATGTAAGTTGAGACAGTCTGGCCAGACATGTGTTTGCGCCAACAGATTATACGTTCAACGCGGTGTCTATGACGAATTCGCCAAGAAGATCGTTGCCGAGGTTAATAAAACCGTTCTGGGCAATGGTATGGATCCTAAGACTACTCACGGACCATTGATCCACGATGGTGCTGTTGCTAAAGTTGAAAGCCAGGTCGAGGATGCTGTTAGTAAAGGTGCAAAAGTCTTGGCTGGAGGATCTAGATGCCCTGAACTCGGTCCTAACTTCTACAAGTTGACTGTGTTAGGAGATGTTACTCCGGATGCTGTTGTGAACAAGGAGGAAACTTTCGGACCTTTGGTTCCATTAATCAAATTTGACACCGAGGAAGAGGTTATCAAATACGCCAATGACACTGAATATGGATTGGCCGGATACTTCTTCACCAAAGACTACAGCCGCTTGATCAGAGTTGCTGAAGATCTACATTGTGGTATGGTTGGAGCTAACACAGGAGCAATTTCCGAGGCCGCATTACCATTTGGTGGTGTGAACTGGTCTGGATTTGGCAGAGAGGGCTCTAAATATGGTGTTGACGACTATATCGTGATCAAGTCCGTGGTTATTGGCAATTTGTGACTGTATTAGGTTATATAATTATACTTTTTGCATAAATGGTAAGACATTTTAGAATAAATTAATAGCGTTATTTCAACTCCTTTAGCTTTCTCTCGACAGTATCAACCTTATCCTTAGCAGTTTGTGCCTTATCAGTTCTAGAACCAACCCTGATATCACTTTGAATTCTCAAACATCCCATACTGTGCACCTTTTCATGCAAGTTACCAATCAGATTCATGACATCACTCCATGGACCTTCAATGGTTGTACCGGCACTATGTAAAGTACTTTTCAAGCCACTTTCACGAATCATCTTCTCTGCAGCGGTGACATAATTAGAGACAGATGGTGATTTGGTTCCAATCTGAACGTATGTTAGTAACCACGAAATGCCTTTATTTGCTGGCATATAAAGTAAACTGTACTTACAGGTAGAAGACAAACGTCTGCAATACAATGCAACTTAACGGGTGAGATTGCTGGCATTTTAATGTTTGTGGGTGTTAAACGTGTTATTGATGGATGACAAGACAATAAATACAGAAAAAGCAATGTCAAGACTAATTTTAATTGGAGTATTACGAGAAATAAATATAGGAGAGGAGGAAGGAAAGTACATGAAGCAATAATATTTACTCCATCATCATCTCCGATTTTTATTTTTTTTTCAATGCTTGGACGCAGCTTGGAACAATGTCGTTACTTCGGAAATTTGATTCGGATAGGGAACTTCCTACAATTAGGATATTCACTGGGGAAATTATTCGTGTTATGGTTTAAGGATGCGTTTGCTCGAGTTTGGGATACGTACATTCTCCCTTTTCTCAGTGATAAACGAAAAAAAGAGATTTTGGGTGTATGCATTGTTAAGAAGTTTCACGAAGTCCTTAGTGAGGAGACTAAGAGAGAGAGAGACAGAGTATTTACATCTGAAAAAAAAAAAAAAAAATTACGAATTAAAAAAGCATAAGTAGACTTAAACTGTATTTTATCTGTCTTTAGTCAATTTCAAAATAAAAAGAAAGCGAAGCACGCATTTATATTGTCGGGGGAACAGTTATTAGGACAACTTGTACCGTTAGGCGAATTTTACAAAAGAGTCAGGTCCTTAAGACCCTCGCATGGTTTTGTGCTACGTACTAATTGAACTTTTTGACTATGAGTCTCAATTTTTCAATCCCAAGGAATATTCCACTAGATGTCGAACAGGAACTTACACGATTAGTATCTGACTTTCAAGATGGTTATTTGACAGAAAAGGGATACATTAAGAAGAGATATGAAATTCTGGAATCTCTCAAAGCGGATGCTACTGACAGAAGCACTTTAAATGGTGCCAGAAGTGACACCAGAAGTAACCACCGAAGAGAAAGTATTATGTCAGTGGGTTCAAGCTTGGCATATAATCGATCTAGTGAGAGATTGGCCTCCGGAGAGTTTTACGATCCATCTCTTAGAACAACGCCCGAAATTCAACGGGTAAGCCCATCTGACAGTAGAGTTACAGGTGTAGATCCAGACGCATATGAATACTACAAATTTCAACAGAACGCACCTCAGCCAGAAAATGTGGCAAGAAAGCAGCTTCAAAGACCATTGGATCCCAGAATATTGGAGCAATATGTTCAGACGGAGACGTTTGACAATCTAGCGATGATTTTGAGAAAGAGAAGTACCGTTTATTCCAAAGAGAATGCCATAGTCACAATCGATCAGAGGGGCAAAGAGTCGCAGTCTATAACATGGGAAAAGCTTTATCTTCGTGCAGAGAAGGTTGCCAAACAAATCAAGAACAAGGCTGCGCTATACCCGGGTGACCGAGTTTGTCTTATCTATCAGAATATCGAGGTAATCGACTTTGTTGTTGCCTTTTATGGCTGCTTTCTTTCCGGCACCGTTGCCGTTCCAATGAGCAGTGGACTTCCAGTGAGGGATTTTGTGAAAATTATGACAGACACACAATCACATTTATGCTTGATGTCCGAATCCGTATTCAAACATTTTGAAAAAGCCAGTCATAAGCGGAAGGTTCCGCTGTGGCCAAAAGGTGTGGAAGTTTGGAAAACTTCAGACATGGGAACGTATCAACCACCCAGAAAGGTTGGCCCTCCTCCATTGAAGATCAGTGATTTAGCTTACATAGAATACTCGCGGGGATCTATGAGTGAATTACGTGGTGTTGCAATTTCCCACAGAACAATCATTCACCAGATGAAATCCCTTACTTCAATTATTTCAAGCACTCCTGATATTAAGAAAGGAACGCTTATTAGGCCATCAGCTGCCCTCAGTAAATTTAGATACACGCTTTTGAGCACATTGGACGTGAGGCAGTCAATTGGTTTGGTCATGGGTGCATTGTTCAGTGTTTATTCAGGCAATCCACTGATTTGGATTCATCAGAAGTTGACGGAAGTTCCTGGATTGTATGCCCACGTGATATCACGTGCAAGAGCTTCGATATTACTTTCAGACTATCTTAGTTTGAAACAGGTTGCTTACAACTATCAATCATTTCCTCAGCTCACAAGGACCTTTAACAAAAGAGTGAAGGTGGATTTATCGTGCGTTAAATGGTGCCTTATCAATACACTTATTGTCGACTGCGAGTTTAACGATAAACTCAGCGACAGATGGTTTAAACCGTTGGGCCACCCACACCCAAGAAGAATTATTGCTCCCATGTTATGTTTAAACGAGCAAGGCGGTGCAATTATATGTATGCGCGATTGGATTGGTAACGAAGATAGATTGGGATGTTCTTTCCAGAAACCAATTACCGACGAAGTGATTCCGAACGATGAAAATGAAGATGGAAATATGGGTGAGAGACTATCCGAAGTTCTTATTGACAAGGACTCCCTTACAACTAACACTGTGAAGGTGGTAAGTGATAGACCTCCACCAACATCTTCTACGTATGATGATGAATCTTCTAAATACATCAGAGTGGGAGCATTTGGCTATCCGATTCCGGATGCAACACTTGCCATTGTGAACCCAGAAGCTAAAATATTGAGTGGATATGATGAGGTTGGTGAGATATGGGTTGACTCACACTGTATTTCAGGTGGTTACTGGGGTCTTCCAGATGCTACGCAGAATATATTTCAGGCTGAGTGTTCAGATTATGAAGGTGTTTTAAACATCAATTTCGTTCGAACGGGGCTTTTAGGCTTCATTTATAACGGTAAGGTTTATGTTCTTGGACTCTATGAGGATAGAATTAACCAGCATGTTACGTGGTACGACAGATATCTGGCTATTCAGACAAAGAAAGAGGAGGAAAAGGCTTCTTCAAGTGATTTGGGAGACGTCCAATCGTTGGATGAGAACACAGAAAATATTAATCGAAAAATTCTCATGAATTCCGATATTCCTCAATACAGATACCACTATGCCGGTCACTTGGTGAAGACGCTGGTCAGAAACATTCCGGATGTTACTGACTGCTCGTTTTTCAATGTTCGAGTGAACAACGAATATCTTCCAATTGCAATTATTGAATCACCTTCGATACCAGCTTCAAAGAGCAGACAGAAGAATACTGGACTTGACATAATTACGGTTGATTCATCGTTGCTCAATGATCTGGCCATGCAAACAATGAAACTAATGGAGAAACTCCACAATGTCCGTCTATTTTGTGTCTTAATTACGGCACCAAACACTTTACCAAGAACAATTCGAAGTGGCCGTTTAGAAATTGCCAATATGCTTTGCAAAAGGAAGTTCATGGAGGGCCGGATTTCTTCATCGTTCGTACGATTTTCCTTTGAGAACTCATTGGCAACGGTATACCATGGTGATGATTTGTTAGGAGGAATATGGTCACTATATTCATCTAAAATGAGGTCAGAAGCCTTGGAAAATGCTCAATTACAGTATTCTGGGTTAGACGTTAGACAGCAGTGCAGAGACGATCGTGCAAATATCGATTTAACTGGTTATAGCTCCATGATTGATATCCTTAAAGTTCGTGCGTCACAACAGCCCGACGAACAAGCATATGCCGTTATTGGGGGTGCAAACTTTAGGGAAATGAAGCCATTATCATGGAAGAAGTTTGAAAACAGGGTCTTTGCACTTTGCTCCTACATTCTTGAGAAGAAGAATCTTATGGCTGGTGATACCGTCATGGTCGTTTATAACATTTCAGAGGAATACGTTATTTGCATTTATGCATGTTGGCTTGCGGGCTTTACTGTTATTCCAATTCCGGCTCTTGACCCATCATGGGTGGAAGAAGATACGGTGTCGTTTGTGCAGTTGGTTCAAGAATATAAGGTGAAGGCCGTTTTTATGAGCAGCGATATTGAACAGATTATGAAGAATAAACCTATAAGCTCAAGGGTGAAACAGATAGCAAATGCAAATAGAGTTACCATTCCAAAATATAGGAACACTACGAAGCATACAAAATGCAATACATCATCTAAGGCCATGTATTCTCAGATGGAGGCTTATCGGAACAAAAAGAGAAAAGGGACAGACTTGAAATGCTTGATATGGATTACGTGGGATGCGGATCACCGGTATAATGGAGCTCAACTTAGTTTTGCTAATTTAATGGCGTTAGCACTGAATGCGAAAGAAACGTGCCAGATGAAGAGTAGAAAGCCACTTATTGCTTGCGTGCGGCATACATTTGGTCTTGGCTTTTTGCAAGCTTGTATTATGGGTATATATTTGGGATGCCCAACATATTTGTTTTCGACATTAAACTATGGAATAAATCCTACAGCATTATGGCTTTCGATTTCCAGATATGGTGTTGAGAACATGTTTGTGACTAGCAAGATGTTGACCTACGCGTTACGGAATGTCGATCCAGCCAAGTGCGATTTACACAAACTAAAGAACTTAATGGTTGGATGGGAAGGTCGTCCGGATGCTGGATTAATGCTTAAATTTCAAGAAAAGTTCCAGGTGTCGCATATACCTCCAACTTCTCTATCTAATGTATATCAGAACACATTGAACCCAATGATAACGACAAGATCATATTTAGCATTTGAGACTAGCAACTTATGGCTTGATCCTTTAGCTTTGGCGCAGGGATATGTCAGCTTGGTGAATCCAAATGACTCTCCAGAAGCCATTGAAATTCAAGATTCCGGAATTGTACCTGTTAACACACAGATTGTGATAGTGAATCCCGAGACAAAGCAACCATGCAAAGTGGGCGAATTGGGTGAGATATGGGTTTATTCCCAGTCGACACTATCCAGATTTAGTGGAAAGCGTGATACGGAAAGCAGTTTTATTCATGATAAGATTGCAAACTGGAACGATAGCCTGACTTATCTGCGTACAGGTGATTTTGGCTTCTTGCACAACATTCAGAAACCTGTTAGCAAGAGCAGCCAACTGGCAGAATTACAGCTCCTATTTAATTTGGGACGCATTGACCAAACATTCGAAGTATTGGGACTTCAATATTTTGCCAGTGACATAGAAACAACTTTGGAGAGATTTTCGGCAGTTAAGAAGGCATGCGTTTTCAAGGCGGGAACATACGTTGTTGCAGTGCTAGAGACTACATTAAAGAAAAACTACAGCTCTTTAACCCCTCTTTTGGTGATAAAGGTCATGAACCAATTTAACCTCATGTTGGATATAGTGTCATACGTGCCCGTTGGTAAAATGCCTACTTCAAGACTGGGCCAAGTTCAAAGAAGAATCACATTAAAGAAGTGGATGGATGGATGCCTGGCCCTTCAAGCGTCATTTGGGGTGAGTTCAGGTGAAAATGCAACCAGAAAGACATTAGACTTTATAAAGAAGGTTAAAAACATGGAACAAATGATATGAATATTTACCTGGGCACACATGAATTTACACCATTGCATCGCATGTTAATATATATATATGTATTGTATTTAAAGTACCACAAATTAATTTTGCATCCCGCATAATATCCCATTGCATCAAATCTATATAATTGAAAGCCAACGTACAAACAAAAAGTTCATATCTGGAAATACAGAGTCGAATTTCTTATGCGAGACATGGACATGTGCAGGTTTTGGTATTTTTTATTGGAGACAAGAAACGACGAATATCAAACATAGAAAGCGAAGGAAATATGCGAAAGCACCAATATCTATTAATGACCCATCTTTCCAAACTTTTCATCTAATATCTTGTTCTTGATGTGGAAATACCAATCATCAAGACCCTTTAGCTTTTCGTGCAATGCCACAATAATCAGTGTCATGTTATCAAAGCCGATTCCAGTAACGGTATTCGCCATTCCTATACAATTATCAAGAACAAGTGCGTTAATGTCTGTAAGCTTTTTTCCAAGCGAAAGTTCATGCCTGATGACTCGGACCAAGTCTTGAGGACGGTAACAATCCCACACCCCATCACAGGCAATTAAAAGAAACTCATCGCTAGGAATGATTTTCCGTATAAAGACATCTGGCTCAGCAGTCACCTGGTATTCTTCTGGTGCTGTTAAATGAACTTTTTTATTGGAACGAATCAGGGCAAATCTACCATGATTCCTGTTATTTTGCATTTTGAAGGTGTAATCACCAAAGGCTCGACTGAGGGCAAGAATTGCATTAACTCTATTGGCAGCAACGTAACCTCCATCATTATGCACTCTCATCAACTCACCTAGATGCTTTGGCTTATGATCCAATGACATATTTTTAGCTGCACCATTCGCACTTAAGACGCATCGCGAGTCACCGGCATTGGCCACAATAATATAACCTTGGAAAAAAAGAACCACAACACCGGTTGACCCACTACCATTGTTGGGAGCATGATAGTACATGGAATCCAGTTGCATATACACATCCCTTATAATCTTTGGGAAATTAATCAAGCTGAGCACATCTTGCCCTAGGAGTAGTTCCATTTTTTGCTGATCCGTCAACTTGTAAATCTCTCTTCTCAAACGCTTTTTCAACACTATTGGTAAATGCTCCGACATGTATTTGGACGTGTTCGACCCTCCATGGCCATCAAAAACTCCATATATATTGATTCTCAATCTTTTAATAACGTAATCTGTATGCAATTCCTCCTTTAACTCTGTTTCGCTAATCGACTGCTTTCGCTTTCTCTCAAAACTATGTCGTGAGACATGTGAACTCAATGGTGATAGTCGGGGCAAGCTCGGTGCCTCATATTTCTTCTTAAGCTGTTCATGAACAAGTTGCACCAATTCCGGATCCTTTATCTTGACACGTATGGTATCATTCACATCACAGTAGGCATCCTCCATACTGAGCCTATACCCTTGCATTTCACCAATAGAGTGCGAAATATGGTCATGCTGCACAAATGTAATATTCTTCTCGGTGATGGGTTGAGAAAGAAGCTGACCCATTGCGTTATTATCGAAACCTTGAGCTTCTGTTCTATAATAGTATCAGTAAACACCGTTCAGAATGGCTTTAACAAAATTCTTATTTTTATCTAACAAGCCGAGAAAAGCAAATATAACTTCCAAATGAACGGTAATTTTAGTTGAGTCAGCTAGAAGAGCCAAGAGATCGCCAGATGCAAGATACTAAGTATTGAGCAAATAATTTTTGGAAATTGAGTGTTTTGTCTTTTTTGAGAACTATATCCTTGGGTCAAACGATCAAAAGGCCCCTTAGTTAATGCCCGATTGAAACTAAGTAGGTGCGGGCAGAGGAAAAAATTATTGGATCAAAAACGAGTTCGTTTCCGTCCAGCGAAGAATGCTCGCTTGCCTCTTTACGATAAAGATAATCTCTCCTTATTTCAAAAGTCATTTGTTTACCTGGATGCTTTCACCTTTTTTTTTTTTTTTCATCGGATGTCCTACGTTCTTAGGATCTAATTTCGCACGTCAGTTCCAGTTCAGATCTAAAAATGGAAATTTCATTCTGACAGAGAAGACAATTAAGAAAGATATTTATTCACTTATAAATTAAAGCCAAGTCAGCGATACGCAAACTGCCGACTTGAAGGGCGCAGTTCCCCAATTATATACCGATAGAGAAATGAAACCGAAGAAAACAAGGAAACTCGAATTACCAAAGAGGAAGCAAAAAAAAAAAAGACATTATTATCACAATGAGACGCATATATGCTTATGAATTGGACAACTCCTTAACAAAGTTCTCTCCCCAATAGCTGGCAGTATATTTACTTATGTATTTGAACATTTTCGTAAAGTTGGCATTTCGTTTTTCTTTGCTCAGGGTCAGTCCCTCGTAAATCGCATTTGCCAGCTCTTCCGTATTCCACGGATTCACTATTATTGCCCCATTTAGGTATTGAGCTGCACCAGCAAACTCACTTAGTATTAGGGACCCTTTATTTTTCTGCTGGCACGCTATATATTCGAAGCTGACCAAATTCATTCCATCTCTTGTTGATGAAACTAGACATATATCGCTGGCAGCATAAACAGATATAAGTTCGTTGAAACTGACTGACTTGTGAAGAAAATGTATTGGTACAAATTCAACGGTGCCGTATCGTCCATTGATCCTCCCCACAAGCTCATTAACACCAGTTCGCAAATTTTGATACTCTTCCACATCTTGCCTAGAAGGTACTGCTATTTGTATCAACACAACCTTGCCAACCCATTCCGGATGCTTGTCTAGGAACACATCCAACGCATGCAATTTTTGAGGTACTCCTTTGATGTAATCTAGGCGATCAACGCCGACAACGAGCTTGGTATTCGGGCCGAACCTCCTCTTTAATTGCTGTATCCTGCTTTGTACACTTTCCTGCTTTAGGCCCCGGGTGAACTTGTCCACATCAATTCCAATTGGGTTTGCACCTATCACCACCTGCCGTCGATTATAATATACACCCCTTGGATTTGTCCGTATCTTCAAGATTTTCTCAATTGAGCTGAGGAAATGACGGACATAGTCGTACGTATGGAAACCTATGAGATCGGACCCCAGGACTCCTTGAAGGATTTCAGTACGCACAGGTAACACCCTATATATTTCACTGGATGGGAAAGGCGTGTGGAGAAAAAATCCAATTTTAATGTTTTTCAAATGCTTTCTTTTGATCTCCTCCCTCAATATGGAAGGCAGAAGCATAAGGTGATAATCATGAACCCATATGAGATCGTTATCATGCAAATATTTCATGATCTCTTCGCAAAAACGCTTGTTAGCTTCAATATATGCCGCCCACGCGGCATCATCGAAGTTCATTTCTCCTGGATGATAATGGAACAATGGCCATAGGATGGAGTTTGAAAAACCGTTATAATGGAGATCTGCCACTTCATCAGTTAACCATACTGGATAGCAATTGAATCTTTCTTTCAAATCCTTTTCGATTATATGCTTTTCATCTTCTCCATTTACAGACATACCGGGCCAACCGAACCATTGAAATGATCTTTTCAGACCTTGTAAAGCAGTGACCAAACCTCCAGAAGACATTGTGTATCCGTATGTGCCATTTTTATCCTTTCTGATTGTCGCTGGAATACGGTTTGATGCCACAATGATATTTCCATGCCTGCTTTCCTCAGCCATAGTCAAGGAATCCTGTTAATATTGGCTCTAAGAATGATCTTGGACCTGTCTATATGAATTGTGCAGTTAGACTTGTAGAACGAGAAAAGTTAAATCTGTGCAAGGACAAAATATTATTCAGACTATATCTAAAGTAACGTGCTGATTTCTTAAAACTTCAATTTGGAAAAGAGCTGGGTGTTTTTCTTTACGATTTATTTTCAACACAAGATAAGGCTAGAAAATAGTTAACGGGAAAGAATCAAGACATATTGGGATGCAGCTCGGACTAGCATACTTTAGCAAGCCCGAAAACAGTTAGGGGAACAATGCACATTGTGATTCTCCAGGAAAAAAAAAGTGGGTAAATAAAAGAGAGAAACATAAATATTATTTAGATTCAAATTCTTACAATTCCTTTCGATTGGTACATGATGCGGTTAAAATACAGGCAAGGAAACAATTAGATAATGTGGGGTTATTTTGAACAAAATTATCTTGTGATTAAAATTAACGTTAGTTGTTTAATGCCAAGTTCAATTACACTCATTCATTAGATAAAGGGTTTCTTGGGGATTTCATTTCATGGTTCAAAACTCTTGTGATTTCACAGTAGAGAATGTGATGCAACACGGTTATCACCAAAATATACACTTTAGAAAAACTTTAATAGACTAATATAACACTATCTGAATAGTCAGTCGTATACTAAAGTGGACATTTCGATGAATTTGAGTTTTATCCAAATTGTTCTACACTTTCCCCGAGTGTATTCTAAACCAATGTTGGAATATTTCACCATCTGCGGAATATTACAAAGACAATTGTTGTTAACCGTACAACCTCGGGAAATTTTCTCTTTATTT
>ERZ746981.408-NODE-408-length-14550-cov-292.349824_pt1 | contig 14550 bp, 13 predicted proteins | sample MGYA00374948_ERZ746981 | MGnify/ENA primary metagenome ERZ746981 (study PRJEB28757, sample SAMN06711160) | food metagenome | host: microorganism | place: China:Harbin | collected 2017-01-30 | study: EMG produced TPA metagenomics assembly of the Analysis of...
CCGTCCGAAGGGCAAGACCCCACCAAAGAACCTTCGACGGACGATATCCGCGATTTTCTGGCGCCATCAGAACGGCGCGAAGTGGCGTGCCTTGCCATCAGAGTTTGGTCCCTGGTGGATTGCAGCACAGTTGTTCATTCGCTGGTCGAAACTCGGTGTGTGGCAGCGCCTCTTTGAAAAGGCCAAAGACAGGGATCAAGACCTCGGCATGGTCTTTCTTGATGGCACGACAATCCGTGCCCATCATAAAGCGGCCGGAGCGGCTAAAAAAGGGGGCACAGAGAACGCCGAAAGGATCGTGAGGCTCTCCTGGCCGCTCACGTGGAGGATTTGGCACCAAGGTCTGCATAGCTGCGGACAGTCATGGCAGGGCACTGTCCTTCACGCTGGCACCCGGACAGGCACATGAATTACCATGTACCTACGCCCTGCTTGACGCTCTGCCACACCCACCAATCCATGTCGTCTGCGATCGTGGGTATGCCTCACATAAATTTCGTGAAGATCTTTGGAACCGTGTATCTCGTCCTGTCATCCCGCCAAGGAAGAATGATCCAGAAGTCGCTTGTCCCAAATGGGTTTACAGACACCGGCATCTGGTCGAAAACCTGTGGGCAAGGCTCAAGGAGTGGCGGGCTGTCGCGACCCGATATGAGAAAACCGCCGCATCCTTCCTCTCCGTCATCCTCATCGCTGCTACAGCAGACTATATCAAGACCTAACAGGCCCTAGGTTCTGTTGACAAAAGGTCTTTTCAGACTGGCCTAGACGTGATTCAACGCTGGTCTTTGCGGAGACCTGTGGATGCGTGGAGACCTGACGGACGAGGAATGGGCGATCATTGGTGGCCTGCTGCCGCCTGAACGTGGCCGTTGGTCACGACCGGCACAGGATAATCGTCTGTTTCTCAATGGAATGCTTTATGTCCTGCGTGTCGGTTGCCCATGGCGGGACATGCATGAGCGCTACGGAAAATGGAACTCGGTCTATGTGCGGTTCCGTCGATGGGCAGAACAGGGCGTCTGGGACGCTCTGCTGGAAACGCTGGTTGAACTCGGTCTGACCGATGACTGGCAGCACATGATCGACAGTACGGTCGTTCGGGCTCACAGCCAGGCGGCTGGCGCAAAAGGGGGACACACAAGGAAGGTTTTGGTCGAAGCCGCGGCGGCTTTACGAGCAAGATCCACGCCCGCGCTGACGGTCAGGGACGCCCTCTTGGCTTCAACCTGACGGGTGGCGAAATTTCTGATTATTCCGGCGCTGATGCCCTGATGGACCTGCCGGTCGTGACGCCGCGCCGATTTCTGGCCGACAAGGGATATGATAGTGACAGGATACGGGAGAACCTGCTTTTTCGAGGCATTCTTCCTGTTATCCCGCCGCGTTCAAATCGCACAGAGGATATTCCCTGCGACTTCCGTCGTTATCGGGATCGCAACCGTATCGAGCGGATGTTCAACAAGCTGAAGCAGTTCCGACGTATCGCCACACGCTATGACAAGACAAGAAAATCGTTCCTCGCCTTTCTTAACCTCGCAGCCGTAAAATTATGGCTACCATCTTTTGTCAACAGAACCTAGTAAGTCGGTATGAATGTCGGCGCATGATTATGCCATACAATAGCGCGGCAATCCCCCCACCGATAAACAGGGACAGGTTATGGATAGGTTCCAATGCTGGCATGAAGACAACCGCACTTCCCACAATAACCGCTATCACCATCACCAGAATGGCTACCGGGTTGATACCGTTATTGTACCAGTACGGCAGGTTGCTCTGGCTACGATAAAGGGCACTCACATCGATCACGCCACGGCGCACGATATAGTAATCAGTCAGTAAAATGGCAATCAGTGGCCCGATGAAAGTGGCCAGCACATCCAGTGTCAGATGGATCAGTTCGGGGCGGGCGTATAAATTCCACGGTGTCATTATGACAGCCCCGGCCGCGGCCGCCATGCCGCCCCCGCGCCATGAAATGCGATGAGGTGCAAGATTGGAGAAGTCAAACGCAGCCGAGACAAAATTGGCAGCAATATTGATCCCTGCAGTCGCCATGATAAAGGTCAGTACACCCACAATAACGGCAACCGGGCTGTCAATCTGGGCTACGGTTTCAACCGGATCAAGGATGATACGGCCAAAAACGGGTTGCGTCAGCACGATGGTGACAAGCGTAAGAAGGGAAAACCCCATGAAATTGACCGGCAAACCCCAGAAATTGCCGCGCCTGATGGCTGACATTGAAACGCCATAACGCGAAAAATCGCCAAAATTCAGGGCAATGGGTGCAAAATAGGAAATAACAAGGGCAATCGCGTTGACCATGCCCATGATCCGCGCCGCAATCGTGTGGTGCGTAATGCCTGGTATGTCGAGTGAGAAGTGATCCCATCCCGCCCGCGACAGCAGCCACGCATCCAGTCCGATCATGACGACATAGATGATGGGTCCGGCCCAGTCGACAAAGTGGCGGATCATGTCCATGCCCCGCCAGAACACCAGAGCCTGCACGATCCACAGCATGATGAAGGCCATCCAGCCCAGCGCCGACAGACCGGCAAAACCATGAATGCCGACCTGCGCCCATGGTGTCAGTTCCGGCCACTGACGCAGCAGCAGGACAACAACCGCGTTTGATGCCAGCCAAGTCTGGATGCCGTACCAGGCAATTGAGATGATGCCACGTATAAAGGCAGGAACAAGTGCTCCATGCACGCCAAACGCCATACGCGCCATGACAGGATAGGGTGCGCCTGAAATCTGGCTGGGACGCGCCACAAGGTTGCACAGAAGCTGAATGACAAGGATCGCGGCGATCAGAGCCATGAACACATCCGTCGCAGGCAGCCCCATGGCAAACAGGCTGCCCATCGTGACGTATCCGCCCACGCTGTGGATGTTTGACATCCATAACGAGACATAATCAAACCACCCCCATGTCCGCGTGTCGGTAGGGGCAAGATCTGCATTGGTCAGATGCGTATCGGGTGTGCCTGCCCCATCATGCATGTGGATCTCCTGCTTGCTTGGGATATGGGAATGCCGGGGCCATACGGGCGCCTGGTCATGATTGTATTATTCCGCCAGTTTGCGCAGCACATGTAACGCCGCGATCCGTTCGCACGCATCAAGCGGTTCAAGCGTGAGTTCGGAAACACGGGCGGCCTGGGGCAGGTAGGTCCGGACCATTTCCATGCCCTTTTCACTCAGCGACAGCAGGCGTTCGCGCCTGTCGTCGGGGTTGCCGCGTATATTGATCAGTCCGCGCTGCTTCAGGCGCGAACAGATGCCGCGCAGGGTGGCATGGTCTATTGCCGTAATCCGGCCGATATGAATGAGCGAACCTTCCTTTTCCCTGAATACGGTCGCAAGGACCGCAAACTGGACGGATGTCAGGTGATCATCGGGAATGACGGTCTGGAACAGGGAGGTATGACGTTGGTACGCCCGGCGCAGAAGGTGGCCGATCTGCTCATGCAGGTCATAGGTGGTGTATGTCGTGTCGTCTGTCTCGGTCATATTACAGTCCTGCCCGTTGCGTGCGTGGCGCGCGGTCCATTGGCTGCAGCGCTATCAGCCATTGTGTTCCGCCGGGGCGGTGCGGGCAACATTGATCGACCGGGCCGGGATGGTCGCGACCATTCCGGCCCCCATGGCGACACACCCGGCGAAGACGACAAAAATCCCCCAGGAGCCCGGCATGATGCTGCGCGCCCACCCGATCAGGTCGGTCGCCATGAAACCGGCAAGATTGCTGATGGCCCCGACCAGCGCAAGCCCGGCAGCAACTGTCGCCGCTTCCGGCAGCATGAGCGAGGGAAGCGTCCAGAATGGCGGCAGTGCGCCAAGGATCCCCATGTTGGCAACCGTAATCAGCATGATTGCCACCATCACGCTACCCTGCGCCAGCGGCAACAGGGCAAGTGCCGCCGCCCCAATCAGGACCGGCACGATAATATGGCGCTTGCGCTCGCCCCTAAGGTCCGAATGCCACCCGTTGACGATCATGGCGATGGCGGCGGCAATGTTGGGGACGGCCGTAAGCAGCCCCACCTGCAGTGAAGACACCACACCGGCCTCCCGCAGAAAGGATGGCAGCCAGAAGGCAATGGTATACAGCCCGAGCAGCAACGCGCCATCCGCCAGGCCCAGCAGCCATATGCGCCTGTTACGCAGGGCATCCACCATGGCGCGCAGGGAATGGGTATGGTCCACGGGTACGCAGCGTGCCGCCAGCAGGGCTTTCTGCGCAGGCGTAAGAAAACGCGCCTGGGCAATGCTGTCGGGCAGATAAAGGAAAACGGCAATCCCGATCAGGACAGGTGGCACCGCTTCCACAAAAAACAGCCAGCGCCAGCCCGCGATTCCGCCATATCCCGCCATCATGTCCAGGATCATGCCCGATAACGGGCCACCCAGCACACTGGCCAGCGGAATGCCGACCATGAACCGCGCGGTGACACGCGCACGGTATTCGGGTGGAAACCATTGCGAGAGATAGAACAGTACGCCGGGCATGAAACCGGCCTCGGCAATGCCCAGCAGCAGTCGCAGGACATAGAATTCGGTCGGGGAACGGACAAACGCCATTGCCCCTGAACACAGCCCCCACGTAATCAGGATACGCGCCAGCCACCGTCGTGCGCCCACGCGTACCATCAGCGCATTGCTGGGCATTTCACATACGATATAGCCAAGGAAGAACAGGCCCGCCCCCATCCCGTAGCTGGCCTCGTTCATGGACAGGTCGGACAGCATCCGCAACTTGGCGAAGCCCACGTTCACCCGGTCCAGGTAGGATGCCAGAAACCCGAGGAACAGCAGCGGCAGCAACCGCCATGCCACGCGACCGCATACGGGGGCGAGGACGTTATTCATACGCGGCGCATCGGTCGGAAGGGTCGCATTCATCAAAACACCTTGCTCAGGCCCAGTACGTTCCTTGATCGTCGCCATGTCAGGCGCCCGTTCTTCGGCCATCCGCCCCGTTACAGGGCGGATGCGGTCATGGTATCAGGACAGCTTGAAACCGTTGAACGACGTCATGAAACCGGCAAGGTTGTCCCACGGGATCATGTGGCCAGCATCGGGCACCCGGTCCATGACGATGGAAGGCAGCAGGCCCGCGATCTCGGCTTCGTCCTCGGGCAGGATGACATTGCCGCGCGTCGCGATCATGAGATAGGTGGGCACCGTAAGGTGGGGAATATCCTGATGGATGTCCTCGGTATGGAAACCTTCATAGGTAATGCGGGTGGCCAGTTCCTCGCAGGTATGCAGCCATTCGGCCCGCAGTTCGAGCTGTTCCCTGGTCCATGTGGGGCAGAAGCGGCGCATCGCTTCGGCATCCATGCCCTTGCGCGCAAGGCGGATGGAATCGACATACCATGGCAGGCTGGATGGATAAGGCCTGCGACCCGGTCCACTGACCGGCGGATCAACCAGAACGAGGGCCGCGATGCCGGACGCATCCTGGCGGCCGAGGCGGATGGCAATGCGCGCGCCCATGGAATGGCCCAGCACCACGCAGCCCTTCAGGTCCAGCGCATCAATGAAGCCCCGTACATCACCCGCATAGGCATCCAGGTCATAGGCAAGGTCATCCCCCCCCTGTGACAGGCCGCGCCCGCGTATGTCCAGCACGTAGACATCATGCGTGCGGGCCAGTTCCTCGGCCACGAAACCCCATGTGATGGCAGGGCTTGTAATGCCGGGCACCAGCACCAGCGGCGTGCCCTTGCCCCCATAGCGCAGGTAATGCTGGCGGATGCCATTGGCATGGACATTCGCACCATACTGAAAGGATGAGGTCATGACGGATTCCTGTTTCAAATAATCAATAGGCACCGGACAGCAGCGCGCCGCCGCCGGGTGCGATGCGTTCCAGCCCCAGCCGGGTCAGCATGGCGTGCGTTGTCGCGATGGCGGCACTCAGCACGGGCTTGCCGGTCTGCGCCTCGATCATGGGGACAACGGGAAGCGAGGGCATCTGAACGCAGGCCGAAGTCACGATGGCATCAGCATCGGCATGGTTCAGCTTTGCCACGATATCGGGCAGGCGACCGGGATCATGGCGGGCGACATCAAGGTTATCGGGTATTTCCAGCGCGATGTGGTCGATGATCTCGTACCCCTCATCCGTCAGGTAGTCGATGACCATCCGTGTCAGGGGTTTCATGTAAGGGGCAACCAGCACGATGCGGCGCGCACCCAGCACCCGCAGCCCATCCACCAGCGCGCCAGCACTGGTTACGACCGGGGCGGGACCACCATTATCGAGCGTGCACTGATGCAGCCGTTTTTCCGAAACGCGATGATAGCCCGGCCCCATGGACATGGTGGCCACAAGGCAGGCATAGCCCAGTACATCGACCTGTGCGTCGCTCAGTTCCAGCGCGCAGCGGTCGGACTGCGCATCCATGGCCGCCAGTTCTTCCCTGCGTACCGTCTTCATGCGCATGCGCGCGGAATGGAAGGTAAACCGTTCGGGCCTTACCAACTGGCGCGCCGCCAGCAGAGCCGGGATTTCGGTTTCCATGGTCAGGTTGGAACTGGGTACGATCTGACCGATCCGGTATGGCGTCCCGCGCATCAGCGTGCCGCCTGCGCTGTAGCGGGAAGCTGTTCCAGCAGCGCGTCAAGCGTAATCACATCGCCGCATTTCTGGCTCATGTCGAACAGGTTGGCTTCATGCGGGCCGATGGCGCGATCCCCCACGCAGTCGGAAATTACAATCGGGCGGAAGCCAAGCTGCATGGCATCGAGCACGCTGGCCCGCACGCAGCCACTGGTTACGCAGCCTGCCACCACTACGGTCTGCACACCCTGTGCGGCATACCAGCTTGCCAGCGGTGTCCCGGCGAAGGCGGAGGGTACAGTTTTGCGCACCACGTATTCACCCGGCACAGGCGTCAGTTCGGGCACGATGGCGCTTGCGGGATTATGCTCGGTCAGACCCAGCATGCTGGGCACCTTTTCGGAAAAGATATTGGCGTCCGCACCGTCATCGGCAAAGACAATGCGCGAATGCGCAATCGGCCATCCCTGCCTGCGCGCCGTGGCCAGCAGTGTCGTAGTACGGGCGATGGCGGGGGGAATATTGCCACCACCAAACTGCTGCGGATCGGCAAAACCGTTTACGAAATCGACAATCAGCAGGCCAGCCCTGCCCACAAGACCAAGCGACCTGCCAAAGCCCTGGCGGTGGTATAGTGCGCTGTCCAGTTCGGGGGTGGATGTCTCGATAGGGGGCATTGTCTATCCTTTTCGAATTTTACATCTTATCATAACTTTAAAGAAACGATTTCAGATTACACGCCCCTTTTCCACTACCGGCCTGCCATCAAGCATGACCGTGCAGTTGCGCATGGGGATATCGATATGGCAGGCCGTATCGCGTGTGCCCCCGGCCTCGTTATTCGGGCCGGTGGACCACAGGAAGTTTCCAGCTACGGCGCGCGGATCCATGCCGATCGTGTTTTCGGAATCATAGAACCCCATGACCGACCAGTGCGCACGATCCTGCAGTCCCCACCCGACATGCGACAGGGCATAGGCTTCGGGATCGTGGAAGGAGTCCATGTAGGATTTCAGCAGATCCGCATCCAGCCCGCCGGAAATATCGGTCACGTATCCATTGCGGATGGTGCAGGTGATCGGATCGCGCACATAGGATTTATGCGGCAGCAGGATATCGCCACGATCCAGCACGATGGTGCCATTGGCTGACCCTTCGTTCGACCATGTGGCCAGGAAACCACTGGGCCAATGGTCCCACCGGCCGGGACGGTCACAGAAACCGTATTCCTCCAGAATGGGGAAATCGCCCAGAGCGCACTGCATGTCCGTGCCCGCATCGGACGTGACATGCATGCTACGCGCCGCGCGCAGCACGGCGGAGGCCGCCAGCACGCGATCACGGTCCTGTAGCGTAGGCAGCAGGCGCACCAGTACCTCGGGTGGTTCCACCGCCAGCAGGATACGACCGCCTGACGCCAGTATTTCATGCTGCTCGGGCGAAAAGAGCAGTGTCATGAGGTCGAGGACCAGATCGCTTTCCTTCAGGATCGCCATGGCCGCGCGGTTGCCCGTAAGCGGCGTGGTGCCGACATAGGCCAGCGGATCGCGTGAAAGCGACAGGCCGCCATTGGTGGGCTGCAGGTCAAGCCGGTTGACCACCAGTCCCTTCAGCCCGGCCGCGATGATGGCGCAGCGCATGGTCTGGCGGTTGGTCTCGGACGAGGTCAGGACCGTAACACTCTGGCCTGCGGCCATGCCGGACAGGCCAAGCACCTGCGTCCAAGCCTGAATGAGTTCTGCATCGCTGATTGAGGGCATCGGGCCTGCTCCATGAATAGGGCCTGCGGGTGGGTCGGGGCACCAGACGGGACATCCGTGTGGCCATGGCAGTCCACGGCCACACGGGTAACGGCTTATGCGTGCAGATCGACACCATAGACGTCATAGCCATAGACCCATGATGGATCTTCATCCGTGCGCAGCCATGTATTGGCGTTCGAGACTTCCTGCACGCGGGAGGCGCGGCCCATGCGGTGATGGCGATAGGCCTCGAAACAGGTATTGGGATCGTTCGTTTCGATTTCGGCCATGCAGCGCACCAGCATGGCCGCATCCTCGATCGCCATGGCCGCACCCTGCGCCATGTGCGGCTTCATGGGGTGGCAGGCATCGCCAAGCAGGACCACACGGCCACGGTGCCAGACGGGCAGCGGCTTGCGGGTATAGAGCGGCCATTTGGTAATGTTTTCGGCTGCATCGATATAGGCCCGGACCAGCGGGTCATAACCGGCAAAGGATTTGTGCATTTCAGCATGCGTGCTTGGCACCCAGGAAACGCCCAGCGGCCAGCTTTCGGCCGGCTCACCAGTGACGAAATAGAATTCTTCCTTTTTGCGATCAAGGAAGTAGGTCATCATATGCCGGTCGGATGACCACCATTTCACGCATTCACCCACATCCAGCCCCGCCAGTTTGCTGGCCTTGATCATGCCGCGATGGCCGATCCACCCGGTAAAGAGCGGGTCTTCCGGGCCAAGCAGCTTTGCACGCACGCATGAATTGAGGCCGTCGGCACCAATCAGGATATCCACCTCATCGGATGTGCCATCCATGAACGACAGTCGCACGCCTTTGTCATGCGCATGCAGGTCGGCAAGGCATTTGCCGAACTGCACGTTGGCGGTATCCACTGCGCCCAGCATGATCTGGTGGGCTTCGCCACGGTGGATGGTGATATAGGGTGCCTGGTAACGCGCACGGTCTGCATTGAGCGGAATGCGCGACAGGTACACGCCATCCATCCCATTGCGGCTGCACCAGTACTGCGGTTCGTTCGAGACTGCGGCCATGCTCTCTTCAATACCGAGGCGACGCATGATCTTCATGACATTGGGACCAAGCTGGATACCCGCCCCCAGTCGGGAAAACGCGGGCATCTGATCATACAGCACCACATTGAATCCCGCGCGCTGCAGCAGGCCCGCCGCAGTCGTGCCACCCAGTCCGGCGCCGACAACGCCAATACGAAGAGAGCGTTCCATTCATCCTGCTTTCTGCTTGACCTGGCGGACACGCACGACCGCCAGGCGTTAATTCATGATATATAACGTATACGCCACATATGGGAGAATCAAGATTTATTCTCCCTTAGTAACGTTATTACAATTTCGCCATACGAAGTAACTGAAAACCGAGAAATTTCCCCTGCCAGAAAAGCAAAGCCAGTCGGGCACGCGCAGGAAAAATTGCCCATGCCGTTTCGTAAGATACGTAATAATTTTTACTAACATTATGTTTATAAACGGTATTTATTGGGTGTTCGATTTCACAAAAGCAAAGACCTTCTCTGTTTAAGGCGGGTTGAAATCAGATAAAGCCCGAATGGGCTGTGTCTAAAAAGACACAATTCGTCCTATTTCGAATATGTAACGTATAAAAACAATTCCAAAGGGGCGAGTGCATAAAGTAGCGTATACAACATTAAGGCCGAAATCGGCTGTATCCCGCTAACCGGATGAGGTTTCATCCGCGTGGGGGATGCACGGATATTCACCGCCAGAGAACAGATTTCAAAAACAGATACTTGCGCAAGAACGCAGCCTGTCTACCCGCCCGCCCCTAGTATGAAAGGAATACATGCATGATCTGGAAGCATGTGAAATATCTGCACCTGCCCCTGTCCCCGATCATCATGCTGGCACTCTCCACCCAGCACTTCGCGCATGCCGCATCCGATCCCCACAAGAAAGCAGGAGAACAGACCACTCCCAAACACACGGCCGCACACACGGCCAGCCATGCAGGCGCCAATGCCACGGCAGCACCTGAAAAGATCAGCGTCGTGGGGTCAGGTTCAACCCGCCAGATGCAGTCAATCTCCCGCCGTGACCTGCAGTATCTCGTGCCCGGCACCACGCCGCTCAAGGCGGTGGGGAACATGCCCGGCGTACAGTTCAGTTCATCCGATCCGCTGGGCATCGATCTGTGGTCGCAGAGCTTCTACATGCACGGTTTTACCAGTGATCAGCTTGGTTTTACCGTTGATGGCATCTCGCTGGGTGGTCAGGGATATGAATCCCACGATGGCGTGCCCGTCAACCGCGTGATCAGCAATGAGAACATTTCCCATACCGATGTATCACAGGGGGCCGGCGGGCTTGATACCCCGTCCACCAGCAACCTTGGCGGCACGGTACGTTTTTACAGCGATGACCCCAGCGATAGGATGGGTGGCAAGGTTTCGCAGACATTCGGCAGCTATAATGCGTTCCGTACTTTCGTACGGTTTGACAGCGGCAAGCTGAACAGGAGCGGGACGAAGTTCTATATTTCCTATGACCGTCGCGCCGAGGACAAGTGGCTGGGCGGGGATTCACAGTTTCAGCAAATGGTGAACACAAAGCTGGTGCAGCCGATCAACGACCACACCACCTTCAAGGCCTATTTCGACTGGTCGAGCGAGGCGGCGGCCTCCTACCTCGACAATTCGCTCGAGATGCTGAACAAGGTCGGATACGATTCAGATTATTACTATCCGAATTACGGCGCGGCGCTGAATGCGGCCAACGGTAATTATCCCGCCAAGTATCAGGGCCTGTCCGATCCGAAGAACGCGGCCTATTACCGTGGTATCGAAACCAGTTCCTATTACGTGGGCGGCATGAGCCTGGACAGCAAGCTCAACAAGAACCTTGAGTCCAAGACCACTTTCTATGGTGTGGGCAAGCGTTACGATGCGTGGTGGACATCGCCCTATGTCAGTTCACCCAGCGGCGCGCCGCTGGCAGCGCAGGACCAGGCCATGAGTTCACGCAGGCTGGGGTTCCAGACCGATCTCATTTACCATTTCAAACATCATACCTTTGATGCAGGTTTCTGGTACGAGAATTCCACCTACAGCCCGGAAATGGATTACTTCAACGAACCCAATTCCGCCAATGGCACGCCCTATAACGAAATCGCCCATAAGGGTGAGCCGTTCATGATCGGGTATGGCGAAGCCTTCAACACGAATACCTATGTCTTTCACCTGCAGGATACCTATAAGGTCCTGCCCAACCTGACCCTGCATGCCGGCTTCCGCACCATGGTCGTCAATGCAAGCGACCGTGTGACCTATAACGATGCACGTTACACGGGTGGCAATCAGATCCCGGCCGGTTCGCTTACGGCGGAAGCAGCTGCCCTGCCGCAGTTCAGCGGGAACTGGCGTTTTGCCCCGCATAACGAATTCTATTTCGATATTTCCAAGAACATGCAGGCCTATCCAGAAGGGGGCTATAACATGTTCTCGCCGTGGGGTGCTGAAACACAGTCCGACTTCAATGCCCTGAAGAAAGACATCCGGCCTGAAACCGACTGGGTATATGAAATTGGCTACCGCCTGCAGACACGTCGTGTCATCGGGTTGCTGAACCTGTACCATACCGACTTTTCAAACCGCCAGCAGTCGATTTCGGTGGGACCGCTGGTCACGGCGCACTCGCTGTTCCAGAACGTTGGCAGCGTCAACATGAACGGTGTGGATGCCAGCGTGACATTCATTCCGGTACGTCACCTGTCGATCTATAACAGCATCAGCTACAATAGCTCCAAGTTTGAAAACAACCTGATTTCAGGCGGCGTCCTGTATAATCTCAAGGGCAAGCAGGAACCCAACTACGCCCACCTGATGTACAAGAACTCCCTCAACTATTCGATCAAGGGCATCAACATTCACTTCGATACCCTGTTCATGGGCAAAAGATACCTCAGCTATAATAATGATTCACGCGTTCCGTCCTACTGGCTGGAGAATTTCGGCGTCAGCTACACCCTGCATGACGTGTCGGTTGCACGGAACCTGAAGTTTGACTTCAACATCTACAACATTACCGATGAACGCTACATCTCCAACATGGGCAGTGGTGGCAACCCGCTTTCGGGTGATTACAACAGCTTGCAGGTTGGTGCGCCCCGGTCCTTTTATGGAACCATCAGCGCGGATTTCTGACCTGCTGGCGTAACCGTGGCCGGGAGGATGACCTTACGGGTTGTCTTCCCGGCGAGCGTATCCATCCCGCTTTTGACTGTTGAAAGCAGCCTGTTCCCTCGATTTATACTGCTACGGGAAGGCTTCTTGCAGCTTTTCTGGCGTGAGGTTTATGATCGTAGGATATTGTTCAGGGGCCGGTACGGCATGTGCATATCCCTGTTCAGCCATGCCAGATGCACGGCGATCAGCAGTCAGGATATGGCGGTGTTCCCTTTTGATCAGGTATTGGGGGAGATGATCCGCGCCTGACATAGGGTTTGACAAGCTGTGGCGCCATCAGCCTCACTTCGTGGCCGAGCGCGCCAAGGGTTCTGGCCCAGTGATGGGAGGCCCCACAGGCTTCAATGCCAATCATTGTCGGCGGAAGTTTCTCGAAAAACCGGATCATCTGATGCCGGCTCAGCGCAACCCGCTCTTCGGCATCCACACCGTGGATCTGAAACACTTTTTTCGAGGTATCCATTCCGATACGGATCAACTGCGGCATGATGGTTTCCTCCACTGGACAGTCAACTCTTCAGTATCCTCTCAGGAGCACTGCGAGCCGTCCACACCATCAGTTCTCAGTGAAAATCAACAATCTGGACATCAGAACCAGAAAGATTCATCATCAATCCAACCCATCAAACCTCAGGACTAAACATCCAGGTTCAGGTCCCTAATCAGTATGGTTTCAGGAATGTGCAACTAATGCGGGCAATCGGGAGCCTATGGGAATACTCTGTTCTGATGGTCGCCATTCGCCGGTATTTTCATCGCGGCCCTGCAGGACAAAGCGTGGTTGAGGGGCGGATAGCTGTGCTGCAGCCAGACTTGCTATAGTACCAATTTGACCGGAAAATAGCCGGTTGACCACCAGACCAAGGCGGGTGTCCGGAAATTCGGTCAGCATGGCGTAATCCCCGTCACTATCCCCACACACCAGTAAGGGTCCATAGCCCCGCGGCCCTGCCAGTGCCTGACGTATGGCGCGCACTTTTCCGGCACGATAGGTTACGGGCCAGTTCGGCGCGGCATCAAGCCCCAGCCTGCCACCAGGCCAGTCCATACGAACGCCAAGGACATTCTGGCGGGGCAGGTCGTAACCATAATCGGGATCTGTGGCGAACACGGCCACGATGTCTTCCAGTGATGCGGAACAGACATGGACGTCAATACCTGCCCGACGCAGTGCCCATTGCAGGTCCGCGATCTCCGGGGTCAGGCGCACTCCGGTCTGGATGGGGCGTGCAACAATGCCCGCCTGCCCGGAACGGGTGGCCGGAGTGATCCATGTTTCCTGCCCCATGCCCTGTACCAGATGCCATCTGTTGGATGCCCTGGCCAGCGCTGACAGCCCGGCTGCGTCATGACCGGCCAGCAGGCGGATGATCCAGCGGCAGGCTATGTCCCCATTGCATGTGGCGTTGATGGCGTCATAGGCAAATACCAGCTTGGCACGCAGGCTGAGCAGTACCGGGTCCGTTGGCGCCGGGGGCATGGATCGGGCAGACAGAAGGGCATAATCCGCGCACAGATCGGCATGAAGGTCCCTGAAGCGGACATTTTGCCCACATACGGTCCGAAAAGGACCTGTAAACGTATGTGCAGGTACGTCGCGCGCCGTTGCCTGGGCAAAAGTTTCGGCTGACATCGCGAATGAAAAATGGTTGGCCGTGTAATGCAGCAGGCTTTCCTCGCAATCGCCTGCGATACAGGTATTGTCCCAGTCGAACACGGCATATGGGCGTCGGGCAGGGTTATAGCTGGCGCTGGCGCAGCCGTATGTGGCGATCAGGCGTTCGATCACGCGGCGCGTGCGGGGCGCCCATTTCAGCGGTGCCAGCACCGGGGCGCATCCTTCAGCCCATGCAGGCAGGGACGGGCTGATGCCAGCCGCGATACTGGCGGCCAGCACGTTGCGGCGGGTCAGGACTGTCATGCGCCGGTCCGGCCCATATGGGGATCCGTACGGCTTGGCCTGCCATTCTCGACGTGTCCCGCCAGTTGGA
>ERZ746981.409-NODE-409-length-14431-cov-31.712972_pt1 | contig 14431 bp, 15 predicted proteins | sample MGYA00374948_ERZ746981 | MGnify/ENA primary metagenome ERZ746981 (study PRJEB28757, sample SAMN06711160) | food metagenome | host: microorganism | place: China:Harbin | collected 2017-01-30 | study: EMG produced TPA metagenomics assembly of the Analysis of...
GCGTGGTTGATGATTGCCCATATCCGCAGAGTTCTGCGAAAAATCAATCAAACCGCTTTCTGATTCAGGCTCTCAGAGACCGTATTGAAAAGGTAAGTCCGATAGATCGTGAAATCATAAAAGTTTTTGGTGAAGCTTTTTTTCAAAAAGCTTTGAAAAGACATCACCTTTTTCGATCGAAAGGCAACACCAAAAATCTTCTTCCATTGTTTATCAACGACTTGTGTTCAAACAGTCTCTCAGCGAGAGCCACCAAAGACAGGGCGCATGCCCCCATTAAAAGAGGGTTCGCAGTGCCCAATAGCAACCGATTGGACATCGAGAAAAGGGCAGAAACCGCCTCCATTATCCAAAAGTATCCAATGCTGACATCTATGCAGAAAAATTCTAGAGTTCGTGAAACGTTACATTATCAGGAGATATTAAAATGAAAAAATTAGGATTGATTGGCGGAACGGGCCCTGAGTCCACAATAATTTATTATAAAAAGATAGTATATGGCGCCAATAAAATTGTAGGTAAAAACTTCTTTCCCAACATCAATATTGAAAGCCTAAATGTATTTGATGTTCTTAAATTCTGTTCAGAAAAAAACTATGATGGTTTAAGCCACTATATCATGAATGGCATTCGCAACCTTGAGGCCGCAGGATGCAACATCATATCACTGACCGGAAACACGCCACATATCGTTTTCGACACATTACGTACGAAATCTTCTGTCCCATTAGTCAGTATAATTGAAGCCACCCAAAAAGAAGCAAAAAAATTAGGGTATAAAAAAGTCGGGTTATTAGGAACGCGTTTCACCATGGAAGAAGATTTTTTCAAAAAACCCTTTCAGGAAGAAAAAATAGAAATATTTTCACCTCAAGGGGAAGATTTAGATTTCGTTGCAGACAGAATATCTCACGAATTAGAACATGGGATAATAAAAGAAGAAACAAAATGTGGATTTTTGAAAGTTATTGAAAATATGATCCACACTTATGACATAGAGGCAATTATATTAGGATGCACGGAATTACCACTTATTTTTGACAGCATGAACCTTACGATACCCTGTCTGGACACCTTGGAAATACATGCAAACGCACTTATTTCCGCCATGGAATTAGGCAATTAATCGAGATTAATATCTGACAATAAACAATATATTCACGAAAACCAGATTATATATAATTAATTCCATTCCATTGCAAACCAGCAGGCACAACATGCATACTGGTTTGCGCATTCGGGTTTGAAATATTTTATATGATTTTATGATTTTGAAGCATATTTGTAATTTACATATCGTCTGATATACTCATTCAGACCATGTCCTGAATCAGCAAGTATTTTCATACGCTCAATATGATCCATACCGGCACTACCATAGGTATAAATGTAAGTTGTTTGCTTACCCTTCCCGAAAATCACTTCGATGGAAGTTGCATCATATGCATATGATACAATGCTAGAGTCACCATCAATATTTTTATAAGTTGGCAAATATTTACCCTTCATCCTAATTTCATAGATTGAAAATAATTCCTACACGAGATTCAATTAACATATCATTTATTTAAATACCCATGTTTATGCTTTTGCGGACTACAATTCCTTGGGGTAAAATTATAAACGAGGTTTGCCGCTGAGTGCGATGAACAGCCCAGCAATACCGAGGGTAAGGGTAAATCACCAGCGGGCCGGAAAATGGTTCCTGCGTGCAAGTTGGAGATTTTGCCGTCGCGGGCGGACTGGCAGTGAGGACCACAAGTAGCTTAGAGTAGTCTTCCACGACAAAGAGAAAAGGATTCTGTGATGGCCGAGGAAATTCATGAGATCGTTTTAACCGAAAATACAATTCTTTTGCCGGGCGACAAAGTTAGGGTTGGTCCCGATGTAAGTTCCCCTTTCAAAAGTAAAATTAATGAAGAGGGAAAGTGTGTAGATGCTGTAAATTCTTCCAGAGGCCTTTCAGTCCAAATACAATTTAATGATGGTGCTATTATCAAAGGTTCTCGCAGCGGCCTGATTTTGACGGAATTTTATACGGGCGCTGCTCCCGGCGGGAAGTATTAACCCACCATGCGTACAACCCCGTGGATAGCGAGCACTGTCACAAAATAATGACACGTGAGAACGCGGGGTTAAGCACGTTTTTACTGTACATGCGTGGGGTTTTGTGATTCTGTTACGGGATTCTGGAAAGAATAGGAAGGAAATGGACATCTTCAATTAATGTCCCATAGGATCTGACCATAAGGCTGCATGTCATTATCTACGGTATTTTCAAAATGCTACAGAATTACAATTAGGCATTAGCAATGGGTCCTCCTTTTTCCATTCCGACAATATGGTCGGCGTCATTATCGGACATTTTGACCAAGCACCCGCCTCCCCCATGCATGTAGCGTTATCCTACCGCCCTTGCGCTGACACTTCGGTTATTACACTATATCCATCCACCTCCCGCCATAGAACGGGAACGGCAGCACCACACAGGAAAGGCATTCGCCCCGACAGAATGAGACACGATTACTCTGCCAGCCAATCCCGGCCGGGGTAAAATGCCCTCGGGCGATACAGGGGTAAATATGGTTGCAACCCGCCTGCCCCTCATACGTCCTGATATATAGATGGATGGGCACGGCAGAGCAGGACCCCGATCATGAGCCAGCACAGGACACAGACCGGACGCCGACAGTTCCAGACCATCCTTGGCATGCTTGGACTGGTGATGTGTGGCAAGCATGTCCGCACGGCGCGCGGGGCCGCCGCCATGCGCAATGCACCGGATGCCTTCATGCTGTCACCCGATGGGTGGGTTCCCAACAATGCACACCTGCCGGTGCTGCATTACCATAACGCCCTGCCCATCCGCGGCGGCGACCCGGCGGCCGGGATGGAGGCACTGTTTACCGCCAATGGATGGCCACCACGCTGGCGATGGGGCGTCTATGACTTCCACCATTACCACAGCACCGCGCATGAGGTGCTCGGGATTATCGCGGGCTCCGCGCAACTGCGCCTTGGCGGGCCGGGGGGACGGCTTGTGACGGTGCGCGCGGGTGACGTCGTGGTCCTGCCCGCAGGCACGGGACACAGGAACGAAGGGTCGAGTAACGATTTCCTTGTCGTGGGGGCCTATCCCCCCGACCAGGATTTCGACCTGCAACGTGGCCCCATCACGCGCGCCGCCATCACGGTGATGGGGCGCCTGCCTTTCCCGCCAACGGACCCGGTGCAGGGGCGCGCAGGCGCGCTGACACGGTTATGGCATCCGGCATGACATCGGCTGGCAAAGACGTGCGCGGCGCAGGATGGGCCAATGGCTGTCCGGGGATATGCAGAACCTCTTCCAGCCAGTCGGCAAAAAGCTGTATCCGGCGCGACAGATGCTTGCGGTGCGGATAAAGCAGCGCCATGGGCAACGGGGCCGCGCGCCATTGGGACAGCACCTCCACCAACGCCCCCGACTGTACAAGGGCGGCCACGTCATAGGCCGGAACCTGGATCAGGCCCAATCCGGCAAGGCAGCAGGCGATGGAGGCCTCCGCACTGTTAACCGTGACACGACCGGACATGGGCAGGCTGTGGGTCGTGCCGCCTTCCTCCCATTCCCACGCCTCGATCCGCCCGGTGGAGGGGGAGGCATAACGCACGGCCAGATGATGGACGAGGTCAGCAGGAACCTGCGGTATCCCATGTTGGGCCAGATAGGCAGGAGAGGCGACATTGACCAGATCAAGGTCCCCCATCCGGCGTGCAATCAGACCGGAATCATGCAGCGGGCCGACGCGCAGGACACAGTCGATCCCGTCCTCCACAAGGTTGACGGCCCGGTCAGTCACACCAAGTTCGATATCAACCCCCGGATACCGCCCAAGGAATTCAGGCAGGCGCGGCGCCACCAGCAACCGCCCGATCCGGCCCGGCAGGTTGACCCGCAGCAGGCCACGCGGGCTGGCCCCGTCATGGCGGAACAGGTTTTCCGCCTCCTCCACATCTGCGATCAGGCGCAGGCAATGGTCATAAAATGCCATACCGTCCGCCGTGGGTGTGACAGATCGGGTCGTGCGCGCCAAAAGCCGCGCGCCAAGCCGTCCTTCCAGTTCCTGTATGGCAGTGGATACACTGGAACGTGGCAGATTCAGTGTCTCGGCCGCACGGGTAAAGCTTGCGCTCTCCACCACGCGGGCGAAAACGCGAAACAGGTCGATCCGGTCCATGCGCCCCCTACCTGCCACCATCGCGACAGACTGTTCGTGATTTACGACATATGTTGTCAGGAAAGGCAACTTTATCTCGATATCGCAAATGATACGCTCATTCCACACCTTCCCGTTCGGGGAAGCACATCGCAATGAGGGGACATCGCAACAATGGTCGATCACAGCATCAAGGGGAAAACCGTCCTGATCGCAGGCGGGGCAAAAAATCTGGGCGGCCTGATTGCCCGTGACCTTGCCGCCCATGGCGCGCGCGTCATCGCCATCCATTACAACAGTGCCGCAAGCAAAAGCGAAGCCGACAGCACGATCGCGGACCTGCAGGCCGCAGGCGTTCAGGCAGTGGCATTCCAGGCGGACCTGAGTACCGCCGCAGCGACAGCAAAGCTGTTTTCCGACACCATTGCAGCCATTGGTCGTCCCGACATCGCCATCAACACAGTGGGCAAGGTCCTGAAGAAGCCCATCGCCGAGACGAGCGAGGACGAATATGATGAAATGTTCGCCGTCAATACCAAGGCGGCCTTCTTCTTCATCAAGGAAGCGGGCCTGCACCTGAATGACCATGGCAAGCTGCTGACACTCGTGACATCACTGCTTGGGGCGTATACGCCGTTTTATTCCACCTATGCCGGGTCAAAGGCAGCGGTGGAACATTTCACCCGCGCGGCCTCCAAGGAATATGGCGCGCGCGGTATTTCGGTTAACGCAATCGGCCCTGGCCCCATGGATACGCCATTCTTTTATGGGCAGGAATCAGAACAGGCCGTGGCTTATCATAAAACCGCCGCCGCCCTGTCGCCCTTCAGCAAGACCGGCCTGACGGATATCGAGGACATCACCCCGCATGTCCGCTTCCTTGTGTCGGAAGGATGGTGGATGACCGGGCAGACCATCCTCGTCAATGGTGGCTATACCACGAAATAATCGCCTGACGGGCGTGTCCGGGGCACCTGCCTGCGGGACACGCCATAGCTGACTGAAATTATATATCTTGGCGCGGCATTTCGCCGGACAGCCTCAGAGGCCGTCACCTCTTTGAAAAAAGCTGATGCCTGAAAGATGGGCCGTTCCCCGGCCAACTGCTTGCGGCCTGCCCCCTGACATCAATGAACCACATGCTGGACGCCCGCCGGGACGATGCGCCGGGCCATCACGCATGTACGGTCACATCCCCCCACCACATCGCCTGCCATATCCTGCGTCGCATCCCCTGGCCTGCTCATGATTGCCATCATTTTAAACATATTATCCTTTATATATCACGTTCGATAATATGTTATGAAAAACAAATAATATCGGTGAAAGAGCCTGAGGAAAAGGCTCCTGCGCAATGTGCCTTCAGCTCCGCAGCCCTCACCCTGCCCAAAGGTGCTGGCACGATTCCAAACCGGGTGTCCTTTTCACAATAGTTTGGCGCCACGCTCCCTCCGCGACATGGCGACATGGCGACATGCAGGAACGGCCATGTTTTCCCATGCCTCACGGGGCATGCGCGTTACGTCTGGCGCGGCCCAAACAAAAATGGCGCCGGTTGCAGGACAACCGACGCCATCGTCATGGGTCAGGCAAGAACACGCCTCACCCTTCAGGGATCAAGGGACAGGGATTATTTCTGCGGCGGCGGCGGGGGTTCCATCAGGGCATGGAGCTGGTCTTGCAGGGCGTCGATCTTGTCCTGACGCTCCTTGATCTGCGCCAGTTGTTCCGGCGTCAGGATATCGTGGACCTTGACCTCGAACTGCAGACGCTGCGCCTCACGCTTCTGGTGCAGGGCATCAAGCTGCTGCTCCACAGAGGTCAGGCTGGCCTGATCCACGGCGCCTGGCGTGGACAACAGAGTGCGCAGTTGTCCGTGCAGGGCGCGTTCTTGTTGCATGTCCGCGCGGAAATCAGGGTGGTCGCCATGCATCAGGGCCGCCAGCTTCTTATGCTGTGCCGATGTCAGGGTGATTCCGTGCAGGGAAAGGATATGTCCATGATGGGGACCATGCGCATCGCAACCTTCACCCGGCGGCGGAGGAGGTGGGGCATCGTGCGCCAGCGCCGCATGCCCAACCGTTCCGGTCAGTCCGGTCATGACGGCAGCAGCGAGAAGCATTTTCTTCATCATTTTCTGACTATGTCCTAAAAATATTAAAATGATGTAATCAGCGTCAAGTCATGCGCCTTACAGATATGGTTATACAGAATACCACATGCCAGAATACGGCATCTGTTCTACGAATTGTAACAACGATTATTCTTGGCAGACCACATGAGCCATCGCCCTGCCCCATCAGGCAGTACCCTCCAGACGGTCCATGCCCGATGCTCTGCACCTGATGGCACGATCCCAGTGATACGATCCCAATGGCACGTTTCCAGTGGCACGGCCCGGGCGGTACGGCTCCGGTGGCAGGATCATGGGGGCCGAAACATGGACAACCGCCCCCCTCGTTACACCCGGGTCTGGACACGCAACCACTGGCGCTGGGGCGTGGTAATGCCCTACCGTGCCGCTCTTTATGGCACAGCACGGGACACGCAGGCGACATGACCACACACAGGATCATCATAGATACCGATCCCGGCGTGGATGACGCGCTGGCGATTATGCTGGCACTGGCATCCGAAAAGATTGAAGTACAGGCCCTTGTCAGCGTTGCGGGCAATGTCACGGTGGAACAGACCGCGCAGAACGCCTGTCGCATCCTTGAACTGGCGGGACGCACGGATATCCCGGTTTACGCCGGGTGTGCCCGCCCCATAGGCCATACCGGCGTCAATGCCCGTCATATACACGGCGTCACGGGCATGGACGGGCCAGACCTGCCGCCGCCCACCATGCCTGTCCAGACGCAGCATGGTGTTGATTACCTGATTGCTGCCATACGTACGGCCCCGCCCGACAGCCTCAGCCTTGTCATGCTGGGGCCGATGACGAACCTTGCGGTGGCATTGCTCAAGGCGCCTGATATCGCACAACGCCTCCACCGGGTGATTGCCATGGGGGGCGCATGGTCCGAAGGTGGCAATATCACCCCCACGGCCGAGTTCAATTTTTATGCCGACCCCGAGGCCGCTGACATCGTCCTGCGCGCGGGCACCGCATTGACCCTTCTGCCACTGGATGTCACGCACCAATGCCTGAGCACGCCCGAACGCCTGGCGCGCCTGCGCGCCCTGCCGGGTCGCTGCGCTGCGGCCGCCGTGGCAATGCTGGACAGGGCGGGACAGTTTGACATCGCCAAATATGGCTGGGCGGGCGCGCCCCTGCATGATCCATGCACACTCGCCTGCCTGATTGCCCCCGACCTGTTTGCCGGTCGGAAGGTCAATGTGACAATCGCACTGCATGATGTGCTGACGCGGGGCATGTCGGTCGTGGACTGGTGGGGCACCACGAAACGTCCAGTCAATGCCATGTTCATGCGACAGGTCGATGCAGACGGTTTTTATGACCTGCTGGCACGACATCTTGGCCGCCTGCCCTAAGGACAGTTCATTTCCAGAAAAACGACGGCACCGAAAGACCTTTTATCCCCGCATCATTTCAGGCATGTCCACGACATGCCCGCACATATAATGCGGCAACCTGTTCGATCAGCGCGGCATGCGCCTGCGTGAAGCGCGCCAGAGATGGGCTGTCGATATCAATAACACCCAGCAGCCGATCCCCATCAAGGATCGGCACCACGATTTCCGAACGTGACGCCGCATCGCATGCGATATGCCCCGCGAATGCATGGACATCAGGCACTACGACCGTCGCACGCTGCTGGGCTGCCGTACCGCACACCCCCTTGCCAATCGCAATGCGGGTGCAGGCCACGCGCCCCTGGAATGGCCCCAGCACAAGCTGTCCGTCACGCAGGAAATAAAAACCGGCCCAATTGATATCCACCAATCCCTCAAACAGGATCGCCGCGATATTCGCGGCGTTTGCGATCGGGTCGCCTTCCCCTTCGGTAATGGCGGCAACGGTGGCGACGATCTCGTCTTCGCCAGGGGGAAGCGATGTCCCCGTATGAACGGTCATGACGCGGTTCCTGTATATGGTCAGTACACGACCCAGACCATAGCGGCGTTCCCCCCTATGGGCCAGCGCCACGCCCCCGATCCGTTTCCCACCCTGTTGCTATGGCTGTATGCTACGCCGGTCCATGCCGCCACGACCGGCGGCAGGTGGCCAAGGCAGGAGGCCCGGTTGCGCAAGGTTATCGTCACAGGCTGTGACAGCGGTTATTTCCCATTGGTCATGGAACTGATCCAGTCGATCAATGGCCGGACAGATGCGGCATTATGTGTCCTTGACGCCGGATTGTCGTCCCGGCAGGTGGAAACCCTTTCGGACCTTGGGGTACTGATCCGAACCCCCTATGTCCCACCCTGCGCGTCCGCACGGCAGATACGACAGCGCCCGACCCTGGCCATCAACCTGTCCAAGCTGTGGCTGGACCGTGTGCTGCCACAATTCGACCTGATCCTGTGGGTCGACGCGGATGCGTGGGTGCAGGACATGACCGCCATCGAACACATGTTCGACGCCGCACGTGACGGGGCGCTGGCCATCGTTCCTGAAATCGGGGCCAAGATCGCGGACATGTTCGCAATCCGGTGGATATGTCCGGGCTGGATGCAGGTACGTTCGTTCCTTTATAAAAACGCGCGCAAGGCCCGCCTGCCCTTTGCCATCCGGCGTCGGATCGGCGCAAAGCCCCTGCTGAATTCAGGGGTGATGTGCCTGCACCGTGATGCGGCCATCTGGCCCATGCTGCGGAAATGGCAAGAGACCATCATCCGCCAGGGCGGCGCGCTGTTCACGCAAGACCAGCTCAGCATCGCGCTGGCGGTCTATATCGACAACGCTCGTGTGACCTTCCTCGACAACGCCCACAACTATATCGGGCCATGGCTGCTGGACGAAGATCGCGGCATGCTGGTCAACCTGTTCTACCCCCATGCCCCTGTGGGGATCGTGCATCTGGTTTCCCAGGCGCGGTTGCGGCAATCGCTGTCGCATACCCTTCCTGTGCCAACCCTGTCGGGGCGCGAGGTCGCACTTAACCTGCGGTTCGGGGGATTGCGGGCCTTCCGGAACGGATCACGACACCCGGATGGTCCGCAATCCCCCGGACACTCAGGGACTGTTTGAAAACAGGCTGTTGATAAAAAACAGGAAAAGTTTTTGGGTGCCGCCTTTTGATCGAAAAAGCGGCGTCTTCTGAAGCTTTTTGAAAAAAGCTTCACCAAAAACTTTTATGATTTCACAATCTTATCGGACTTACCTTTCAAACAGCCTCTAAAAGTCACCATCATCATTTTTTCAAAAAAAATGATGAAACACGAGGATTTTTTGCAAATCATCCAACAGTATTGTTCCTGCCACAAGGCATTCCCAAACAGCCGTCAGGGACAAGGATGGCAGGACATGCCTGCCTGATGTTTCCAGCGTCCGGCGCGTTCAGGACGCCGCACGGTCCTTACGCGCCTTCAAGACGGTCTCCGCCGCAGCCTGCAACTGCTGTGCCAGATGCAGGGCCTGTTCGGGATGCAGGGCCGTGACCACACGACGGTCCCCCGATTTCAGGTGTTCGGGGGATGTAGCCATGAACAGGTCAAGAATGACCACGGTTCCCTGCACGGCCTCCGCGCCGCAGCTTACCGTGGGATAGACGACAACATTGCCGCTGGCGTCTTTTGCTTTTTCGTCAGACATGGGGTCCTGTCGTGATAGGGGGAATGAAAGGGGGATTAGCGCATGCGTTTCTTCTGCGCCTGTTCATGACGCAACTGCGCGCTCTGCGCCTCGATGGTTTTCTGCGCATTTGCCAGCGCCTCCCTAAGGCGGAGCAGCTCGGTCTTCAGGGCTGCGATCTCGGCACGCAGGGCGGGGGGATGATCATCCATTCGTCACAACCTTTGCATACAAAGAAGGGGCTACTGGGTTGCAAATCGCGAACGCACCTGATCGAACAGGGCGCGCGCGGCCATGTCGCGGGTATCGGCATGTTCCATCAGGTGACGCATGCGCGCGACGATGTCTTCGGCATGCACTGTGCCACTGTCCACCAGCAACTGCATCAGGTCCATGATAACAAGCTGCTGCGCCGCGATCATCTTGACCACCGGCATCACTTTCTTCTGTGCCGCCTGATCGGCCGCCTGCGCCAGAAGCTGCTGCAACTGTTCGCTCTCGCGATCCGTAACCTCGGTCATGTATTCCTCCCGCCATGTTTTTTGGTTGGGTACATGGTGGTCGTATCCACGTCCGCGGGCAATGCCCACCATGCGGGGAAGGTATCCACAAAGCGAACACCTCCCCCCACAATGGCGGGAATATGCTATACACAGGCATGGCGTACCATGTCCTTCCCGATCTTGTTATCTCTGACGACGATATTGTCGTGACCTATATCCATGCGTCCGGGCCGGGGGGGCAGAATGTCAACAAAGTCGCAACCGCAGCGCAACTCCGCTTTGACATGGCGCGGTGTGCCGCGTTGACATCGCGCATACGCGCCCGCCTGCGCCTGCTGGCGGGTAGCCGTATGACACGCGACGGGACCATCGTCCTGACCGCACAGAAATTCCGCAGCCAGACCCGTAACCGCGAGGACGCGATCGAACGCCTGTGCGACCTGCTGCGTCAGGCAGCCCATGTCCCCACGCGCCGCATCGCCACCCGCCCGTCCCGCACACAGCGTCGCCGCAGGATGGATGACAAGTCACGGCGCGGCCAGGTCAAGCAGGGACGTGGCCGCCCGGCCCTCGACTGATCGCTGCCCCGGCATGACAGGTCGTTTGAAAACAGCATTTTCATAAGATTTCAGGTGTCACCTTTTTAGCAAGGGGACATCTTTCAAAGCTTTTCTGGAAAGCAGCTTCACCAGAAACTGTTGTCAATCCAGCCTGAACAGATACGTAAAAACCGTCTGGGAACCCCTTAGAGAGGATTTGAAAACAACTCATTGATAAAAAAGGAAAAGTTTTTGGGTGCCGCCTTTTGATCGAAAAAGGCGGCGTCTTCTGAAGCTTTCTGGAAAAAGCTTCACCAAAAACTTTTATGATTTCAGGATGTTATCGAGCCTGACTTTTCAAACAGTCTCTTACAGGATGCACCACTGCCGCATCAGGTTGTGATAGATGTTCGTCAACCCCAGAACGGCGGGGTCATGATCGCCAAGACGTTCACGCAAGGTGATGGTCTGCACATCCAGGTCGAACAGGATGCGCCGACGCGTTTCATCAGCCACCATCGACTGCGACCAGAAAAATGCCGCCAGGCGCGACCCACGCGTAACCGGGGTCACACGGTGCAGGACGGTCGTGGAATACAGCACCAGATCCCCTGCGGGCAGTTTTATTGCCTGTTCGCCCCCCGGATCGGACATGATCAGTTCCCCGCCATCATAATCGTCGGGATCGGACAGGAACAGGGTGGTTGAAACATCCGTGCGGATGCGCGTGTGAATGCCACCCGCATAAATCCCCCGGATGGCATTATCGACATGCGCGCCAAAGGACATCCCCACGTCATAACGGTTAAACAGCGGGGGGCTGACGCGATACGGCAACACCGCGCTGTTGAATGTTGCGTTACGACCAAGCGCACGCAGCACGATATCGCCAAGTTCACGACAGGCGGGGGAATCCTGCGGTAACTGTCGGTTGTTCTTGCTCTTGGCGGATTGTTGCCCGGCGGTTTCGCGTCCGTCCGTCCATTGCGCCGCACGCAGCGTCGCCTGACAGTGGGCAAGTTCCCCGGCATCAAGCAGTCCGGGCACATGTAACAGCATTCGACCTTATCCCCGCATCCGCGCACGCCCTGCCCCACTGGCCGATCGCCCCACGCAGCATGACAAGAAGAGGCTTACACAATCCGATGACAGTCATGAAGAAGTTTTTTGGCAAATATTTTCCAAAAAACTTCGAAGAATGCCGCCTTTATGAAAAAAGGCGGCACCCGAAAACGCCTGTCATGAATATGGGCTTTTCAAGCCACCTCAATACTGGGCCGAGACATTGAACAGGAAGGACCGGCCGATGGAAGGCGTGACGCGGTTGGAAAACAGGCTGCCGTAATTCAGGCGGTTATCAAGGTTGTAGGCATTCATCGCCATGCGCCAGTGGTTATTGAAACGATGCGACACCATGGCGTCGAATTCCACCGTTGCCGGCGCACGCGCCGTATTGGCCTGATCCAGCCATACACCCTGCCGCCATGTCAGGCCGCCACCAACCGTCATGTTCCATGGCTTGTGCGGGGCAATTTCATAAGATGTCCATGCCGTTGCCTGATTATGCGGGACATACTGGATCTGTCCCCCCTGCTTGGATGTCGCAGAACCGGCCTTGGTGATTGTCGGATCATACAGCGCATACGTGCCATAGAACATCCAGTTCGGCAGCAACGTCCCAGAAATGCTAAGCTCCAGCCCCTGGTTGCGTTCCTGATCGCTGGTTGCGCTGATATCGCCGGTGTTGGGGTCTGTCTGGATCGAATTGCTCTTGTCCAGACGGAACAGCGCCGCCGTCATGCCGATCCGGTCATGAAAGGCACTGTATTTCGCCCCGATTTCATACAGGGAACTGCGTTCGGGCGCAGCGCTCTGGCTTTTGGCGGTCATCGGTTCGGAACTGTTGGTGACATACATGCTCAACGGTGTCGTGGACTGCGACCAGTTGAAATACACCATCAGGTTGCTGCGCGGCGTATACATGACGCTGACGCTGGGGTTGATGGTCGTCTCGTCCTGCCCATAATGGACATCGGGATATTTCGCGGTATTCCCGCCCGTCGCACTGTAATGACTGTTCCAGTTGTCCCAGCGGAAGCCCGCCTTGACCGACAGGTAATCCGTCAGCCACACCTGATCGGACAGGAAGAAGCCGACATCAAGCGCATCACTGTCCTTATAACATTTCTTGCCCACACCGCTGATATTCACAAGGCGGTTCGGATACTGGTTACAATCCCCAAGCACAAGGCCGGGCACATACATCGACGGATTCAACAGGCTGGTGCTGGTACGGTTGCTGCCATAGGCATAGTTCTGTCGATGATCGGTGACATATTCGATATCAAACCCGCCGATGACCTCATGGCGGATACGGCCTGTCTTGAAACGCGCCACCCCGGAAAAGACATCCTGTATTGACCAGTCGCTCTGGCGATAGGGTTCGGGACCACCGACACCACCATTACGCGCGACCTGCGCACTTGACGGATTTGCGGAAAAGAAATCCCGGTTACATGTCGCAGAAGGCACGCTTCCGTTTATCACATTGTTGGTATAGGCGGCGGTTCCGGCCGCCATGCTGGAACAGGCTTCCTGAGAGGCAGAGAAATAGCGATGGAAGATCCCGCCGCGCATGTCGTTATAAAGTGTCAGGATCGGGCTGACCCGCGCCGTCAGGCGTCCCGTGATCATGTCGTCGCTGGTATTGTCCTGATCATAGGTCGTGCCATACCAGTTGGTACGCCGCACACCATATTCTGTTACCGGACGACCGATGGCCTGTCCGGGTTTATAGACGACAGGCACACCATAATCAGGAATGCGGTTGTCGTTCTGATGGAAATATTCAAGGATGAACGACACTTTCTTGCCCAGGCCAAAGGCAATCGAAGGTGCAATGCCCCAGCGGTGGGAATAAATATAGTCGCGCCCGACAACATTGTTTTCATTCCCCATGCCCGTCAGGCGGAAGGCGATGCTGTTGGTCAACTGCTGATTGATATCCAGCGTTCCGCGATAGTACGACCCGCTTCCGCCCGAGAAATTGGCCTGATAGGCATTGCCAAGGTGCGGGGCCTTGGTGACGATGTTGATCGCCCCCCCCGTCGTGCCGTTACCGAACACTTCCGACGACGGCCCCTTGATAACAGAGACATGGTCGTAATCAAAACTGTCGCGCGTATAGACCCCGAAATCACGCAGGCCATTTTCATAGATGTCATTCTGCGACTGGAACCCGCGGATCAGGAACTGGTCCCCCGCCATGCCGCCTTCGCCCTCGCCCACTGATGCCGTGATGCCGGGGACGTTCTTCAATGCCTCGTCAAGCGACTTGACGTTCTGCTGCTGCATCAGGATCTGCGGCACGACATTGATGTTCTGCGGCGTATGCATCGCGTCATGCGGCATACGGCTAAGAGCCTGAATCAGAAAGCGGTTTGATTGATTTTTCGCAGAACTCTGCGGATATGGGCAATCATCAACCACGCG
>ERZ746981.410-NODE-410-length-14159-cov-12.541684_pt1 | contig 14159 bp, 9 predicted proteins | sample MGYA00374948_ERZ746981 | MGnify/ENA primary metagenome ERZ746981 (study PRJEB28757, sample SAMN06711160) | food metagenome | host: microorganism | place: China:Harbin | collected 2017-01-30 | study: EMG produced TPA metagenomics assembly of the Analysis of...
TTTTCTTGCATTTTTTTCCACATACTGTTACCCCACAAATGGCTCCTTCTGACTGTATCTCGCGATTCGATTGAATCGAGGATGACATTTATTATTTTTAGCTTGGATTAATTTTTTTTCTTTATTTTTTTTACCTTATTTTTTTACCTTATTTTTCCACTCTACGTTTTACCCATTTTTTTGTGTGTCTGCATCGATATTCAACATATACCTTCACATTGTTTTCTCCTGTCAACTAACTTCGTTGAAGTATTAACATTATAAACTGATTCATCCAAGAATCGCCATTTGAGTCGTTCATTTTCGATCACTGCCAAAGCTTTTCATGAATCATTGTGATTCAATACATCTTTTATACTTTTTTGCATAGACGAAAGGAAGTTTTAGGAGAATATTTTAGGAGAATAGCTTTTGGATTACTCGATAATCTAACTAAGAAGCATTTTCGTACCGTTTTGATAACTTGAGCCACGCAGAGATATTTAATATCTTCATATAGTGCACCCTTTTCTCGTTTTCCATGCGAATATCACCACTTACAAGATAAAGCAGATTTGCAGCCGGTTCACATATAACACAACAATATCAATGAACGAGATAGATGGACCCCAAAGTGGTAACGGCCTTTCGACGGATGTATCCGGACAATCAGCGGACAATACTCGGCTCAGCACAATAAATGCTGAAAGTGCAATTAGTACACAGAAAAATGACACAAATGATAAGATCAAGGACGAAAATGACATCAGGGTCGCAGATATTCATCAGGAGGGAATTCAGAACAGCAAAGAAGATATCGAAAAGAAGCAAAAAGGTGAAAACTCCACAGTAAAAGTACCACAGAAAAGGAAAAGAAAGAGAAAGAAAGTGTCAAATGCATGTGTTTATTGTCGCAGATCTCACATGATTTGTGATCCAGGGCGTCCATGTCAGCGTTGCATTAAACGGAATATCGGCCATCTGTGCCGGGATGATGTCTCGAGGGGAAAAAAACGCAAAAGTCGGAGAAAAGAGTCCTCAGATATCAATCAAAATACACAACTACCTTCAACTCAGCAAGCATCTGCATCTGGTGCACGGATGTCCTCTGTAAAGGCTTCGGGTGCCGGTTTGGGGCAACCCCAGATTGCTGGATTGTACAACCAGACAGTGCAAGGTGCACAGCCCGGCAAATCCGTCGGCTACGCAAAGTCCCCAGAGCTGGTTTCGAACGCGGCAAGTGCCGCAATCAACCAGAGGCCGTTTTTTTACTCGGAGCACGCAGGATCGGAATTTAACTCGTTGACTGAATTTTTGTCGATGATCGATGATGCAGATGTCATGAATACGATCAGCATGGATGACGATCCGATGCTCCGGAAGCTTGAAACTACATCCGCACTTGGATACAGCGCAAATAACTCTTCAACAAACTTGAACGGGCAGCAGTCGATCGACGCGTCGGTGCCCGGAGCAGGCCAGTCGGTTTCCAATTTCCGGTTTTCTCCGATTACCCCGGGGGCACAAATTCGGCAATCGGAAGCCGGCCAGTCGGTGACTGGTGCAGGGGTGCAATATCGCAGCCAGAGCCAAGACTTAAATCCAAACCAGAACCAAGTACAAAGTACAAACCAACGCCAAAGTCAGAACCCTGCAGTTCCATACGTCTCAGATGTTGCAAGAGCGAAATTCTTTTTGACAGCTGCAGATCCAACCACTGAAATCTCACCTGAAGAGCGATTAAAGCAGGTTATTAACGCCAAGCTTGAAGCTGGACTTCTCAAGCCTTACAACTATGCAAGAGGCTATCAGAGGTTACAAACATACATGGATAATCACATGGCAGCATCCTCCAGGCAACGGATATTGAAGCCATTGTCGCTTTTTCGTCCCGGGTTTCGGGCCATTGCCAAATCCTTGAAAGATATCGATTTAATTCTGGTCGAGGAGAATTTTGAGCGCATGCTTTTGGATTATGACCGGGTTTTCACATCAATGGCAATTCCTGCATGTCTCTGGCGGAGAACTGGTGAAATATACAGAGGAAATAAGGAATTCGCTTCATTGGTTGAAGTTTCCATCGATGATCTGAAGAACGGCAAGCTCACAATATACGAATTGATGACCGAGGAAAGCAGTGTTAATTTCTGGGAGAAGTATGGGGCCATTGCGTTTGATAAAACGCAGAAAGCAGTTTTGACAAGTTGCAATTTGCGGACAAAGGATGGGATGCGAAAGCAGAGGTGCTGCTTCAGCTTTACAATCCGCCGAGATAAGTATAACATCCCAAGCTGTATAGTGGGAAACTTTATTCCGATTCAGTAGGGGGTGATAAAGTATTGTATAATATGAATGTATAGCTATGATGAAACGTTGTATCATCAATATTCAGTTCTTAATAATGAAAATTGCATTCGCTAGATGGCGAGATTTGTTCACCTAGGTCTATTGTATGCTTGTCGTCCATAGAAATACATTTTCTTTTCGTGTATAAAGGTACGTTTTGTCTCGTTTATAGAACATACATCTTTTCGTTCACATCATGAAAGTATTCAATATAGCAAGTATAAATACGCCGGCCACGCAAATCTTGAACTGCCCAGCAATCAAACCAATAAGCAGACAGATGAATATCCAGACACAGCACAAATACTTTTCTCTCTGATAAGTCTCCTATACATTTCAATTTGGGGAATAGTACTATTTCCCAAACGAGTCGCTGATCATTATGTTTGTATACTCTGGAATTTCAGACTTCCTTCCTCTTTTTTCAAGATCCTTAAAGAATCTTTTAACCAATCCGTGTGTGGGAGTTCCGTAACTCACAAAATCATACGACACGTCAGGTTTCTCTTTATCGCTTTTATGGCAAAATGTTTCGAGGCATTTTGAGAACTTCACAGGCCTTGATGTCACTTTAATCACCTTATCGACTTGTTCCTCGCTTGTTGTTGCTAGTTTAGCATCAAGATCTGAAATCATCGGAATTTCTAACTCTCCTGGTCTCACCTTTGCCATTCCAAATGCATTCCTGAGATCTTTCTCGATTTGACCAAGCATTGGATGATGAAATGGAATACTGACATTTAAATCAATTGCACGGATCCTACCAACCTCCACTTTCACTTGCTTTATTTGCTCTTTCAAATCCACTTTTTTGCCACTGATTACAACCTGGCTGTATGCGTTGTAATTTGCAATATTTGCTGAATTACTTTTTAAGCAATTTACCACCTCCCCGTATTGCTTTGGCTGAAACACTAATGCGTACATTCCGTATCCCTGAAGACCGTTTTTACAATTGCTCCCTCTAGCAATATCTTCCATAAGTTTTCCCCTCTTATAACCAAGTACGAGACCTTCATTAAGTGGAATTGCATTTTGCAGAACTAGACCTGATATTTCACCAAGAGAATGACCAACCATCAAATCTGCCTTCTGCACATAATTCACCTTCCCCACTAACTTTGCAATTTCGTTGCTGACAACAGATGTGAGGATCAACAATGGTTGCTGAACAATTGTCCTTTGTAGCATTTGTTGGACTTCGTTATCATTTTCCACAAGTTCTGGATGTCTGATATATTTTGAGAGCTCTAAACTGGGAAGAGCATCATTTGCAGTTCGAAGAATCTTATTTACGCTGTCGAAATTTTTGAACCTCGATAGTGTTTGTAAACTCTTCGTATCAAAGCATCCCTGACCTGGACATAAAAGTACAGTTTTTCGGACTGATGATTTGAGCATTTGGATAACGATGTATGCAATTCTGTATTGGTGTACGCAATTCTGTATTGGTGTACGCAATTCTGTATTGGTGATAAAATCAGCAGTATAACCTGTGTGATTTAACTTAAACTTGTATTTTAAATATATCCTACTGTGTATGCTTTGGTTGTATTTAATCCAATTAAAGTTTACATTGAAGTAATGGATAAGAGGGCTCAGTGACGGATTTTCGAATTTTCCAAAAATAAAAAACGGTTTCGAGTTTGCGGGGTACACATACTTTTTCTGAGGAAATTTTCACTTTAACTCCACACCCGTTTTACCCAATCTGATGTCTAATATTATTAAATTAATCTGCAAAACTGTATTATATAAGCATAAATTAGCGAATTGCATGCAATCCCAACGAAGCAGTCAAATCACCGCATTGAATTTTAGCAGCTCACCTGCACAAATTGGTGCTTGTACACAACTTTAGAATCCTCACTCTTTGCACTCTGTTCAACTTCAGCCCAGAGAATTTCAGAGCTTAAAGCCACACCATATACACAGCCACTGTCTAGTCCTGTCGAATATGGTTTAAACCGGAGACCACGTCCGGCATCATGGCCATAATAAACCTTTTTCCCCAGCATAAATGTACTCTCAGTCTTATTTTCCAGCTGTTTCCGTACTTGAAGATCTTGAAATAGGTTCCAGTGTTTTGTCCAAGGTTCGGATTTCACACCATCAACCTGATCGTGTTTGTTTTCCGTTGCCTCGGTCCAGTTTGGTGGTAGTAAATTCCTCATTGTGGTAACATAGACTGGGTTTTGCTCATGTGCATTTTTCACATTCCACATCAAGCCAGCGTGAACAGCAAACCCTTCAGCAGGATAATCGAAATAACGAGTCTGCTTCCTGTTTGTGAGATGAGGAACGGGTCCTAACTCCCTGATTAGTGGGCACTCCCTCAAATACTCAATTTGTTTCGGTGTTAGGTGTTTAGCTATTCGCATAAGATCGTCCAAATCATAAGTCTCTTTAATGTCTATTTCACTTTTCATAGTTTCATTCATTTCACGTCCGTGCCTGCCAACGAATGTGAGCTTTGGAAGTCCATGAAACTGTGCATACCGCTTTAAAATTTCAATCTCGTGGTTTCCAAGAACACAGCCAATCTGATTTTTAACCGCCCAGTCCAGAACCTCGGTTGAGTGCTTTCCTTTTGCAAGAAAATCACCTAGCATCAACACCTCGTCATACTTAGCATTGTATTTAACTCTTTTGAGTAGTCTCATCAACGGCTTAAACGATCCGTGAATGTCACCTACCAAAATGAGTCTTTTCACTGGTCTCTCTGATCCATCAAATTCCTTTTCCTTCAATTGCTCCAAGTGGCTTTTGAATAGCTCCGATTGCGAACTGAGATACTCCCATTTTGGAATGTTTGGGATCTTTTTTAAGGGGCTATCTGGATCTTTCAAAAACTCCACATCCCCGTTTAATTCCTCCCCATACTCAGATGCAAATTCTGACTCAGCCTTAACTTTGGATGGCCGGATAACCGGATGCAAATACACCTTTGGTTTGGATGCAACTGCCAAATCGTAGATATTTTCACTATCCGGCGCCTCATTTGGTAGAAAAACTAGAAAAAAGTATAAGATTGGTATTCCAATTATGGCGCTAAGAGCAAACATGCTATACCTGTACAATGGGGACTTCGTATGACTCAATTCTTCGTATTGAGAGTTCTCATCTTCATTTTCAACAAGAGGTGTAGCCTCGGTATTTTCAACTGTCATTTTGGGAGTGAAAGATGCGTCAAAGCAATTTCCAGAAGCAAGAGGATGTTTTTTGAATCCGATTGCCGTAACTTTTACTCTCCAAATACGTGAAAAATCCAATGCAAAGACGATGTGCAAAAATTTTTGAACCTGCTGCTTGGTATTAATGAAATCTGTTTTAGCGCCGTACTATGAAAATATGCAGGCATCTGATTTTTTTTTATTTGTTTAAAACGTCAAGATTTTTCACATTATGTTTGTACCGCGTAATGGCTTTATCTGGCATTTCCTGGTAAGTACGCACGTTCCTAGCATTATTTTTCCCCTTTTGCTTGTTGCACTACATTACTTCACCAGTATATAACCGGCTATTCCCATAAATTAAATATAGATAGATGCATATATATACAAGCAAAGTCATAAATCCAGCAATATTTCCGTATTCATGGCAAGAGTGATTTTCCAGCAGTTGGAAATCTAAGTCTGTGAAAAGCATGAGAGGTAGAACTAAAATATGACCAATAGCAAACCTCTATTTGAAATTTTGCAAGATCAGTGGTCATAATCCTTGGAATGCAGGGGTTCTTTTCAGAATCATTAAGATCTCTCAGTTTATTTCTTTCACTTCTTTTGCTCTTCCACTTTTTATTTCTTCACATATCTTTTCATCATCTTTTTAGTTCTTGCAAGTTGTTTTCAGCAACTTCTCGGTATCTTCGACCTCATTGTAATTCAGCATCCCTTTATCATCCCTAACTTTCCCCTTTCCTCTTCAGTAATTCCTCTCTTTCTTACTTTTTGTCGTTGTTAATAAATTCAGTCAATTTCTTTCCCATCTCCTCCGTCTCCTTGTCTTCAGGCATGCTCCGTAGTTTTTCCTCGGACTCTTTTCCCCCAAGCCAATTCCTCATATTGTATCCAAATTCGTGCAAGTTGGAGATGTCAAAGTACCAGAATGTTCCGGTAGTAAAGGTAGCCATGGATGTTACTGCAAGCATTGTTGCATCTCCTAAAGCACATAAAGCATCTTTATAAAAGGAAGTTCTTGGCGGAAGATTATTGTGTTGAAAAAATGTGGGATTATATCTGCGTTTGACAACTCCTCTATATGCTATTTTCGAGGATAGATATGTCAATATTACACATCCATAAAAAAGTGCCGCTTGGTTGAATCGACGCTCATTATATTTCACAACTTCTTCTGTTTTCTTTGTAGACGGTCCCCGTCCCAAATACTTGTTGAGATCAAATCCTGTTTGTGTTGACATTTTGATTTGTGTTTGCTCTTCTTTTTAATTGAATTGTAAGGAAACCGCTGACCTTTATGAAATGGTTCAAGTTCTGACCAAAGGGAGAAATTTGAGGATATCAGGTTATCAGTGAACCGCGAAAAAATGATTTCAATGCCGGAGCGTAGACTATTGACGCGTCGATTCAAAAAATAACACACCCCGCTATTCACTCAGGAAGATGTGGTAATCAAATAAATGGTGTAGATAACTTGGAAAATACGAAATAAAGACTTAACACATTAGGCAAATTGACTTATAAATGTATAAAAAGAAGCATGAAATAAAAGCAATTAAGTAAAAGGACATCAACAAAAAGGAAAATCATAGACAATTATCATAGGCAAACATCGAAGGTAGGGACAAAAATATGAGATTGAACAAATAAAGCAATAGTGCAATCAAGCAAATAGTGCAATTAAGTAAATAGTGCAATTAAGCAAATTGTACAATCAGGTAAGTGGTGCAATCAAGCACATAATGTAAACAAATTGAACAAATAAATGTTTAATGAAGAACAAGCCCTGAATGTAAATAAACCCAAAGCTGAGAGTAAATTCAAGCATCTGAATTAAAAGAAAGTAATTACTGCATGAAGCTAGTAATTACTAGTAAGTACTCCCAGCACTCAATATTGAGCCTCCACCTTTTTCAATTCGGGAGAATCAGAAGTTATCAAGTGGATATTGTGCTCCTGGTAAGATTTTTCGGTGTCTATGTTACTCTCCGGAGCAACAGCCTTGGAAAGATCCTTGACAACATAAGTATTAAAGCCCAGATCAGCGGCATCTATGGATGAATTCAACACACAGTAATCGTACGCCAAACCAACAACATACACATCTGTTATATCATGATCCTTGAGAAACTTCTCACATTCTGTATGATGTATCTTCCACACATCCATAAAGCATGAATAATACTCTCTGTCTTTGAGATAGCCTTTTTTGACCAATGCTGTTGGAACTGGCTGATCCTGGACCATCTTGTTGAACACTATGGCAAACTCTTCAGGAAATGCAGCACCAAACGAATCCTGAATACAGTGATCTGGCCATAGAGTCTCAAGTCTCTCCTGTTTTGATTCCTTGTCCGGACTGCGGAATGTCTTTGTAGTGTAAGGCTTTTGATTATGTGTTGATGCAAACGATATGTGTCCTTCCGGGTGCCAATCCTTTGTTCCAATAACTGCCTTCCATCCATATTTTGACAAATCAAGAAGCTCCAGAATCTTTGGAATGATATCACGACCGTGATCCACAGCCAATGAGCCATTTGGGGGAAGGAAGTCCTCCTGAAGGTCGATTATCATTAATGCTGGATTGAATTTTTTGGACATACTGAAATAGTTGAAATGTGGTGTTAATATGTAGCAACTTAAAGTTCGATGCTAGTTGTAGGTGAAAAAGCTTGAATGCGTGGAGAATTCTGATGAGTATAAAACTAATTGAGACGGGAAAAAAGGATTTAGCCCCCTTTATGTACCCCCATAAATGTGTATTAGAGTCATGTGATTGCGTGGATGGCTGCATTGCGAAAATAGCGATTCGCGGGGTTAGCTTATTGTGCACTAATGGGCATGCATGAAATTAGCAGTATCCGACATGCATCGCTTTATTGCAAATCGTGCAGATGCCGACATCAGATTATAAATGAGAGAAGCAATAAAGACGATAATATTTTAGATGAATGTAAGAAAATGCAAGATCACTTATTACAGATACATACAAATATATATATATATATATATATATATATATAAATTCGATAGAAATAGAACGAAAAATAGAATGCTTTGAATAAGAATGGCCTGAACACGTGATATATGCATTTTTGAGATTGACACTTTTTGAGACTACGAGACTTCGAGACCGAGACTATGAGACTTTTTTAGACTATGCTATCCGATTTTCCCTCTTTCTCCAAATTTTACATCGGTGCCCTTTCGCTGATCCTGGTATTGTTCTCATGTTAAAATCCCAATCAAGGACTTGGCCAAGTTTAATTTTCTTTCTTTATTTACCTGATTTTACTGGGGCACATATTTTTTTCTCCATCCTCACCTTTTTCATTGCGCGAATCAGCCCTAAATATAAAATGTCCCACTTCCCCATATTTTTCACTTGGTACTTATGCTACATGCGTTTTACCCTTATATCACTTACAGCCAGGTTCTTTCATTGAGATACAATGAACTCGAGGGAACAAAATTGTTCAGATAATGCTTCTTCAGCATCTATCTACTCAAACGTGTCATCACAAACCCCAGATTTAACCGATTCAGAAAGAGCTGCTTCTTCTTCAGATTCATCCAGTTCTTCATACTTAAAAAGCGGTCATATCTCGGTGGAAGACATCTGGAATACGGTATCAAAGAACTCAGATGAAACCATAGATTCGTTTCTTGATAAGTTGCCATTTGGTGCTGAATTTACCAAAGAAGATGCCATCAGTCTCCTCAAAACGCCACCATCTCTACAAAGTGCGGAAATCCAGGAGAATCAGCTCGAATTTCTTACTGTGTGGAATATTATTAGCTCAGGAAACGAACTTCAGGAGACAATAGGCCTTCCCGAGTCACAAGAACTGTTTGTCAAAGAGAAAACATTGTGCTTTACATTTTCCAAGTTGTTCAGATACCATTTCCAGCTTCCATACGAGCATCCGAATTTCGGATTTAAGAAGTTTGGCAGCCTTCTCGCCAACGGTCCGACATCGCTCATTCTCACTGTGATGAAGATTTGCGTGTCATCGATGGAATATCACGATCGAAGCTTCTGGAAGCTTCGCAGACTTCTCACATTGATGATTGCACTCTGTTTTGGCAACAGAAGTCTACTCCGGGGCTTAATATCTGATTTCAGCACACCTGAGAACATAGAGAGACTCAGATCGGTGGCAAATTTCCCAACAGATGGAAATTCCAGTAGTTTGTCTGACCACAGAGGTCCGTTGAGTGTTTTAAATGGTATGCACGAACTTTCCTCTTTCTTTGATGGCGGTAGTAATGGGGACTCGATTCTGGAATTTATCATTTCTTCAGATACATCATCTGCGATTCTGGCATCCTTGTTGTTTGTTTTGAATTTGAACAAGAAGAAAAAGTTACTACAGGAGAACGATAAGGCGACAATAGCGTGGCTAGCAACGTCTTGCATAACAGATAACGAGTATAAAGAGGTTTTCCTCATTTATGTCGTGCATCATCCGGATGTGATTCAAAAATTGTCCCAAGTGGACTTTGGCACGTCCGAAATTGGAAATTTGACAGACTACTTCTTGAAAAGCATCTGTCTCGAGCTTGTTGCAAATTTCACACCTCTGTATCTTGGCAGTTCGGGTCTTACCAGTATTATTAAAGGCCGCTTAAGTGGAATTGCGCTTGTATTGGGTGGACTGAACACCCCGAAAGCGGGAATTCCGAAAAATGTCTTTTTGCCGATATTTGAGCTCGTGAACCAGAACACAAAGCTTGATTTTATGCAGGAACAGAACCTACTTGTTTATCTCTACCTGGGCATAAATGCATTGGATAGATACATTGTTGATAGGTACACGATGACAGATTGTCTTCTGCAATTGGATGAACTCGGATGCAGTTTATCGCTAAATGGACTTCTTGATGACGTTCAATACATCCTTTCATATGCTCTTAATGAGGTCTTGGTTGCCAAAATGCCACAGTTGGTTTCAATTCCGGCTGATTTTAGGGAATTTTTTGGATTCGACTACATTCCTCCTGTTAGAAGGCAGGATTCTCTATTGGAGGCACCTTTCAGAAGTGAGAAGTCAGCGCTAGTGGACTCGTTTACAAACGAGAAACTTGTGAAGCAAACAGAGCTTGTTCGCATTCTTAAAAGCTGCATCGGTCAAAATTCACGCCTCCGTCGAAAAGTATACAGACTGCTAAGCAGCATCAATCGGAATAGTGGGCTGCTGGTTCGGACAAAAGGATGCGGAGAGGAGGAAAAAGAGCAGAATTTATATAAGTATCACTTAAACTCGGGATACAGGTTGGTAGGATTCGAAGATCGCGAGTTGCTGAATTACAAGTTGGCGTATTTTGGGATAGGAACAAGCATCAAAGCAGATGTGGCAATGCTGGTCGTTGCGTACAATCTCAAGAGCTTTGATCTGACGTTTAGTTCAGCTCTGTCAAGAAGTATTTCAGACACTTTTCTTTCGATTGGTTCGATTTATATGGAGTTTGGAATTCTCACGATGTACAAAATCATGATTGAGGCTTGTGAGAGAAGCGTAAGGCTGGCAAACGAGGCAGCAATGGCTCTAGCCGAGATCTTGCCGAATCCGAAACGAAACGTTGAGGAAAATCCAAGAAAGAAAGATTTTGCGATGATGCTACAGAGCAATACCATAGCCAGCAATCTTATTCGGTTGTTTGTAGAGGAATTTGATGATGGTAAGACGATTGCCTTTAAGAAGATGATCAACTTCCTTAAGAATCATCCTTCTTCGTTAAAGCCGAAAAAAAGGGAGCGGGGGACTGTGAAGTTGGATGCCGCCGAGTATTGGAAGTGGGTGAGGTGATTAGTTTGGTGTGTGAAAAGGAAATATAAGGATATTACAATCAGATATTTGCTGAAAACGAGATTGTGACGTTGAGAAATTTGCATAACACGCTGAAATAATAATACTGAACGATAATATTGAACGATAATACTGAGCGTGATTTCAAAGATGGAAGTAGAATGAGATGAGTAGATCAGTAATATGATGGTACGAAACTTACGCGAGTTAATCTATGGCACTTATATTTATGCACAGAGTATATCTGTGAATTTACCTTCCGACAAGTTAAGAAGAAGCAAAAAGATGTAAAAGGTTTGGTTCACTGCAGTTTACCGCACAAAAGTTCTAAAAATGCCCTGAAATTAAATTTATACACAACAAGCAGACGGAACAGAAGTCAATAGACGTCTTCAGCAGTGTCTTCAATAATAATTTACACCAGACATGATACATCTACTAAATATACCACCAAATAGATGAAATATGATTGAAACTTGAAATATCTTACTGATTTACACGGAGACAGGTAAAACAAACCAATGAAACAGAATATTCGAGAAATACATATTATTAGTATATAGGCAACGACCAAGCCAATTAAATACAAGCCATTTAGAGTATAGATATCGTATTGAGATATAATTAGACAGTATTAGGTCGAAAAATATTAAGGTAATGCGATGAGTCTAAAAAAAAAAAAAAAAAAAAAAAAAAAAAAAATTAAAAAAGTGAAAAAAAAGGTCTGGAGAAACCAGTTCGGATTTATAGTATGGAGATCTTTAATGAGCATCCAACATATCCAAGTACAGAAAAGATTAGAAACAACTACCGGTGCACTCAGTTCTAAAATGCCAAGTGAGCCGGTCCAAGAAACCGCACGAAACCGAAACTCCAGTAACAATAACAAAAAGCATATTTTTATAGCTTCCACCAAATCTCCGGTAACACGAACAAAAAGTATCTTTTCATACCTTCAAGAGATACAGGCAACGCTGTTTCTCAATAAATCAACGGCTTCTTTGCAATTCCCCGAAACGAGCTTTCCACCTGTTCTAGAACGATCTTTCCCTCCCAATCACATTCCAGACAGGCATCGTTTATGCAAGACTGCAACAATCCCAAGGGGAGAAATGCAGACTAAGCAAAATAAAGTATGCAATGCAAAGTACGCAAAGTCAACTGCAGAAAGAGTTAGTGGCTAAAATGCACACTTAAGCATCTGCAACTACAGTATATGTTGCCAGTATGCCCTTTTCACCACCAATGCGGCCAAAAGCGACAATTTAAGCCAGAAAGTTGACTTTTCAGCATGCCTGAGCTGCAGCGTAGCAAGCCAAAGGCTCATACATGTTAGAGCCCTCGTAATAATGAGCTGAGCCACCGGCAACAAGCGGAGGAGCCACCAGCTGCTGGCCAGAGTACACGAATGCATTCTGCAGTTGCTGCAAGCCGACTAGTGCCTGTTGTTGTTGTTGCTGTTGTTGTTGTTGTTGTTGCTGCTGTTGCTGTTGCTGCTGATAATAACCAAAACCAGCACCTCCAGCACTAAACACACCCTCTGGCTGCTTGTAGTCACCAAGCCACGAAGAGGCTGGAGATGACGCAATTTCGCCAGTATTGAAAGCAAAATCATCGGAAACAAATGTGTTGACACTGTAGTTGGATGGAGAATGCGAATGCCGGATAACTGAAGACGAAAACTTGCGGCACCAGGTATTCCAGCACTCCTCAACACACGAAAACCCGTCCTCGTAGTGAAGACGCCAGCCAACAACACAGAGCCACTCAGCCTCAAGACGATTGACGCGTCGCAACGACAACCCCGTGGCCTCCGACCACGACTTGTTGCGGAACGTGTTGTCATCGTTAAACTTGTTGGCCAGCACCAATGCGATGATTAGCCTCTCGAAAGTCAGCTCGTCGTTCTGGTCGTTGACGCAAACTGGTGATTTCTCAATGCGGTCCGACAGATACACCAAAGACAACAAAATTGTTGATTTCGGCAACCTGGTCGCCGAGAGAACCGTTCGAACACTGCTGTGGAATGCCTCACCGGGATTATCGATGCGTCTCATCAACCCGTAGCTGAACCACGACACAAACTTCACCATCTGCTCCAGATCGTAGTCCAAAACCGGCATAACGCCAGCTGTGCTAACATTCTGTGCCCCACAGCCAATGTAACCGTTCGCGTCGTTCGTCATTTGGTTCTGCTGACTTTGTTGTTGTTGATTTTGCTGCTGCTGCTGCTGGGCATATCCATACATATCAGCCAAATTCGGCTGACTCTGCGGAAATCCAACACCTATAGGAACAGCAATTGGAAGCCCAACCGGCAGTTGCTGGGCAATCGGTGCGGGTGCCGGCTGTGCGTTGATGTAAGCCTGGTTCTGGTAAAGTCCCATTCCATAGTTGGAAGCTGCACAGGAGATGGTTTCATTTTGATACTGGGAATCGCCCAGATAGGAGCACGAGCCTATAATGGCCGGGATTTGGTTCTGGCGGTCCGACGGATCGAAGTTCTGTCCGATCGGAGCTGCAAACATCGAAAAGAGACAAGAAGGTAAAAAAAAAGGAGTTGATAACTTAACGAAAAGCTCAACGGTAATAAGAAAGCAAGGAAAAGAAATAAAAGTCCCGAAAGTAAACTAATACCACGGGAAGTTCAGAAAGTTCAGGAAGCAAGGTCAATCCAGTTGGGGATGCAGTACTCGGAATAACTTCTAAGATAAGATAAAGCCGGTCGAGGTAAGAACAAAGCAGAGAAATTAACACTTCTGGTACCCTGTTTCTTGTTTGCAAACCCGGCAGAGTCTTCTTGCTGAACAGATCAGTTGTTGAAAGCCAAGATTAGATTAAACTC
>ERZ746981.411-NODE-411-length-14139-cov-12.866662_pt1 | contig 14139 bp, 10 predicted proteins | sample MGYA00374948_ERZ746981 | MGnify/ENA primary metagenome ERZ746981 (study PRJEB28757, sample SAMN06711160) | food metagenome | host: microorganism | place: China:Harbin | collected 2017-01-30 | study: EMG produced TPA metagenomics assembly of the Analysis of...
GGTAGATTGAGTTTTCCCCATGACCGAGCAAGACAATGCGTTCAGGATTGAAGCGACTAACTTGACGACAGATTTCAGAACCGATTGAACCTCCAGCTCCTGTGACTAAGATGGTCTTACCTGTCAGTTCTGCACCCAGACGCGATTCGTCAAGACGGATTTCCTGACGACCCAAAAGGTCCGTAATATCAATTTTTTGGAAGCCAGTACCTGCTTGGTGAAGGCCCTGAACAACAGTTTCAACCTTAGGCATCTTGTAACATTTGACACCCAGCTTATTACACATCTGCAAGATACGCTCATATTCTGACGGATCCAGCGACGGAATCGCAACGATGACACGCTCGATTTGATGGCGTTTGGCTAATTCAGGCAGATTGTCATAAGAGCCCAAAGCAGGAATACCACCAAGTTTTTGACCCTTTTTCTTAGAATCCTTATCCAAAATACCGACCAGTTCTAATTCACTGGTTGGATGTTGGTAACTATCCATAAAAAGAGCCCCACCATCACCGGCACCAATCAAGAAGGTCCGACGGTGTTCTCCATCACCACTACCTTTTTTGCGTCTGGAGTAGATTAACTGCCAAGTAATCCGTGGCAATAAAATCAAGAAGGTACTCAACAAGATAAAGAGAATGATGAAACGGATGGAGAAGAGTGGCAAGAAGGCATAACAGATACTATATGACAAGACACTGCTAGCAGTCACACCAAAAAAGATTTTCATGAAATCCGTAATCTTGCTGTAACGACTAATGCTCGCGTTCAACCCCCAAAAACCAATCATCAATTGATAGAACAGGAAGGCCAAACTCGTATAGATAATGTAGTCAACAGGTGCTGGATTAATCAGCCCATAAAATAAAATATAAGATACAATGATGGAAACCACCATACTGAAAATATCAAATATTCCCCAGAAAACCTGCTTTTGTTGTTTATTTAAAATTTCCACCAGATCAATCACATAATCTGTTAGTTTTTTATTCATAGAAATCTACTCCTCCTTAAAAGAGTTTTACTATATTGTTATTATAGCATATTTTGATTTATTTGGCTTATTTTATCCAAATAAATTATTGTTCCCTTGTACTCCTTCTTCCATTTAAATCCTCTAATTAAACCTACAATCGTCCCAAAGCCATAAGCAAAGTGAATGGAAAATAAAAGAAAGGGCATCACAATTAGAAATCCATTTTTATGTTTTAATAAAGTCAGCAAAGTGAGTAGTGACAAAAGTAGAAAATAGGCACCTAATAGTAAAGTTATGAATACGAATGTGATCGGTAACAATGCTAGACTAAACACAAGACTCAAAACAAATAAACAAGGAACATAGTGAAATAATGATAAACACTTAAACTGAACATGACTTGTCAAGCCAATCCACAAACCATTTGAATACTTTTGATGCAGCATTTTCTTGAATGTTGGTCGAATATACTGATAAGATAGAATACTTGGGCTATAGCGGATTTTATAACCATGTTCTCGAATTCTATAATGAATATCATTATCTTCAGTTCGGCCAAGTTGCTCATTTACTAAACCAACCTTCTGGAAAACCTCTCGTTTATACATCCCATGAAAAATAGAAGAAACATATCTATCCTCGGAACTATTTCGATAATTGGCAATACTACTGCCAAACATATTTTCCTCAACAAGATGCAAGGTCTCTGCCCATTTTCCTTTTCCTTCGACAATCGTCGGTCTAGGCCCCCCACAGACAAATTCACCTTGTTGAATAATAGCCACATTGTTCATTACAAAACTCTCAGTAACTTTTGAATGAGCATCAATTTTTAAAATAAGGTCCCCTACAGAATGTTTAACTCCCAGGTTAAAACCACTAGCTTGATTTTTCTTAGGATTGTTATACAATCTAATTGAGTTAAACTCTGTATCTTCCTTTATAAATTGCTGAATGATAGCTGTGGTCCCATCTGTGGACATAGCATTTATAAATAGAATTTCAATATTCTCTTTAGGATAAGTTTGATTTTTTAAGTCTTCAATTAGACCAGGCAGATATTTTTCTTCATTGTATGCACTGATTACAATGGATACGAGAAGACTTTCAACATTTTGAGTCACTACTACTCTCCTGAATTTTTCCTTCCACCATTCTATCATAATTTTCAAGACTTTCCCATTTTTATCTTGAAAGCCAGAAACCTTACTTGACATTATAGTGAAAAAGCCTTAAAATAAGCTGTTATTAAAATCAGCTAGAAGAGGTATTATATGAAAAAGCAATCACTCTTTTTTGTTCCAGGTATTATCCTGATTGGTGTTTCCTTGCGAACTCCTTTTACTGTTTTACCCATTATTTTGGGAAATATTTCGCAAGGTCTGGAGGTAGAAGTTAGTTCGCTTGGTGTCTTGACCAGCCTGCCTCTCCTTATGTTTACCCTCTTTTCACCATTTTCTTCCCAACTGGCTCAGAAAATCGGCTTGGAGCATCTCTTCACCTACAGCCTCTTCTTCTTGACCATCGGCTCACTTATTCGACTAATCAATCTGCCCCTGCTCTATCTAGGAACCTTGATGGTTGGGGCAAGTGTCGCAGTCATCAATGTCCTGCTTCCTAGTCTTATCCAAGCCAATCAACCAAAGAAAATTGGTTTTCTGACCACCTTATATGTAACGTCTATGGGGATTGCAGCGGCTCTGGCTTCCTATCTAGCTGTGCCCATTACACAAGCCAGTTCTTGGAAAGGACTTATCCTCCTCCTCACGTTACTCTGTCTAGCAACTTTTTTGGTCTGGCTCCCAAATCACCGCTATAATCATAGACTAGCTCCACAAACCAAACAAAAAAGTCAAATAAAGGTCATGCGTAATAAACAGGTTTGGGCAATTATTATCTTTTCAGGTTTTCAATCCTTGATCTTTTACACCGTCATGACCTGGTTACCTACCATGTCTATCCATGCAGGTCTATCCAGTCACGAAGCTGGCTTGCTGACTTCTATCTTATCTCTGATTAGCATTCCTTTTTCAATGACCATCCCAAGCCTGACAACCAGTTTATCTACTCGCAACCGTCAGCTCATGCTCACTCTGGTTTCACTAGCTGGTGTGGTCGGCATTTCCATGCTCTTTTTCCCAATCAATAATTTCATTTACTGGCTTGCCATCCATCTCCTCATCGGAACCGCAACCAGCGCCCTCTTCCCTTATCTCATGGTCAACTTTTCACTCAAGACAAGCGCCCCTGAAAAGACAGCCCAATTGTCCGGCCTATCTCAAACAGGAGGCTATATCCTAGCAGCCTTTGGGCCAACCCTCTTTGGTTACAGTTTTGACCTGTTCCACTCTTGGGTACCAGCTGTAGCTGCCCTCTTGCTCATCGATATCCTGATGACTGTGGCCCTCTTTACAGTGGACAGAGCGGATAAGATCCTTTAAACTTCTAGTTTTAGCTAGAAGTTTTTTATATATAAAAATTTTACACATTTCTCTTGACAGGGCTTTCTTTTAGATGTACAATGTATGTGTAGAAAAATTATATATAAAAATCTTACACATTAGAAAAGGAGGTTTCCCATGTACTTTCCAACATCCTCTGCCTTGATTGAATTTCTCATCTTGGCTGTACTGGAGCAGGGTGATTCTTATGGTTATGAGATTAGCCAAACCATTAAGCTGATCGCTAATATCAAAGAATCCACACTCTATCCCATTCTCAAAAAATTGGAAGGCAATAGCTTTCTGACAACCTATTCTAGAGAGTTCCAAGGTCGCATGCGCAAATACTACTCCTTGACAAACGGTGGTATAGAGCAGCTCTTGACCCTAAAAGATGAATGGACACTCTATACAGACACCATCAATGGCATCATAGAAGGGAGTATCCGCCATGACAAGAACTGAATACCTGACTCAGCTAGAACTCTATCTCAAGAAACTACCTGAAGCTGACCGTATCGAAGCCATGGACTATTTCAGAGAGCTCTTTGACGATGCTGGAGTCGAAGGAGAAGAAAAACTCATCGCTAGTTTGGGAACTCCCAAAGAAGCGGCCCACGAAGTTCTATCCAATCTTCTCGATAAAAAAATCAATGAAGCACCCGCTCAAAAAAATAACCGACAAATTTTACATATCGCCTTGTTAGCCCTCCTTGCAGCACCTATCGGCATTCCTCTGGGAATCGCCATCCTCGTGACCCTGTTCGCAATCCTTGTAGCCGCTTTGACTGTCATTCTGGCTTTCTTTGCAGTTTCCATACTGGGTATCATCGGCGGATTCCTATTTTTAGTTGAAAGTTTCACTGTCCTCGCCCAAGCCAAATCAGCCTTTATCTTGATTTTTGGTTCTGGTTTACTGGCTATCGGTGCTTCTTCGCTAGTTTTACTAGGCATTTCCTATGTAGCTCGCTTCTTCGGTCTACTCATTGTTCGCCTGGTACAATTTGTTCTTAAAAAAGGAAAGAGAGGTAACCAGCATGCGTAAATGGACAAAAAGATTTCTCATCTTTGGTGTGGTGACTACCGTTATCGGCTTTATCCTGCTTTTTGTAGGTATCCAATCTGACGGGATTAAGAGCCTACTTTCCATGTCCAAAGAACCTGTCTATGATAGCCGTACGGAAAAGCTAACCTTTGGCAAGGAAGTCGAAAACCTAGAAATTACTCTCCACCAACACACGCTCACCATCACAGACTCTTTCGATGATCAAATCCACATTTCTTACCATCCATCTCTTTCTGCTCACCATGATCTTATCACCAATCAGAACGATAGAACTCTGAGTCTCACTGATAAGAAACTGTCTGAAACTCCGTTTCTCTCTTCTGGAATTGGTGGGATTCTTCATATCGCAAGTAGCTACTCTAGTCGTTTTGAAGAAGTTATTCTCCGACTACCAAAAGGGAGAACTCTAAAAGGGATCAACATCTCAGCCAATCGCGGACAAACCACCATCATAAATGCTAGCCTTGAAAATGCGACCCTCAATACAAACAGCTATATCCTCCGAATTGAAGGAAGTCGTATCAAAAACAGTAAACTCACAACGCCCAATATCGTTAATATCTTTGATACAGTTCTTACAGATAGTCAGCTAGAGTCAACAGATAATCACTTCCACGCTGAAAATATCCAAGTCCATGGTAAGGTTGAACTGACTGCCAAAGATTATCTCAGAATCATCCTAGACCAGAAAGAAAGCCAACGAATTAACTGGGACATCTCAAGCAACTATGGTTCTATCTTCCAATTCACAAGAGAAAAGCCTGAATCAAGAGGTACGGAATTAAGCAACCCTTACAAAACTGAAAAAACCGATGTCAAGGATCAACTCATTGCGAGATCTGATGATAATATTGATCTAATATCCACACCAAGCAGACGTTGACAAAAACGCTTACATCTGCTACTATGGAAGCATATTTATCTAACTAAAAAGGAGGTTCTACCATGAAACAAGAATGGTTTGAAAGTAATGATTTTGTAAAAACAACAAGCAAGAACAAGCCTGAAGAGCAAGCTCAAGAGGTTGCAGACAAGGCTGAAGAAACGATAGCCAATCTCGATACACCAATTGGAAAAAATACTCAAGTAGAGGAGGAAGTCTCTCAAGCTGAAGTCGAACTGGAAAGCCAGCAAGAAGAGAAAATTGAAACTCCTGAAGGCGGTGAAGCGAGAACAGAAATAGAAGAAAAGAAGGCATCTAATTCTACTGAAGAAGAGCCAGACCTTTCTAAAGAAACAGAAAAAGTCACTATAGCTGAAGAGAGCCAAGAAGCTCTTCCTCAGCAAAAAGCAACCACGAAAGAGCCACTTCTTATCAGTAAATCTTTAGAAAGTCCTTATATCCCCTACCAAGCTCCAAAATCTAGGGATAAATGGAAAGAGCAAGTGCTTGATTTTTGGTCTTGGCTAGTGGAAGCGATCAAATCTCCTACAAGTAAGTTGGAAACAAGTATCACACACAGTTACACAGCCTTTCTCTTGCTCATTCTGTTTTCTGCATCTTCCTTTTTCTTTAGTATCTATCACATCAAACATGCTTACTATGGACATATAGCAAGCATTAACAGTCGCTTCCCTGAGCAGCTAGCTCCTTTAACTCTTTTTTCTATCATCTCTATCCTAGTAGCGACAACACTCTTCTTCTTTTCATTCCTCTTGGGTAGTTTCGTTGTGAGACGATTTATCCACCAGGAGAAGGACTGGACGCTAGACAAGGTTCTCCAACAATATAGTCAACTCTTGGCAATTCCAATCTTCCTCACTGCTATTGCTAGTTTCTTTGCTTTCTTTGATAGCCTACGATTTACAGCCCTCTTGTGTGTGATTAGCATTGGAATCATTCTGCTTGCCAGTCTCCATATCATTACAAGACCAAGTCAAGCAAGTGAAACCGACTCCTTCTATCAATTATTCTTGTCTGTCCTTGTGAACGGAGTTATTATCCTCCTCTTCTTTGTAGCTGAAGTGGCACTGATTGGAGATTATCTTCGTATCTTGGCCTTTCTTTAAACTTCATACTCTTCGAAAATCAAATTCAAACCACGTCAGCTTCGCCTTACCGTACTCAAGTACAGCCTGCGGCTAGCTTCCTAGTTTGCTCTTTGATTTTCATTGAGTAGCAATCCTGTCATCCTTGGCAGGATTTTTTCTATGTCAAAAAAGCAAGTCGATTGACCTGCTTCTGCTTTACTTTTCTTGTGCTAATGTTTTAAAATCTTTGTCTAATATGGGTTGCACTTCTATTTGATTGGCGTCTAGTTGGTGGTAAAAAGATGGGGGTAATACCTCTAAGAATTTTGCATAGTCCAAGCGAGCAATGGCTTCATAGTCTTCTGGTTTAGAGCCATCTCCTGTGATTTGAACCAAGTCAATCTCCCACTGGACTTCCTTATCCATCAATTGCTCAATATAGGCTGCAGGAACAAACGGTTCTCTCGGTAAAACTGTCTTGACTCCTTGAGCTAGACGGTAAACGCCATGCACTTCTCCTTCTCTATCCTGATAGAAGGAAACTCTCGCAAAGTAGGCATCTGTCTCTTGAACCGCACGCACACGCGCTTCAAACTGAGCCAAGCCATCTGCCTCTAAAAAGCTTTTCAAGTTCTCACGACTAAAGAAAATAGGATTAAAAATTCCTTGGCAAATCGTAAAACGAGCTACAGGGTCTGCTAGATAGGCTTGAATACTTGCTTGGAAATAAGCTTCAAAATCAAAACCATCTAGCCCTTCAATATCAGTCCCTGTATAAGCAAGCAAAGCATCTAAAAATGACTTGATAATCTGCCAGTCTGTCTTTGTTAGTAGGTCAGGAAGATCGACACGGTAAGCCTTTTGACCATCAGCATAACTGACCTTAAAGAGAAATTGTGATTGCCCCACTATCGCACACTCGATATATTCGAGACGATTAAGAGGCTGACGGAGATAGACTACATCATAGCTATGTGACTCCAAACCGTCTAGCAAGGCCAAGATCGACTTGGCATTCAAAATCTCTTGTTCTCCTAAAATGCTCTGTTTATTTGGAATAAAAAATGTTTTCGCCATAACTGGACTCCTTTGAAATCGTTTACATACAGTATACCTTATTTTTCTGAAAGATACAAAAACAAACTTTATACTCTTCGAAAATCTCTTCAAACCGCGTCAGCTTCGCCTTGCCGTAGATATATGTAACTGACTTCGTCAGTCTTATCTACAACCTCAAAGCAGTGCTTTGAGCAGCCTGCAGCTAGCTTCCTAGTTTGCTCTTTGATTTTCATTGAGTATTAGATTTTTGAGTACAAAGCATAGAAAAACAGCCCCTGAGGACTGTTTGATCTTATACAGTAGCTGCTTGATCCAAGCTTTCACCGATAGCGGCTAGGCGCTCGATAACTTCAGCTTGTGTCAATTCATTTTTTGAAACATAGCGGTTACGTGGGTGAACACGGCACTCGTGTGAGCATCCACGAAGGTACTTGTCTTCATTTTCTTCTGATGTCAAGATACGACGGTTACAGAATGGATTTCCACAGTTGACATAACGTTCACATGGTGTTCCATCAAACCAGTCTTTCCCTACGATAGTTGGGTTGACATGGTTGACATCAACGGCAATACGCTCGTCAAAGACGTACATTTTCCCATCCCAAAGCTCACCTTGAACTTCTGGGTCTTTACCGTAAGTTGCGATTCCTCCGTGCAATTGGCCAACATCTTTGTAACCTTCACGAACCATCCAGCCTGAGAATTTCTCACAGCGAACGCCACCTGTACAGTAAACCACGACACGCTTGTCCATGAATTTTTCCTTGTTATCACGGACCCATTGTGGTAACTCACGGAAGTTGCGAATATCTGGGCGAATAGCCCCACGGAAATGTCCTAGGTCATACTCATAATCATTACGTGTGTCAAGGACAACGGTATCTTTATCAAGAAGCGCTTCTTTGAACTCTTTTGGAGACAAGTAAGCACCTGTTGTTTCAAGTGGGTTGATGTCATTGTCAAAGTCGTTGTCTTCCAAACCAAGGTGGACAATTTCTTTCTTGTAGCGAACAAACATCTTCTTGAAGGCTTGTTCACTTTCTTCGTCAATCTTGAACCAGAGTTCTTCCATTCCTGGAAGGCTGTGAACGTAGTCCATGTATTTTTGAGTTGTTTCATAGTCACCTGAAACTGTTCCGTTAATTCCCTCGTCAGCGACTAGGATACGGCCTTTAAGACCGATTGATTTACAGAAAGCCAAGTGGTCTGCAGCAAATTGCTCTGCATTTTCAATTGGAGTATAAAGGTAGTAAAGTAAGACACGAATATCTTTTGCCATAAGATTTGTTCTCTTTTCTATTCTTAAATTTTCTAAATTTTTTATTTATCTACACTAGTATACCTGCTTGAGAAAACGAATGCAATTTATTTGACTGGAAATTGTAGAGGGTTCTCGAAATTTCCTGAATGGTTAAAATAAGGACAAGAGAAAACATGGATATCTATATCCTTGTGCCAAAAAAACCACTGTCTCCCCCAGACCAACCTGAGGAAAGCAGTGATTCTTATTTTAGGAGTTAGGAATGAATACACGAAATCAATTTAGCTGATTATTTTTTGTTTTTCAAGAATTCATCGTATTGTTTTTGCATTTCGTTCAATACTTTTTCGTAGGCACCTTCAGATTTCAATTTTTCCATCAATTCTGGAATCGCTTTATCTGGGTCTACAGTACCAGTGTTGATAGCTGTATCAAATTGTTGCATTGTGTTAGCAATAGCTGAGATTTCAGATTTCACATTGTCAGTATTGAAGATAAATCCAAGCGCTGGAGATTCTTTAGCTTCTGCCAATTCTTTCTTAGAATTTTCGATTTGTTGGTCTGTAACGTTTTCGTTGATGTAAAGGATCCAGTTGTTACCAGTGTTCCATCAACCCATGTGAGTGTCTCCTTTGTAGCCATCAAGAACGCGAACACGGTTTTCTTTACCTTCAATTTTTTCCCAGTTCTTGCCTTCTGGACCGTAAACAAGACCGTTCAAAAGTTCTGGGTTCGTATTCAAGAGGTTCAAGATTTCCATTGATTTTTCTTTGTTCTTAGAGTTGTTTGAGATGACAAAGTTAGCAACTTGTGTTGTTTGGTTTTTCTTGATGAAGTTAGTAATTGGTTTGATTTGGATATCTTTGTTGGCAACACGTGAAAGCAAGCTGTTACCGTAGTCAGCTGGTCCTACTGTTTCTTCACGAACGAACCAAGTATCTTGTTGAAGGTCAGAGGAAGTATCGCTTGTTGCGACGTCTTTTGGAATGTAGCCAGCTTCATAGAATTTGTGAAGAGTCTTCAAGTGTTCTTTGAAACGAGGCACTTCGTAACGGTTTACAACTTTAGTAGTATCGCCTTCAAGGTCAATAACGAATGGAAGCCCGTTTGCTACTGGGTAGTCAAAATTATCAGATGGGATGAAAACTTTACCAATAGCAAATGGTACTACGTCTGGAGCTTTTTCTTTGATTTGTTTCAAGACTGGCTCAAGAGTTTCGTAAGAAGTAACACCTGAAATATCGATACCATATTTGGCAAGGAGAGTTCCGTTGAAGGCAAAGTTTTGAGATGATGCTACGTTGGCTGCAACTGGTACAGCGTAAATCTTACCATTTACAGTATTACCCTTGATATAAGCTGGATCAAGTGCCTTGTAAAGGTCTTTACCTTCTTTTTTGTACAATTCTGTCAGGTCAGCATAAGCACCTTTTTGAGCATTTACAATATAGTTATCTGCAAAGGCGATATCATAGTTTTCACCAGATGATGTGATAACTGACATTTTCTTACCATAGTCACCCCAGCCAAGGTATTGGATATCCAATTTAGCACCAACTTTTTCTTCGATGATTTTGTTGGCATTTGCTAACAATTCATCCAAGTTATCTGGTTTGTCACCGATTTGGTACATTTTGATAACAGGTTTGTCACCTGAATCAGCAGCTTTTTTACTGTTACCTGTCAAGTTGCCACAAGCAGCAAGACCTGCAGCCAAAGCGACTATACTAGCAGATGCAAAAGCATATTTTTTCCAGTTTTTCATGATAAAAACTCCTTTTTTTATTTTTAAACTTATAAACAATGTAATGATCTTATACTCAATGAAAATCAAAGAGCAAACTAGAAAACTAGCCGCAGGCTGTACTTGAGTACGGCAAGGCGACGTTGACGCGGTTTGAATTTGACTTTCGAAGAGTATTAACTTCACACAAGGGAAGTTGGGAACTGAGAAATGTTCTTTTTCAATAAGCACTATTCTTTCACACCACCGATAGTCAAACCTTTTACAAAGTAGCGTTGGAAGAATGGATACAAAATCGCGATTGGAAGGGTTGCTACCACAACCATGGCCATACGACCTGTTTCTTTCGGTAGAGCAACTCCCAGTTGACCAGTCAAGCCGACCGCTTTGGCAATGTAGTCCATATTTTGTTGGATTTGCATGAGCAAATATTGCAATGGATACAAGTTATCACTCTTGATGTAAAGAAGGGCGTTGAACCAGTCATTCCAGAAACCAAGAGCTGTCAAAAGCGTGATGGTTGCGATACCTGGTAGTGACAATGGCAAACAGATTTGGAAGAAAATCCGAGCCTCACTGGCACCATCGATACGAGCCGATTCGAGAATGGCTTCTGGAATGGTCTTCTTGAAAAAAGAACGCATCAAGATGATATTGAATGGTGAGAGAAGCATTGGAACAATCAAGGCCCAAACAGTGTCACCAAGCTGAAGTACACGGGTCACCATGATATAACCTGGTACCAAACCAGCGTTGAACAACATACTGAGAAGGACGAAGATGGTAAAAAATCTGCGATACTTAAAGGTTGTCCGTGAAATAGCGTAGGCATAGGTTGTTGTGATAAAGACATTTGTCAATGTCCCAACTACGGTTACAAAGACAGAGATGAAGAGGGCTTGTAGGATTTTATCCTTAAACTGTGCCAAAAACTCAAAACCGTCTAAGCCAAATTGGGATGGGAAGAAGCTATAGCCGTATTGGAGGAGGCTTTTCTCGTCTGTCACTGAAATAATGATAACGAATACAAATGGTAGGATACAAGAGAGGGCAATCAAACCCGAAATGATACTGAAGAAGATATCTGCTTTCTTACTGAAGGAGTGAATGCCGACATTATCAATTTTTTCTTTTTTAATTTTCTTTTTTGCCATATTCTCCTCCTTTCTAGAACAAAGCTGAGTTTGGATCGACTCGTCTTGCAAGCAAGTTTGATAGGATAACCAGAATCAAACCAACAACGGATTGGTAAAGACCGGCTGCTGCAGCCATACCGATATCTGCTGTCTGAGTCAAACCATTAAAGACATATACGTCCAAAACGTTGGTTACATTGTAAAGCTGACCAGCATTGTGTGGGATTTGATAGAAGAGACCGAAGTCTGCGCGGAAGATATTTCCGACTGCAAGGATGGTCAATACAGTTACAAGCGGAGTCAACTGAGGAATGGTTACGTTGCGAATACGTTGCCACTTGCTAGCTCCGTCCACTGTCGCTGCTTCGTAGTAGGTTGGATCAATTCCCATGATCGTCGCATAGTACATGACACTGCTATATCCAAAGCCTTTCCAAATACCTAGGAAAAGTAGGAGATAGGGCCAGATGCCCAGATCAGCGTAAAAATTGACTTCTTTGAGACCAAGACTTTCCAATAGATGATTGAACACCCCTTTATCAATATTTAGGAAGGCATCTGTAAAGAAACTGATGATAACCCAAGACAAGAAGTAAGGGAACAACATAGAAGTTTGGAAAATCTTCACCATTCTCTTAGAACGGAGCTCGCTGAGGATAATGGCAATCCCTACAGATACAACTAAACCTAGAAAGATAAAGCCAAGATTGTAGAGGACAGTATTTCGTGTGATAATAAAGGCGTCTCTTGAACTAAATAAGAATCTGAAATTATCGAGTCCGACCCATTTACTATTTATGATACTATCTATGAAACCATTACTGGTCATGTGGTAGTCTTTGAAGGCAACCACGTTCCCAAATACTGGAATGTAAAAGAATAGAATCAACCAGAGTGCCCCTGGCAAAACCATCAAGAGAAAGATCCAGTTGTCTCTCAATGTTTTTGAAAACTTTTTCATAATTTCCTCCCTTTTTATTTTGATATCCATCTAAAAATTCTTTTTTAGACTTTTGATAACGATTACATTATTAGTATACTCCTATTTGCAGGTCAGGTTAAACTCCTAATTATAGAAAAAACTCCACAAATTATGTAGCAGATTTAAAACTTTATCACCACTATCAAACAAATGTCCTAAATCAATTGTTTATTTTATCTCTATTAGCCCAGTGATGGCGTCACTCTGTTATAAGCATCCAACAACGGGGTATACTGAAAAATCTCCAGACTAGGGAACTCAGCGATAGTTCCTAATCTGGAGATTTTTAATATGTTATTAGGCGTTTGCTTTCAACTTAGCAATAACCTCTTTAAGATTATCAATCAACTCTGCTTCAGTATGCTCAGAGCCTTTTTCATCTGCCAAGAACAAAACTGCTTTTTGAAGTTCTTCTTGAGAGTTTTCAAGGACATCCTTAGTTGCTGACTGGCTTTCCTTAATGGACTCTAGGGAAGCAATGGCATCTTTGACTGTTTGCAAGATATCACGTAAACCTTGCTCTGTCAAACTATCATCTGCAAAAGCTTTCTTAGCCTCTGCCAAAACCAGACGTGCTGAATCTGTGGTAGGATTCGATACACCTGTCAATGATCTCAAAAGATTTTCTAAGGTTTGAGTCTGCTTACTAATACTAGACTAAAATCAAAAAGCATTATATAACAGTGATATGAAATCAACTAAAGAAGAAATCCAAACCATCAAAACACTTTTAAAAGACTCTCGTACAGCTAAATATCATAAACGCCTTCAAATCGTTCTATTTCGTCTGATGGGCAAATCTTATAAAGAGATTATAGAGCTTTTAGACTGTAATCAAACAACGATTTGGCGAAATGTAAAAAATATGAGGAGTTCGGACTCGACTCTCTCCTTCAAGAAACACGTGGTGGTCGTAACCATGCATATATGACAGTTGAGGAAGAGAAAGCCTTTCTTGCTCGCCATTTGAAGGCTACAGAGGCAGGAGAATTTGTTACAATTGATGCCTTATTTCAGGCTTATAAAAAGGAGTTAGGTCGTTCCTACACACGTGATGCCTTCTATCAACTGTTGAAGCGCCATGGTTGGCGAAATATTACGCCACGTCCAGAACATCCTAAGAAAGCAGACGCTCAAACCATTGTCGCATCTAAAAATAAAATCTCAATTCAAGAAGACAAGAAAGCGCTTTAAAACCAGTAGACCTTTTCATAAGGTTCGCTTGATGTACCAAGATGAAGCTGGTTTCGGTAGAATCAGTAAACTGGGATCTTGTTGGTCTCCAATAGGAGTAGGTCCACATGTCCATAGTCACTATATACGAGAATTTCGCTATTGTTATGGAGCTGTTGATGCCCATACAGGCGAATCATTTTTCTTAATAGCTGGTAGATGTAATACTGAGTGGATGAACGCCTTTTTAGAAGAGCTTTCACAAGCTTATCCAGATGATTATCTTTTACTCGTTATGGACAATGCTATATGGCATAAATCAAGTACCTT
>ERZ746981.412-NODE-412-length-14127-cov-31.196797_pt1 | contig 14127 bp, 20 predicted proteins | sample MGYA00374948_ERZ746981 | MGnify/ENA primary metagenome ERZ746981 (study PRJEB28757, sample SAMN06711160) | food metagenome | host: microorganism | place: China:Harbin | collected 2017-01-30 | study: EMG produced TPA metagenomics assembly of the Analysis of...
AAAAACCATCAATCAAAGCGCCAAAAGCCTTAAATCACCAGCCAAGAACATCAATCAACGGTTCTTCGATCCCTCCAAATGATATTTTCAACTTCGTTTCTTTATTTTCGCAATGATAACGAAATTTATTCCAAATTTCGTTAAGATCAGAAACAGAAAAGTTGTTACCTGTTGCTACAGACAATTGCCTGAGAAACTCCAGCCTAACCGCAGTCATAATCCATGGCGTTTCTGCTTCAGAAAACCCTATATCATATGGAAGCATTCTTAGGTCATTTAATACAAATTCCGAATCTTTGTCTTCCTTGCAGAAACACTTTATTCTATTGCATATTACTTTTATAACGCTTTCACAAATACTTATATTCAAGCATTGTTTATTTTTTTTGTTTGAATGCCCCAAATCGCGAATTTGTTTTGCGCCAGTCACGTCGTGTTTCCTTTATATTTGACGAAAATATTATAACCAGAGGAGTATATTTGAGTGACATATCACAATGGTATTTCAGCACAGTGTTGCTGTCCTACCACTTAAACCACATCTCTCTATCACGTAGACACAAGGATGGTTTGCACAGAAAAACACCAAAACCCGCCGCCCCTCCCTGGCGTCGGGCGGGTAGCAACGTGATTCAACATGGCAAAAACACGTCCTGCCTATTCCCAAAACGGTAGGCGCACGTAAACGCTCACCGTTGGACTTTAGGTCCAGGTGTTATATTTGGCAGGCCACCCGACATAGGGGCCGCCATGTTGAATAAGCGTTGCTACACGCCACGCACGATGCTAGCAGCTATCTATGGTGATGTCACCAGCTAGTCACTTGGAACTGAAATAAGCATCATTGTATGATGTTCCTATCGCACTGACGGGAGCGGAACGATGGCGGGACGACAGGCAGGTCCGGCGTCACAAGTCGCCGCAGTCGTTGTCGGATCGCTGCCGAATGGTTCTGCTCTGCGCCGAAGGCTTGCAGAGCAAGGAAGTTGCTGCACGTCCCGGGGGCATGAGCACACCGTTGGCGTAAGCATCCGGTAGAAGCCGCCTTGTAGACTGATAGGACCGGATATCTTCTTTTGTGCAGGGGCAATTTTATCGAGAATGAACACGCGACAGTCGCAGCGAATGTCGCAGCGACTGCCCGGAGAAACCATGCAGCAATTGAGATTGTGGGGGAACGCCGCCGGGCCTATACGCCCGCTTTTCGCTCCCGGGTTGTAAAAGCCTCTTTTGAGAGCGGCTTTCCCGTTCGTGAAGTGGCCCACCAACATGGGATCCATGTCAGTCTTCTCTATCGCTTGCGGCAGCAGTTTGTCGAAGATGGCATCGAAGGCCTGATCGACGAATATCGCGCCGGCCGGCTCCGCACGGTGTCGGATGCGTAAGTCGCGCAGTTCATCGAACGCACGCTGAACACAACACCCAAAGACGCGACCCACTGGTCGATCCGTTCCATGGCTGCCGGGATCGGCCTGTCGCATACGACCATCCGCCGGATCTGGAGCGCCTTCGGTCTGCAGTCGCATCGGGCCGAAGCTTTCAAACTGTCGACGGACCCGCTAGAGGTCGGCAAGGTTCGGGATATTGTCGGTCTTTACATGTCGCGGCCGAAATGCGCGATCGTGCTGTTCGTCGACGAGAAATGCCAGATCTAGGCGCTGGACCGCGAGCAGACAGTCCTGCCTATTGTACCGGGCGTGCCGGAATGATATCGCTGTTTGCAGCTCTCGACATCGCGACGGGTGCGGCGAGCGGCGAGCGGCGAGCGGCGAGCGGCGAGCGGCAAATGCTACAAACGTCATCGTGTCACGGAATTTCTGGATTTCATGAAACGTATCGACGCTGATATCCCTGAGAACCTGGATGTTCCTCTCGTGATCGACAACTACGCCATACATGAAACGACCACGATCAAGACATGGCTCGCGCGCCGCCCGCATTGGCATGTTCATTTCACGCCCACCTCGGCTTCGGTTCGCCGAACTGACGCGCAGGCAGATCCAACGCGGCGTGCATCGGTCAACAACTGCACTCGAAGCCAACATCACAATTTTTATCGACGCACATAGCGAAAATCCAAGGCCGTATCGGTGGATCAAATCAGCCGACCAGATCCACGCCTCGGTGAAACGTTTTTGTCACAAGACAATGAACTTAACTCCACATTCAGGTGACTAGGCATAACCAACGTTAGTCAGGCATAGATGCCCCGACATTAGCGAGAACTCGGATTGCTTCGCGCCTGAGAGGTTCCATTTCGTCGAGAGCCGCCAGCCAGAATGTGGCCCCCTGCAAACGTGTCAGCGCGTCCGTGGCTGCCCGCATAGGGTCATCAACCGCACCCTTTTCGAGGATTTCCGCCATTCGGGCGCGCAATGCAATTACGAAATCCCGGACAGCCGTCTTCGCCTCTGGCGTGTCAATCGGGACTCCGAAAGCCAGGTGGAAGCCTACACATCGTCCACGCTCGCTAAAGACTGCGACAATACGGTCGATCAGTTCTCGATAAGTGTGCATCCAGTCGACTGCCGGATCGGGAAGCCCTTCAAAAGTTTCCTTCAGGGTCAATTCGAGAACATCAACGACGAGCGATTCCTTACTTGGAAGACGATTATAAAGACTGGACTTCTTCAGACCGACCCGCTCGGCCAGGTCGTTCATCGAAGCGCCGGTGTATCCCCGTTCCCGGAAGAGTTCGCGCGCAGCAATCACGATATCGTCATAGGATGCTTTCATCTTTATTCTTCCATTAAGACCGATCGGTCTGGTTTCCTGATTCCGGGATCATTTCATTCTCAAAGTGTCAGTCCATCGTCAGGAGACTCAGTCATGAAACTCTATGATCTCGATGTATCCGGCAATTGCTACAAGGTGCGCCTGTTTGCAGCCCTCACCGGCATTCCTCTTGACCTTGTGCCGGTTGATTTTTCCAAAGATGAGCAACACAGCTCGTTGTTTACGGACCTGAATCCATTTCAGGAAGTACCGGTTCTCGTCGATGGCGAGACGGTCGTCCGGGATTCTCAGGCCATTCTCGTCTATCTGGCTTGCAGTCTGTCCGACCAGCGATGGTGGCCCGATGACAGACGCGTTCAGGCGAACATTGTCGGGTGGCTGTCAGTTGCAGCCTGTGAGATCCGCAATGGGCCGAATGCCGCACGTCTGATCAGGAAGTTCGGTGTCGATCTCGACATGGAGGCCGCCCTTCACTGGAGCACCAAGATTCTTCCAATCCTCAACAAACATCTGGAAAGCCGAGAGTGGCTGGCATCAAGCCATCCTACAATCGCCGACTGTGCAGTCTTTCCTTACCTCTCGGTTGCGCACGAGGGCAGTGTGGACGTAACGCCTTTCCCCGCGTTAATGGCGTGGATGACACGGGTCAGCCGTCTCCCCAATTTCATCCCGATGCCCGGTATGCTGACGTTACCATACTAAGTTGGCCAGCGAAGCGGGCGATCAAAGCCCGATCCCCATGTCCCGCTTCCGGCCGAACGACCAGTCCACGCCCCCGTCCTCCCGTGCGACGCCGGAGACATGACGTCCGATCTGTTTCTCCAGCGATGGCGTCCAGGGAACAAGCTGGAACCCGAGGCCGCCATCAATCATAGCAAAGCGCCCCGAAGCGAGGGTCAGCCGCTGTCGGTAGGTTCCAGTGACGTACTCGCCGGCCTCAGCACTCTGGATGGGCTGGCCGGTTTCGCGCGCCAGACGCCCGGCCACGTCCCGCATCTCCAGCGCCCGCATGGAGGCGACCATGCCACGCGGATAGCGCACGCGCGCTCCGTCCTGCTGTGCGATCCCCTGCTCGACCAGATGAGCGCTGCGCTGGCGTAGCGCGTCACGCACTTCCGCGCCGAAACCACCCTCTCCCAGCGCCACCGGTTCGCGAGCGACAAGCTGGCGGTCCAGCCATGTCGCGCCCCGCGCCAGCACCTGCTCTCCGATCGGCAGATCGGACCGCACCGCAAGTGTCGCCCGTCGCTGCCCCTTCGCATCCTGATAGGTCCGCAGTTCAACCAGCCCACCGTGCGGCACGTCTCCGGCCGCTTCCAGTGATGGCAGATGGACATGGTGCGTGCGCCCGTCCACGCCGTCGATCACCGCATAGGCACTCCCCTTCAGTTCATCATCCAGACCGCGCGCGACCAGACGTCCGATCACCGGCTCGGCCGGGTCTTCCCCGGCCAGCACCCATGACGACGAGGGCCGTTCGATCCCCTGTTCACTCAGACCACGGTGGATGCGTTTGATGATGTCATTGCGCTGCCCCATCTCGCGCAAGGTGACTTCCGCCGTTTCCTCCAGCCGCCATTGTCCGACCCCGACCTCATGGGCAAGGCCCATCCGTTCCAGTCGCCGCAGCCGTCCGACCTTCATGACCGCGAACGCGTCTGGCTGCCGGTCAGGCGACGGCGCCATGTCGATGATACCGTGCTGGTTCGCGTCCTGCTGCAACTGGCGGTCCAGTTGGGTCCAGCGTTCCGCCTCGACCTGACGTTCGACGTTGCGGTGAATTTCCTGTTCAGTGCGCGGCCCGAGTTCGAGCGTGACCAGGTTCTGGGCGCGGGCACGCAGTCCCTCGCGGATGTAATCCCTGGAGATGACCAGATCCTCGCCGTCCTGATCCTTGCCCCGCACGATGATGTGGATGTGCGGATTATCGGTGTTCCAATGCGACACGGCAATCCAGTCCAGCTTTGTGCCGAGATCCTGTTCGGCCTGCGTCATCAGCTCCCGTGTGAAGGTTTTCAGGTCCGCCATCTCCGCCGCATCCTCCGGTCCCACAATGAAGCGGAAATGATGACGGTCGTCCTGACAGCGCTCGGCCCCGAACAGCCGGGCCTTCTCGCCGTCTTTCGTCACCCCTTCGCGCTGGAGGTAGGACAGATGGGCACGCAGGGTCGCCCGCGCTCCATGCCGGACCACCCGTGCCTTGACGATGGCAAGCCGGGTGCGCCGCGACAGGAGACGGTTGGCGCGGGTTGCCGCTCCCCTGCCCCGCCCGAAGGTCGACGGCCCCTTTCCGGCACGCCCCGAGCCTGGACGGCCCATGCCACCCGCCCGGTTGGTAGCGGCCAGCACGCGCCCAATGAAAGACCGCCCCTCGCGGGCACGGGCCGAGCGGATGCGGCCCGGTCGGACCCGGAAATCGTCATCGCGGGCCACGAGGACCGAAACCTTGTGCTAACACATTGAAAACACTGACATCACGCCATCTAAAACCTTGGGACGGCAAAATGACCTTGTAAAAACCCCTGAAAAACCGCCCTCCCCAACCATGCTGCACCTTGCGGCTTTTATCTTGCATTAGGCCCCAAAGACCCGATCCCCAGCGCAACCGCCGTTCCCCCGACTTCTCGGCTCCCCGCGCCATCGGCATCGGTGTGCGCCCTATCATGGTGCCTGCTCCAAAGAGACGGGCACGAACAGCGCTTCGGACGTACCGACCGATGCCTGGAGCATGTGCAGGAAATGTCCGGCAAACAGCGTCTCTTTAGGCTGGTCGCCCGCAACGGATACGCCGGTTTCGTGCAGACCGTCCGCAGGAAACGTGCGCCGGTCGAGCAGGTGTGTGACAGAGGCGACGTAATCCCGGGTCTCGTGTGGGAGAGGCTGGCCCGTTGCAAGGTGGGCCTCATAACGGCCCGGTCCTGCATTATAGGCCGCCAGAAACCCCGCATCCCCATAACGGTCATGCAGCAGGCGGAGATAGCTAGCACCGGCAAGAATGTTGTCCTGCGGATCAAAAGGATCGGTTCCAAGAGCGAGATCGCGCCGCAACTCCTGCCATGTCGCGGGCATGATCTGCATGAGGCCCATTGCCCCTTTGGCGGAGATGGCATGGGTGTCACGGCGGCTTTCGACATGCATCACCGCGCGGATCCATTCGGGCGGCAGGGCGACACGCGCTGCCGCCTGATCGATCATTCCCTCGATGTCCTGCGCGCTGGCAGGATGCATCAGAGCCACCAGCGAAGCCGCCAGCCCTGTGCAGCACACGCGGACGAGACTGCACCTGGTCGGCGTGCTAGCATTGCGGCCACCCTGTCGCGCTCCTGCAATCAGGCGCATCATTCGCGTGCTCCCTGACGTTTCTGCGGGCGGTTCCAGACAAGCTGCCAGATCCGTCCACCCCGGCCCGCCTGGAACAGGCTCGCGCGCAGGCCCTGTGCCAGAGAGGGGTCGTCGAGCACCACGACGATGTATTCGCCTGCCCGTTCGCCAGTGCGTGTCCAGCCCGCGCCGACTTCTGGTCCTTCGGTACTGTCACCGAGATAGATGCGATAATCCGGTGCGTTGCCGCCGTCAGGTGTCTCAACGCGCGCCAGAATCAGTTCGGCATCCAGCGCAAGTGTGCGCAGGCGTCCTGAAAAACCTTCAGCCGTGCGCGTAAAGAGTCCAATCTGCGCCATGTCAGTGATCCTTTGAAGTATGAGAAGGAGGCGGGCTGGCGGCGGGCGCTGACCGGATAGAACTGCACCAGCAATTCATGCACGCGACGAAAACGATCGGCATGAAAAATACTGCCATTCTGCTTTTCCCAGACGATCTCCTGAGCGTGTCGCAGCCCTGCCGCCCGGAAGTCCGGTGCGGTAGCCATAAAACTGCGCAGGGAGCCGAAGACCCAGAGCGAGCCATGAGGCTTCAATGCCTTTGCCGCTAAAGGCGACCATCCGCGTACATGCCTGTCCCACGCCAGTGATGTCTCGCCATAGGGCGGATCAGAGATGATCAGATCAAAAGGCCCGTGATCAGGCATCAGGAGCCGGCAATCGCCGCAAAGGGGGGTCATGGCGATACCCCCTGTTCCATACCGCCATGTCTGCCTGCCACCATACGGCAGAGCGCAGAACTGTCGGCAAATGTCGGGCCAGAATCACCAGTTTTTATGATAGTCGAAGACTCACGTGCGCGCTCAGGCGCGGTGTACAAGTACAGAATGGTTATAATATTTAGTACTTTTAGAGAGCCATAATTTCTCCTTTTATTACCGCTTGTTAGATGGATTTCCCATTCCTGATAGGTCGAGAATCCGATTCCTGATAGGTCGATGGGCATCAGGAGTCCTCCACATGGTTATCCACAGGACCTTGTGGATAAGTTTCTTTGCTGGGATCAGGGAAGAAGCGGAGTACCGGCACATTGCTGGCGTCGGTCTCCAGACGCAGGCGGTAGCCCGGCAGGGTGTCTGCCGCGACCAGGCGGCGGATTTCGAAGACAAACCGGGGATAGGGAGAGCGGGATGCTGACTTGCGGTAGAGATGGGGTAGATCGAACGCCCAGCCATCGGACTGCCGACCGGCATGTCGGCGAACGAGGAGATACAGCCAGCGCTCGAACCCGCCGGTCAGGGTGAAGTAGCGGGGGTCAAGCGTGAGGACACCCCGGCGACCGATGGCATCGCAGAGCCATTGGGGCAGGATCAGGTCTAGTTCTCCACGCCGTTCCTGCCAGGCGATCAGCCACGAAAACCCCTGCGCGCCGTCACGGGTCTGGCGCAGCGATGTCGTCACACGGGTTCCTGATCGCCCCGTTCTCCCTTACCGCCGGCGGCGTTCTGCATGGAATGCGCTTCATCGAAGATGATGACCCCGTCGAAATCAGCGCCCAGCCACTCGACGATCTGCTGGACGCGGGAGGCTTTCGCGCCGCGTTCTTCCGTCCGGAGCGTCGCATAGGTCGTGAACAGAATACCCTCGGTCAGACGGATGGCGTTACCCTGCGGAAAGCGTGACTGGGGCGTGACCAGCAGCCGTTCCATCCCCAGCGCCGACCAGTCGCGCTGCGCGTCTTCGAGAAGTTTGTCGGACTTCGACACCCAGACGGCCCGCCTGCGACCCTGCAGCCAGTTATCGAGGATGATGCCCGCGACCTGCCGCCCCTTTCCGGTGCCGGTGCCGTCGCCAAGGAACCAACCGCGACGGAAGCGGACGCCGTCGGGGTCGTCCTCACCGACACGAGTGAGGACATCCCATGTCTGATCGGCTTTCCATCGGCCTGCCAGATAGCGATCATGGGCCTCGCCGGCATAGATGACGGATTCCAGCTGCGCGTCAGAGAGCAGGCCGTCACGGATGACAGGGTCAGGGAGGGTTGGCTTGTGGCAAGGCCCGGGCGGGCGCACCGACGCCATGGCGGCCGACTGCACCAGTTTGGTGGGATGCGGCCGAGCGCCGGGAATTGCGATACTCTGGAGGCGATAATCCTCATAGAGCGCGTCAGACAGACGTGTCGTCACGGTTCCGTCTCCGTCCGGCGGCAGGATCTCGTAGGACAGGGCCGCACCCTGCATTTCCGAGACCGTCCTTTGGCGGGATGCGACGGCTGCCTTGCGCCCAAGATAGCCCCCCACCGTGCGAGGCGAGGTGAGAGCAGCAGAGCGTGACACTGCCGACGACTGGTGCGCCTGTGGCTGACAGGACGGCAGATCACCGATGATCCAGCCCAGCAGCGTCGGAAAATCGGGAGCGGTGCCACGGGCCGCGACAAAATGCGAGGGCTCGGAAGCGGGTATGCGGTCGAACACCAGGACCCGCGTTTTAACACCCGTTCCATGTTGCCGGTACAGATCCCCCGCGACACCGGCCGAAAACACCAGACGTGCCTTGGCCTGCAGAGTGGTAAAGCCATCGGTCCATCGCGGGTTGTCGGGGCAGAAGGACGTACCGGTCAGGGCGACAAGCCGCCCACCGGGCTTCAGCCGGTCGAGTGCGGAGGCGATATGCCGGAACGTCGTGTCAGGCGCCCGCCCCGCCACATGCACCGTCGCCGAAAAGGGCGGGTTCATGATGACGACATCCGGCTGAACGCTCTCGGGCAGATAGTCGTGGATCTGGGCAGCGTCATGCCGGAAAAACCGGGCCGTGGGAAACAGGGCCGCCAGCAGGTCGGAACGGCCCGGTGCGTATTCATTGAGAGTCAGGACCGCGCCCGCCAGTTCGGCGAAGACGGCCAGAAGACCGGTCCCTGCCGAGGGCTCCAGCACATGATTGCCGCGCCCGATATCAGCCGCACGAGCAAGGCAGAACGCCAACGGTAATGGTGTCGAGAACTGTTGCCAGGTCTGGCTGTCGTCCGAGCGACGCGTCTGCGAGGGGAGAAGAGACGCCAGACGCGCGATACGGGCCAGCAAATCTGTGTCGTCGGATGCTTTGGTCATCAGGGCCGGACCGTAGCGGCGCAGGAACAGCACGGACGCGGCCTCGGCGGCGTCATAGGCCATCTTCCAGTCCCATGCGCCCGTTGCGTCAGCCGCGTTGAAGGCGGTTTGCATGGCTCGGCGCAGTCCGCTGGCGTCGAGCGTCTCCCCGCGTTCGAGGTGGGACAAAAGCAACCCCGCGGCGGCAAAGCCGCGCAGGTCGGGAGTGGGTGTAACAGGGCAATCCATAACGGTGGTCTCCGGGAGGGAAGGAGGAACGGTCCCGGCACGCCTCTCTCTCCCGCGCCAGAACCACCCGGCCCAAAACAGCCCTCTCCCTTCCCGTCCCCGCCCACAGGAGAACGCCGGGCTTGAAGCCGCCACAATCTCCCCGTAACGGTTCTGTGAGGCTCACGCCTGAACCATTCGTACAGAAGGCATTGCGCATGAAGATTTCAGAACTGGTCGACCAGATCGCCGAGACGACCGACGCCAGCAAGACCGATACCCGCAAGGTGCTCGACGCCCTCGTGGAAGCGATGACCGCTGCCGCCCAAAAGGGCGAGGAGATCTCGCTGCCCGATTTTGGCAAGTTCAAGGTGAAGGCCGTGCCGGCCCGCGAGGGACGCAATCCGGCGACCGGCGACAAGATCAAGATCGCAGCCTCCCGCAAGCTGGCATTTACGCCCGCCAAGGCCCTGAAAGACGCGCTGAACGGCTGAAAACACTCCCTCCCCGGTGGTCCCGACAAACAACAGGAGGTCCTATTTTTGTGGATCGGAATGTCCTGTTTCTGTTACTGTGCAGGACCATCAGGGAGGTCCATTAAGGTCATCATGATCCAGCTACGTCGCACCAGAACGCTGAAAGAGCGGCTGAAGACACGCATTCGCCGCGCGCGCGGCGACGTCTTCGTGCCGCGTGACTTCGCCGATCTCGGCGAATATGACAGTGTCAAAAGAGCCCTTCGACAGCTCATTGTCGAAGGCGAGATCGCGCGTCTGGGCTACGGGGTCTATGCCCGCGTAAAAACGAACGGCCTGACTGGCCGGCCGATGCTTGCCGTCCGCGGCGGCTTCGATGGAGCCGTGCGTCAGACTCTCAGCAAACTAAAGGTCGACTGGCGGGAGTCCGATACGGTCCGACAGTACAATAACGGGCGCACGACACAGGTTCAGGCCAATCCGGTCTTCGAAGTCCAGAGCCGGTTCAACCGGAAGCTGCGCTATCGAAATCTTGAGGCGCGGTTTGAAAAGCCTTACGCCTGATCTGCTCGCCGAAGTTGCCGATGCGCTTGACCTGTCATCCGCAGCTCTCGTGGAAAAGGACTATCGCGTTGTAGAGGTGCTGGCAGCACTTCAGCATGCGGACCTTCCTCAAGGAATAAGTCTGGTTTTTGCTGGCGGCACATGCCTAGCTCGCGCCCATCGGCTGGTTGCCCGGATGTCCGAAGACGTGGATTTGAAGGTCGCCATAACGCCGCTGCCGTCGAGCAAGAGTGCGGCCCGGAAGATTCTGGGCACGCTGAAGGACATCATCAGTAAAATCGCGATGGACCTCGGTTTTCCCGAACCCGTCATTTCCGCCAAAAACGAAAACCACTATATCCGTGCCGAACTGCGCTATGCGGGCAGCATGGCCGAAGACGTCGATCTGCGCCCGCACCTTCTCGTCGAACTGACATACGCGCCTGCGGCACTCCCGACCGTCGACAGATCGGTGCGGTCTTTCGTCAGCGAAGCAACGGGTGCCGAACCGGAAATACAGCAGATCACCTGCATTTCCGTGGATGAGACCGCAGCCGAAAAATTCGTGGCCCTGACCCGTCGGACAGCAGGTTATCTGGAAGGACGGAAAACAGACGCTTATGACCGCTTCCTGATCAGGCACGTCTACGACCTGCATTGCATCCTGCCCCATCTCGATCTGCCTCGTGTCTCGACACTTGCCAGACAGATCATGGTCAGTGACGCAGAGCAGTTTAAGAAGTGGTTCCCTGCGTATGGCGCAGACCCAGAGGCAGGCACCGAACAGGCGTTAGCTTATCTTATGACGAATTCAGAATGTCGTGATTCCTTCGATCGGTTTCAGGCATCCATGGTTTACGGCGAACATTTCACCTACGACACGGCAATGGCGTCAGTACAGAGCCTGTATGCCGCCATTAAAGAAACCGAAAATCATGTAGATAAAAAAAACGATGTCGAACCAAATAAAAAACGACCGAAATAAAGACAACGGCGATAAAGATTATCACTTTTCCAAAGGAAAAACCGGCAGGATCGTCCGTTGGCTGCTCCGCATTGGTAAGCGGCCCGAAACCGTTGATGAAACTGTCACCGCACCCGCCGTCCTCACACTCATGGCATTCCTCTGGGCTGACAAACATCCGGATTGCGGCCAGCTTCCGATATGGGTCTATGTCGCCTCCGTAGCTGCTGCCGGAACCTGGTACGGTCTCGTCAGAGGAGGTCCTGAATTTATCAGGCCCTTCTTCAGGGGTATCTTGACTGGCGGACTGACCGCGATGACGCTCTACCTTTGTCTGCCACATATTGCGCAGCCTCAGGAATGGTCTTCCATATCAGGCAACATGATCATAATTGGCATGGATCTGTTTTTCTTTGCCCATGCGCTTTCGGCTATCGCGCGCGAGTTCTTATTAACGACAGAAAATCAGTGGGAACAAGGACGTATACGACGCCAAGAAATATTTGCCGGAGGCATTAATTTTAATGCATGGTCCAACACATATTCCTCATTCTCTCGATTTATGAGGTACCTTGGCTCTCAATTCTATTTATTCTTGCGCTTACTGACAACATCAAAATCTTTGGAGGGGTTTCCTCCTTTGCTATGCGCTTTTATTCTCTTTTTGCGCACAGCTCTTTGCGGCTCTGTGGTCGGATATTTTTCGACTAAAATATCCGGGATACATTTTTGGCACATGCTCTCCAGTCTCACGCATTTATTGTCTCCACGTATCTAGGTTGCGCCTTTGCCAATCATGAAAACCGATTTCCTCCTACGGTAAACGTATATTCGTTGGCGCGGATGGCGTCATCAATCGCCTCATCGGTGGTTTGATAGTCCCATTCGCGCTCAAGGGAACGATACAACCAGCGTGCCAGATCACGTAGGACGTTAATAATCCCCTGCTCAGTGTCAGCCGACATGTCCTGACCCGATCGGCTGCCACGACTGACGTCGATACACATCGTATATTCATGGTAATAGAGGCCGCGTTGCGTGATCCGCGCGGTAATCTGATAGAAATTTCGCCTCTGGATCTCCAATAGCTGGTCTGCGATGGCATGAAGTGCCTCGTCCTGCGGCGCATACTGACGGATTTCATGGGACGCACGTCGGGCATCTTTATAGACACCCTCGAACGAAGCGCCGTCCCCCTGACTGGAGACCCCCCGGAAATAGATACAGGGATCGCTTACGCCGGATGCGCCTGCCGGGTGCCGTGATGCCATCGCGACGTCTACCCCGATTATGGTGCATATCCTCAAAAAATCCTCATAGACGCTATCCCACCAGGGAAAGCCGTCCAGAGTGTTGCGATACCAGGAGCGGGCTCTTTCACGGGCCACGTCGGACAGTTCATCAATCTGATAAACCGTAATGGAGATGATCTCAGGCATCGGGATCATCTCCCTCAAGGGCGCTCGCCAGCCATTCGTTGGTGCTGGTCCAGCCAACGGACTTTCGCGCGCCAAGATCGATAATGTGCGCCCCTCCCCCGAAAGCTTCCAGACGGGGTCGGGAACATGTGTTAGCGTATTCGAAACCCCACAAGCCCGAGAGATGGAATTCCGCGGCACATCGCAGGACGAACACGATGACACATTCAGGATCGCCAGTGATGTCGTCATGGATCCACAACTCCGAGTTGCATTCGCGCGACAGGGAAAGACTGAAACCGTCGGAAACCCGAAATCCATCGCAGTCCTCAGACTCGTTTGTGTACAATTCAAGCGCGTGTTTGGCATTTTCATACGTCCCGACATCCAGGACGCACGAGAAATGGGTGAAATAGTCGGCCATCGGGAAACCTCCCCATAAAGAAAAAGCCCGGAATCGATCCGGGCTTTCGCGAGAAGCGGGACAAAATGATCTGGTGCGGTGTCAGACACGCTCCATGAGTTTGCGTGCCTTGCCTTCAAGGTCGAGGCGCGTGTCCTGGTTGCTCTTCGTCCGCGCGAACGCCGTGATGCCCTGAACGAAATCGAACACGCTTTCCGGTGGGCGGCCTTCCTCATGCAGGACCGTTTCAATTATCTTCGCCGTTTCCGGCTTCGAGAAACCCTGACGCCGAAGGAACCGTTCACGATCTTCCTCGTCACGCGCGACAACCTGCCTGCGTGATTCCTGAATACCGGAAATGAACGATGCTGCACTGGCATTTGCGAAATTACGCAGCGCTGGCGTCGCCTGATGGACAAAGCGGTTTGCGGCGAACTTGCTGTGACGGATCGTGATCTGCTGCAGGTTTTCCTGCCCCCAGATCAGGCGGTTCTGACACACCCCGCGAAGATAAAAAGAAGCAATTCCCAGACTTTTACTACCGACTTCCGAATTCCAGGCGTAAAATCCCCGAAAGAACAGATCAGGTTCACCATTCGGCAGTCGTCCGGCCTCGATCGGATGCGTATCGTCGACAAGAAACAGAAAAACATCCCTGTCTGACGCGTAAAGTGTGGTGGTTTCCTTCGTGATATCGACATGCGGATTATGCGTCATCGTCGCCCAGTCGATGACACCCGGCAGGCACAGCGTTTATCGATACATTGTCACGATGTTCTGCAACATAATTATAGAATTCGTATCCGCCCGCCACGAGAATACCTGCCGCAACGACTGGTGCGAGTATTTCAGCGGCTCCGGCACCAACTGCCAATTCTGCGGCATACTGCATCGCCATCTCTGCGCTGGCATTATACTGGGCAACATTTGAGGCAGCCCCGGCACCGCTGATC
>ERZ746981.413-NODE-413-length-14028-cov-15.043653_pt1 | contig 14028 bp, 8 predicted proteins | sample MGYA00374948_ERZ746981 | MGnify/ENA primary metagenome ERZ746981 (study PRJEB28757, sample SAMN06711160) | food metagenome | host: microorganism | place: China:Harbin | collected 2017-01-30 | study: EMG produced TPA metagenomics assembly of the Analysis of...
TTTCTCTTTCTCCTCTTTTTTTTTTTTATTTTTTTATTTTTTTATTTTTTATTTTATTTTCTTTTTTAAGGTTTGGTTTTTCTTAGAACTTCCTTCATTATTATTCAGATGGGTTCTTTCCTTATTTCCTTTCCTGCTTTTATCCGGCCCACAACTGTAGCATTGGGTCTATTTTTAATTTCTTTATTACTTTTTAGCTCTTCCCCTAGCCGACTCCTCTTGGCCAGTATGTTTTGACATTTTATGGTATTTATTTGGCATTTTTGACATTTTTTGCTTTCCCTTTCTCCTTTCTCCTTTCCAATTATCACTTCTCATATTATTACATTTCCAGGCTTATCTCCTAGATTCTATTCGCATTCATATTTTCAAGCCAGAACTTGGCATGTTGGCTTAGATATCAATGTAGACATTTTTTTTTGCCTCACTATGCATAAAGTAGCGGAAACTGGCCAGACCTCTACGGGGACTAAAAATAGAGGCTGGGAAACTGAAACTAGGGGCAAATGCATTCATCCCCAGCACAACAATGCATGTAGGGTTCCGAAAAAAGAAGCGTGTTTGTTTTTCTTTAGCCGATCGATAGCCTAATTCGTCACTCCCAGCTGGCAAAATGATTGGTGCGACTTTGGCGAAATTCGCGGTCCAAAAATTTTCTTTTTGAGGGTGTATAGTGAAATCCTCGGATCATTTTCACTGCTAGTGTTTGGTGATCCGATTTGGTTCACTTGATTCAATACACGTCAAGTTTCGAGTTTAGAGAAAGGCAACAAACGGCGATTCAGCTTTTTTTCACGACCCACAAAGCAGTATAGTTTCCACACGCGCAGGCAGGAGGAACATAAGAGCATTGCATCAGTCGTTTTTTGGGGGGCAGATTTACAGTAAATCCAACATTCCGTGGATTGCTAGATTGTGGTCTTAAGTACTTATAGATACAGCCTGCTTTCAGAACAAAAGACACACAAGCTGAGCAGCACAACAAGGAGATATACACGGGTTGCGTTTGAGACCCAGTTCCGCGTACACGTGTGCGATTTCAGCATTCCGGAAGAAGGAAGTTGGCAAGTTCGGATTTATCAACAACAAGCAAAAAAGCAGTAAAGAGCACCAGAAATGTCGCCACCTGCACTTGTGAGGAGGACAGACAAGGACTGCTCGAAGAAAGACAACAAGGACTCACAGCTTTGTGCAACTGGAGAGTCCACATCGGCCTGGGAGGTCTGCTTGGCCGTCATTTTGCCAGTATTCTTCATTGGCGTCATCTTGGGCTACTTTGTCTGGCGTGCGTACAAGAAAAACAAGAAAGAGGCCTTGGAGGATGACGACCCAGACTTTAACGGGGATAACATCGTTCTCCCGGACATCATAGAGGATAAAGACAGCGATCAGGGCCGGTATCGGACGCCAGGTGCGAATCCGTTTAAATATGCGAATTCTTCGTCTGTCCAGCTTCCACAAAAGGCCGCCACGAACCCGTTTGGTGATTCCAAGGCTTACGAGGCAGGACATGACATGAACCAGAAGGTTCCACCGTCCTACATGTACAATCACGCGGAAAATATGTCGCAGACGAGTTTTCCACGCACACTGCACAACCACGACCCAGTCGAGTCGATAGTGCTTCCGTATGCGGAAGAAACCGTCTCAAAGCGGTCGCTTGAGGAGCTCTCGCGGCAGCTCGGGGGCGATTACGGTGGGTACAGAGTGCCGGAGCGGAAATTGGAGAGTGAGAGTGCGTCTGTGATGCAGTCGATTGCATCCAGGTCAAACGTGTCTGGAAACTCGGGAAAGTCGGCAGATTTGGGTGCTGATAGTTTGAATGTGGGTTTAGCCAAGCGGAGCGAGGCAGGAAGAGGCAATCGAGGGGAGATGGAGGGGCGTAGAAGTGAAGGAGATGGAAAAGATGGAGGGAAAGAGGGTGGAGAAGATAGAAATGCAGGAGATACAGATGAAGGAGATGGAAAAGATGGAATTGATGCAAATACAGAAGATAGAGGAGATAGAATTGATGGAAATGTAGGAAATAGAGAAGATGGAAATAAAGAAAACACCTCACATTCAAAAACCACATCCAGTGCACAAAGAACAACATACAGCATCTCAATTCCAGCCAGAGCCACCGCCAGAGGTCTCGGTAATGTGCCCCCAGCCTTGGAGTCGGCCGAGCAGGACCCCGGTAGCCGGAACAAACCCCCGGCAGCCTACGGGGACCCCCGGCAGGCACACAGTACGGCCCGGACGATGTTGATGCGGGGTAACGTGCAAAAATCGCAGTCTTCGGCCCAAGAGGGCCCCGATTCGGCACATTTCGGCTACCCCGACGGCACTGTCGCCCCCACAGCAGATACTTACACTTCATCAAGTGGAGAATACTCTCCTGACAAGTACCACAGCTCAGATATAGGTAGCAGTGACGTGGACCGCACAAATACCATGCAGTCAATGTCACAGATGACGTATCAAACACCAAATGAGTCGGTGGAGTCGTCTCCCGACGTTCCGGACGCGGGAAAGCGGGTGCCTTACGTAAGCGTTGAGCAGGAAGGCTACACAAACTGCGAGGAGTCGAGGGAGACCGGCGGGGAGCACGCTGGCGAGGACACCTTTACACCGGAAACTCGCACCTCTGCACCAGAAGACAACACCCTTGCACCGGCTGGCAAGACGGCGAGGGTTCGGAGCCAGATTGGCCGAAAGCAGTTGATTGGAGGCAAGGAAACGGAGTCGGAGGCCGGCAAGAATGCCGAGAATGCCGAGGAAGAGGAACAGATCGACCGGATGAAGTCTGTGTACAAAGTTTACTTTTCACGTGACAGTTCGATTATGTCGCGGAATTCGAGAAGTGAGTATAAGTTCGATGCGACAGGTGCGGATGTTCCGCCGTTGCCGGAGATAGCGTTTCCGAATAAGGGAGACGAGGAGAGTGACGGGGAGTATGTGAATTTGGATTCCAAGAGGAACGTTAAGGGGGACATTAATGAAGGCATTAATGGGGAAACAGAAGGTGAGAAATATGGGAAGGACGATCAGAAGTATCAGAAGTATGATCAGCAGTCTGTTGGTAAGTATGATCAGCAATATGATGATAAATATGATCAGCAATCTGATGATAAATCCAATCAAAACCTTTCCACTATCAATGAAACTACCAGCAATCCTCCCCAAAGACCAGCTCTCACCGTTGACACAAACCCAGAAAACAGAATGAGCACTGCAAGCTACAGCTCATCGGTTTATGTCCCGGCCACAACCCCAAACCCAAACGAGGGGTACTATCCACATCAGCAAATGCAGTACATGATGGAACAGCAGCGGCAGGAGCAGAAGATGCAGGTGAAGATGATGCAGCAGCAACAGCAACAGCAACAGCAACAACAGCAACAGATGATGATGACGCAGGGATATGCATATGCACCGCAGCAGCAAATGCAGCAGCAGCAAATGCAGGCACCAAGAATCCCACAGAAGAAACTCGAGAAGCTTCCGTCACCACACCAGTTCTCCAACAGAAATTCTACCCTCGAGACTTTCATCGAGTTCAACGACAAGCAGAAACTTCCCCAAAAAGGTGTCATAGCATCCCCACACATAAATCCTAACCTGTCGCAGATGCCATGGAGCCAAACGCCGTCAAACCCATCCCCACACCAGATTGACGAGTCGATGTTGATCCACAGTCCAGTCGAGATTACCGGAAAGAAGCGTTACATGCCTCCTGGAAGCTTCGAGAACCAGATTCGCAAGGCTTCGCCCAACATGAACCGTTCTGCTTCCCAGTTTTCTCCCCAGATGGATGATTTCCAGCCTGGCCCAGCATCCGGATTCCGTCCGCAGGCGGGTAATGTTGGAATATGAGCAAACTGATGCTTCTTAAAGGCAAGCAACGGTGTTATCTGTGCTGCCGGTTTGTTGATCTCTGCATTCTTATTATTGTCATCGAATTGTTTTCGTTTTTGTTTTTGTTTTTGTTTTTGCTTCACTTCCGTCATTCGTTTTATTTCTTTCGTTATATTTGTTTAGCTTTCTTTTCTTTGGTACGCTCACCGGCCCGATTCTGTTTATCTTTTTGTTCGAGCTTGACGTTATCTTTTGTATTATAAGAAATTACAGATGCTCACCTGTTAGTTTTCTGGGTAGGATGTACTACATGATTTCCTAACCACATTGCATTGACCGTGAGAAAGATTGAGTGTTGGTTTATGCAAATAAGTACAAGTTGGGAGATGTGTGAATATGTTAGAGAAGACATAGAATGAATAGAGTAAGTAGAATAAAGTAGAATGCATAGAGTAAGTAGAATAGAGTAGAATATATAGAGTAAGTAGAATACATAGAATGCCCAGAATAACTAGACCACCTAGAATTACTCATAGAGTAAGTAGAATGCATACATAAAGAATACATAGAGAATGCCTGGAATGACTAGATTACCTAAAATAAGTAGAATATCTACAGGAAAATACCTACACAGAAAATACATAGAAAATACTCAGAATACTTAGGATACTTGGAATACATAGAATACGTAGAATACTTGGAATACTTGGAATACTTAAAATACTTAGAATAGACATATCTAGAATAATTAAAATAATTAAAGGTAAATACCTACATAGAAAAGACTTAGAATAATTAGAATACTTAGAATACTTAGAATAAGTAGAATAAGTAGAATACCTAGAATACCTAGAATAATTAAAATAATTAAAGGGAAATACCAGAATACCTAGAATACCTGGAATAAGTAGAATAAGTAGAATAAGTAATACCTAGAATATCTACAATATCTACAATAATTAAAGGAAAATTCCTAGAATACCTGGAATCTAAAGAAACTACTCTTACATAGATAATAGCCACTTCTTCTCTGCTGCTGCCAGCTTCCCGCATTCGGGGCACTATTTGGCAACCCCATTTCACGCTTTACCAAACTTTTTCGCGGCTTTATTTAGCATCCTCGCGGCTCCACCTAGCGTCCACGTACTTTTTCTTCATTTTCCAATTGCTCATTTTCTTTCATTTCCATGCCTCCCCACTCATTATACACACGACGACAGATTATTCTAGAACAACACGCATCAACATCTGTCAAATACCCAGCCCGGCTCAAGTTCGCCAAATAGAAATTCGCAGACGTCGAAATTCCACTTCAAATCACCAAACACATCCTGGAGTCGAGAATCTAGGTTTCAGCACCTGCAAACATAACACACAATGGCGCCACAAATGAAAGGCCTCATCCAGTTCATCACGGAGATCCGGAACTCGAAGGAGGAGGACGCGGAGAAAAGGATCATCCAGCGGGAAATCGTCCATATACAGAAGCAATTCCAGCAGTTGAACCTCTCCGGCTACCACAAGAAAAAATACATATGCAAACTTCTCTACGTGTACTTGATGGGCTACCGGCTGACGTTCGGGTTCGATCAGGCGGTCGAGTTGACGCGTTCCGACGCGTTCAGCGAAAAGGCAATCGGCTACTTGGCGATAAACTTCTACATTGGCCAGGTGTCGGAGTCGCAGTGGGACCTCGTCGAGCGGTCGATCGACGCAGACCTCGCGTCGCCCCGCGTCGACGCCATGTGTCTGGCCTTGCAGGCACTCTGTGACCTGTGCTGCCGGCGGCCGGAGATCGCCGAGCGGTACGAGCACCGCGTCTACAGTGCGATGTGCTCGCCAGAGTTCGGCATCGCGGTCAAAAAGAAGGCTGTGCTCGTGATGAACCGGCTGGTGCAAGTAGACGGTGAAATTGTGGCGAGGCACCCGGAGGTTGTGACGCATGCGATCCCGCTGGTAACGTCGGAGGACCCGGGCATGTGCTTGGCAGCGGTTCCGCTCCTCGAGACAATCACGAAGCTCGATCACGAGGCCACGCAGTCGTGCACGACGCTAATAATCGACAAGTTGCACCAGATAGTCGTCCAGAGGGTTTGTCCACGTGACTGCTACTTCCACGAAGTTCCGTGCCCCTGGACCGTTGTGAAGATGTTGCATTTGCTTGAGATTCTGATCCCAGATACGAGTTCGGCGGCAGAAATCGAGCCGGCAGACCGTGAAAGGCTTCAAGAGGTGCTTAAGAGTGCCACAACCTCGTCTCTGCGGACTTCCGGCGGCCCCGGGTCCTCGTCCGAGTGCCGGAAGGTGTCGGGTGCAATTCTGTTTGGAGCACTATCGCTCGGTGCGCACATCACACCTCACACCTCGCCGTCAAGCTCGATTCTGGACACGGACACGTTGTGCACACTTCTGCGGTCCACGGATGTGAACACCAGGTACCTCGCAGTGGGTACATTGATGCAGATTGCGGCAAGGGGCGACAGCGAGAGTGTGGGTGCGATCTCGCGGCATTTCGACCTGATTTTCACACTTCTGCGAGACAGAGACGTGTCCATCCGAAGGAGGGCCTTGGATTTGGTTTACATGGCTGCAAACAGCACGAACATCGAGCACGTGTGCACGCAGCTGCTCGAGTACTTGGCGATTGCGGAATTTTCCATCAAGTCCGAGGTAGCCGTGAAAGTGGCACTCTTGGCCGAAAAATACGCAACCGATGCATCCTGGTTTGTCGTGACCATCCTCCGGCTTCTTGCCCTTGCCGGCAACTACGTCGACGAGGACGTTTGGCACCGCATGGCCCAGATAGTCGTCAATAACCGTTCCATCCAGCCGACCGCGTGCCGGGCCGTTGTCCGTTGCCTGAAGGCCGACAAGTACCCGCAGCCGATGCTCAAGCTTGCTGCCTTTGTGCTCAGCGAGTTCGGCGACCAGATCCAGGCCAAAACCCCGATCCCGGAGCAGTTCCAGCTTCTCTCTGCAAGGTACTCGCAGTCCTCGGTGGCCACGCGGGCAGTTCTCCTCTCTGCCTTTTTCAAGATGTACTTCAAGTGCGAAAAAGTGCGGCCTGCCGTTGCCAGGATCCTCCAGCGCGAGACCAACGTGTTCAACTCCGAGATCCAGCAGAGGGCCCTCGAGTATTCGGCATTGATCCGGCTCGACCACACTGATTACCTCGACCACATTGTGGTTGCCATGCCCCCCTTTGCAGCCAAAGTCTCGCCCCTGCTCCGCAGACTCGGCACTGTCAGCACCCTCCAGCAAAGCTTCAAGGTGCCTGTGCCAAAGGAAGCCGAAATTCAGCATTTGAACACACCAAATGAAGCCCAAAATGCAGACAAATCCTTAAAAAACTCGTTGCGCCAGCTCCCAAACGGCAGCAGCCGCTCCTTGCTCCTCACTTCCGAGGCCAAGCTCATTTCCACATCGCTCACGGGCTCATCCTCGTCCTCATCACACTCAAGAAGGCCCATGAAGACACCCCCGGTGCCCCCAACGTCGAGAAGGCCGACGAAATCCCGAATAGAGCCCGCAGATTCTCGTGAAACGAATATTTCCGCCACCTCCAGACACAAGGACCCCGTCTTGTCACCAAACTGGAGAGACGGGTACTACAGGCTGTGCCGGTTCGACCAGGGCATCTTCTTCGAGAATGCACTGATCAGAATCGTCTACCGGCTGAAAAGAACAAAGTGCGCTTTGCATTTGAGCATCACCTACTCCAACAAGTCGCCGTCGGCCATCTCCGGCCTCCTGTGCAAGTTCTCTGTTCCGGAAACGGTCAAAGAGGCCGGCCTTTACACACTGTCGGTGATCCAAAATCCACAAAGCACAATTTCCCAAGGTGCGAAGACCACGCAGTTTGTCGACATATTGGTTCGAATGCCGTACACAGACTCCGACTTGCCTACTCTGGGCATCAACTTCATGAGCGGCGGGTTGATCAGCTTGAAGTTGAAGCTGCCTGTTCCCTTATTCAAGACTTTGTGTCCCGGTGCTCCCCTCTCCAGTGACATTTTCCAAATGAGATGGTCTCAGATAGGCCAGGTGCTGAAGGATGACGGTTCTGCCGACAAAACGGTCCACTTGCAGCATCCGACGGATGTCCAGGCGATCCGCCGGCTCACCCGCTTACTGGGACTCAACAATTTGGCCCAGGTGGCTTCTACTCCTTTCACAATTGCAAGTGCAGGGATTCTAAATATGCACACGGCAAATTCCGGCTGCCTAATGCGGATAGATTTGGACGCTGAAACCAATACGCTTTTGCACGTGACCATTCGGTGCACGAAGCCGGGGATTGCCGCAATATTATTGGCCAGTTTTTGCGACTTGTTTTCGAACGAGCTCTGACTAGGCACTACGCACACATTTGTAAATATCGATAAGGTATATTTAGCCATGTTGGAGATTCCGTATTAGGTAACTGGTAGCTATTTTTCACAACACCAAATTTTTATTTTTTAATTTTTTTCAATTTTTTTTTCCTCGAGTCACCGATTGCATAGTAAGGAAGGCTCTCGAATTTTTTGTCATGAAAAAAAGTACCCCTGACACAATTGGATTTGATAAGGCCGAGGACGATCGGCTTTGACAGTTAGCAGCCAATATACCACTTTACAATTTCCCTGTTACATCCTCCAATCAAACATATAGCGGTATATGTATCCACGTTGCTTGCAAACATACAGGAAGGTTCTAGAACTAGCCGGCAAAAGAGTCCAGATCCAACAGAGAAGATTTAAGCAATACATTCCAAACATGAGTCTTGAGTACACAAAAGAAAGAGCCGAGGAACTTGTGCAAAAAGCAAACACAGTTAAGGCAACAGTCGGAAAGCTTGGAGGCGGGAAAGCCCGTTTGGTTTGCGTGTCGAAGTTGAAGCCAGCAAGTGACATTCAGGCTTTGTATGATGCCGGATACAGGCATTTCGGTGAGAATTACGTCCAGGAGTTGACGGAAAAGGCCAAAACATTGCCCAAGGACATCAACTGGCACTTCATTGGTGGATTGCAAACAAACAAAACCAAGGATTTGGCCAAGCACATCGACAATTTGTATGCTGTGGAGACCATAGATACGGAAAAAAAGGCCAGAAAGTTGAATTCCACTCGGATCAACGTGGACAAGCCGAAGATCAACGTCTTCATTCAAGTCAACACTTCGGAGGAGGAGCAGAAGTCCGGAATTGCACCTGAAGAAACCGAAAACTTGGCAAAATTCATCATTGACGAATGTCCACGGTTGCATCTTGAAGGATTGATGACCATTGGCTCATTGAGTGAGTCCAAGTCCAACGGTCTGAATCATGATTTTGAGAAACTTCAGCAAGTGCGTGAGAAAGTGCAATCGGACTTGAATATAAAGTTAGAGTTGAGTATGGGAATGAGTAGCGACTATGAAGAGGCAATAAAGCAAGGCTCTACTGAAGTTAGAGTTGGATCCACCATCTTTGGTGCACGTCCACCCCGCAATGGTCATTAATGAAAGGGTCGATTAATATAAGATGCTTTTGGATGAGGTGAATTTAGGCAATATACGGAATTATAGCATATATTCTAGTTCGAATGCCTGTAGTTTTTGACACCAGTAAATTTAAATATGCGATTTCGTGTGATTTCGTGTAATTTCTTTCGTAAGATTCCTCTCGTGTGATTGTGATTGCTTGCACTGTAAGAGAGGGTGTATGATCTATGGCCCTTTATCCGGCATTCCCTGGGTTACAATAATAATGCTGGAAAACAAAAAAGATGGGAGAAAAAAGTTGGAGAAAGCTGTAAAAAAAGAGATTGTTGAAAAAAGAAATATTTGAAAAAGAAGCGCGGGACCATTTTTTTGACACCTGAATGAACATTACGTGAACATCAAACGAACATCGGACAAACCTCCAACGCAAATAAAAGCAGAGCATAGTCAAAAAGCTCACCGGAAATCCCACATCATGCCACGTAAGGACAGAAAGAAACCATCTGGAATGGTTATCGCCAACCGTGGAAAGAAGTCACGTGGGAAAAAGTTGGTGTATCAAGATGAAGCTTCTTCTGAGAAGCAGAAAGGTGAAAAAGACGATGAGCAGGAAAAGGATGAGGATGCCAACGAAGGTAATTTGGGAGGCATCGTATCGTACTATATGGATATTCTAGCAGATTCGATGACCATTCCGAAGGTGATCCAGCTTTTGGGCATCTTCTTTCTTGGAAACTTGATCTTTGTCCTTTTCAACCAACAAGCAGCGCTTGTTTCAGAGGACGAGAAGGAGACAAACGACCCATGGTGGCCAGTTGTGGTTGGTGGAATGGCCTTGGGTGCCAACCTCTTGCAGCTTTTGGTCGTTTGCTATAATTCGTATAAAAACTACACGGCAAAGTCCGAAAAGCTCGAAAAGGAGGGAAAAGCAGGTGAGATAAAGACACTCGAAAAACCACAACTCCCGGAATTCGAGTACATATACGCCGTTTTCGTCCCTCTTGCTGTCACACTACTAATTGCACCTTCCAAGTTGCCCGTTGTTGCTTCCTGCATAGCCCAGGTTCCATACTTGAAGCTTCCAGTTCGTGTAGCTGTCAGTTATGTCACCGTTTATCAGCTTGGAACAGGAGGTGGTGACTGCACAGGAACCCAGATTGTTTTGGCACCAATTGTTTTGGCTGCCACGTATCTCATATTGGACAAGTTTGTCGCTTCCTCCATTTCACTCACTGAGAAAATGCTTCTGTCGCATCTCTCGGTTGCATTGCTTCTTTTGGTCGATGATTCCGCAGATATTACACTTGTCATCTTCAGAGCACTTTCTATTTCGTTTGGCGAGGCTCTCTTCTTGGCTCTCTGCCTCAAAGACCTCTACAAAGCACAAAAGCCGGGCTCGATTCGCTCAAAAGCCCTTTTATTCGTCATATATGCCGTTTTTCTCGGAAACGGTATCATCATGTCTTCAAAATTCCTCTATCCGGCACTCCGAAGGCAGCCTTGGGCATGGCTCTCCTCTTTTATCGCCGAGAGCGAGACCAGAAGCTTCATCTTTAAAGTCTGGCTCGCATCCTCCCTAACAATCACACCTGCAGTACTCACTTTCGGCAATAAGTTTGCGTTTGGCATGCGGAGAAAGATCTGGCACTTTGCAATTTTCCTTGCCCTCTCACTCCCCGTTGTTCTCGACCCACAACTCTGCTCAATGGCTTTGGTCGGCTTATTTGGCATTTTCTCGCTTATCGAGATCGTTAGGGCCAATAGCATTCCTCCATTTGGCTCCTGGATCCGCTCCTTGCTTCTCCCATTCGAGGACAACAAGGACAAAAGGGGCACGTACGTTTTTTCGTACGTCTATCTTGTTTTGGGTGTTGCCCTTCCTCTTTGGTTCAACAACTGCGAAAACAGAGGCTCATCTTTGATTGGCTTGGTTTGTCTTGGCTTGGGCGACTCTCTTGCCTCTTTGTTGGGTAAAGCGATTGGTGTTTTGTACTGGCCCGAGGGTTCGAAAACGATCGAGGGCTCTTTTGTGTTCTGCCTCTCCACAGTTGCTGGTTTGTGCTTTTATCAAAAATACGAGGAGGACGACTTCAACATATATGCAATTCTCACAACATCGATTGTTACTGCCGTGTTCGAGGGTAATATGTCTATCAATGACAATATCCTAGTTCCTGTTTTGGGATGGCTGTGTATGGAGGCCTCTGAAAGGATGAGATATTGAGCAGATTTGTATAAATAGATAAATGAATAAGTGTTTGACCTAATCCTTTTTTTTCCCCTGTGTAGCGAATTCGGGTGAAGTATTTTTTTTTTTTTGGAGGGAGAAAGCTCGCGTTTTATATAGCGTACGAAATAGGCACCAAAAGGCAGCTAGCTAATTTACCAAAAACGGGATACACTTATCATAAAGCATTCATCCCCTTGTTGTCCCTTTTATCGCACATTTTGCGTTTCACGAGTGATCTGTTTTTGTGAGGGAGGCCAATCAGATGAAAGCAGCGCTTCAAACTAAATGATATGGACAATTTGCATCAGTATGTTAGAATAGACAACCTTTCAGACGTAAGTAATGTTTGCCTTTATATGCCACTTTTAACTGCTTTTAATGTACTAACACACAATAAATATCGCTTTAGTTACTTGAATATCCATTCAGGGACTTCTTCCTTCCAGAATTGGATCCATACCAAGGTTTAGAACTTGTTACTAAAGATGATGAGGCTCATGGACCAAGATATATTCAAATGGATGTGTTCAACACAAAGGATTGGCTTTCGTTTTTGGAAAAGATCATCTTTAAAGAATCACAACAGGACAAGAATACGGGAGGATTGGTTTTGTTAATTGATTGTGCCTTTCAGCTCGGTTCTGTGTCGATCCCAAATAGCTTTTTAAACAGTGTATACTCCAAGTTAACTCCGAAGTCAGGCTTAAATCAGCAACAGCCTTTATCATCCGAACAAGTTTCGCTGTTTTTCAGCAGAAGACTTGTTTTATGGAACGATGTGACCAGTCTAGACCAGTTGAACAACAAACTTGGTGCCATTTCAAACTCCTTGAGCTTCGAGTACATGGATAGAAGTCTTGATTACGTTATCATATCCAATGTGTCTGTTTTCTACTGGCAAATGCGGGATTCAGGGGATTTTCGTGATCTTGTTAGGTTTCATAGTATTTGTAAGGGCCTCAGTCATGACTACGAATGTATGACCATATCATCTATGTCATATATAGCAAGATAGGGGTTGCTTAGTACAAAACTTGACGTTGGAAAGACGAAGTGTGTAGATCGGGTCTTCAAGGCTGTGCAGCGTGGAGAGAGGATGTGGGAGAGAAGGGGGAGAGCAAAAAAAAAAGTGTATGTATGGTAAAGCATGGAATTCTGATGAAAAAAAAAAAAAAACTTTTTTTTTTATTTCACTCTCCTTGAATTTTGCTAAAAATTTTTAGGGTGATCCTGGTAATGGAGTGTTTTTTTTCCCATATAGGTGGCCATACCGAAAGAACAATTAAAGCAGTATTTCACGACACGGATCGGCGGATAGAAAACAGTATAAGAATCGATAAGAAACAACGATGAGTGCCGAAGAAACCAAAAAAACAGAAGATAAAGAAGCGGTGAAATCCAAGATTTTGAATCAGGTGGAATTCTACTTCTCGGATTCGAACTTGTTGAATGACAGATTCCTTTTCACAACACAGCAGGCAAACGATGGATGGGTGCCAATATCGATTCTTTCGCAGTTCCAGAGAATGAAGAAATACAGACCAATAGAGTTGATTGTGGAAGCATTACGTAGCTCTGAGGATGTTCTCGAAGTTTCCAAGGATGGAGAGATGGTCCGGAGAAAAGTCCCACTTCCAACAGATCAAAACCAGGTGCAGCTTGGAATTGCAAAGAGATCGGTTGTTGCCGAACCATTTCCAAAAGATTCAAAGCTAGATGATCTACTTGAGTTTTTCAGAGGCATTGCACCAATAAACCAGGTGAGAATGAAGAGGAAGCACAAGCAGTTCACGGGCTCGGTTATAGTTGAATTTAAGAAGGAGGAGGATGCAAAGAAGGTTCTAGAGGCCGACCCAAAGCCGAAATACCAGGAGGCAGAGCTTAAAATTGTTAGTAAGGCTGCATATGATGAGTCCAAGGCTCAAAGCTTTGGAAAGAGAAGAGGTGGAAGAGGAAGAAGAGCTTCAAAGGCTGCAGAGGACAGAAAGAGAGAGAAATCTCCAGAAAGAAAGGATGCTGGTTACAGGAAGAGAGATGAAGAGAAGGAGGAGAAGAAGGAAGAGAGTGAGGAGAAGAAGGAAAAGAGTGAGGAGAAGAAGGAAAAGAGTGAGGAGAAGAAGGAAAAGAGTGAGGAGAAGAGTGAGGAAAAGAAGGAGGAAAAAGAAGACAAGCAGTAATAAAATCCAGGACATGTGTGTACAGTTATATATTACCTTTTCGCCTGTTTGCACTTCCTTGAAGTATGCTATCGTCATTTTAATATAGTGAATTCCATCCGGATCAGCCAGCCTTGAGTGTAGATGAAAAAAGGAGGAGTGAGAAAAATAGAGACTGAAAAAAAAAATAAAATATGCCGTCGGTTTGTCTGTACGCGTCTTCTTTTTTTTTTTTTTTTTTTTTTTTTTTTTGCTCAACGGGTTCTTATTGTATATATCTTTTTTTATATTGTGTTTTCTATTTTTTTTTTTTTTTAAATTCTATTAATCTTTTTTGTG
>ERZ746981.414-NODE-414-length-13949-cov-12.950476_pt1 | contig 13949 bp, 5 predicted proteins | sample MGYA00374948_ERZ746981 | MGnify/ENA primary metagenome ERZ746981 (study PRJEB28757, sample SAMN06711160) | food metagenome | host: microorganism | place: China:Harbin | collected 2017-01-30 | study: EMG produced TPA metagenomics assembly of the Analysis of...
TCAGAATCACATCCGTTCACCAAATTCACATTCCAGATTACGTAACTCAACCAAATATTAGCGCATACTAACAACAATTTTATCCTACTCATAATTTATTTGCAAAAAAAATCGTTGTTGGATTGCAATTCCATATTAACTGTTATACAGATACACTTAGAAGTTGCTGTCATTATTACACAGTTAAGGGATAGCAAAGCTCTTTCAAAAATCCGCTATAATTTATTGTAGAATATCATTCTTTATTTCTGTTGGAATTCAAAAAACGACAATACGTTTTGGTCCTTGTTCCCTCCTCTGATTTATTCAGGTTATGAATATTCTCAAATGAGGTTTTCTGGACATGAAACAACGTAGCGCATTCTTTCGGTGTAACTGTGGGTCATACATATACTGGATACGTAGATAGATTTTCACTAGTGAACGTCTACTTCCAAGGAAAGAAATTTTGTAAAATATCCTAGACTAAAGACCTGATATCAAATGACTTTTTTTTAAGCACTATTTCAGCTTCACCAACAATACATTTTTACTGGTATACGTAATTCAAGGATTAGAGTAGTGATTGACTTAATAATACCAGAATTGAACTTCCAGGTATTAGCGTTTGTTGCCTGCCTTCGCACCGCGATAAAAAAAAATTATCGACCGCCAAAAAATCTTCGATGATTATTCTTATATGGAAGCTAGATATAAAATGATATTTTGAAAATCGTTTCTGTGAATGTCTACTGGTCCAATGTTTGCAATGTGATTGTGGTATTTCTCTCATATGCCAAAAGTATGTTAAATAGGTGTTTTTTTTTTAATATCAAAATGCCGAACAAGGTGCTTCAACTAGATGCATTGTCGTTGGATATAGAGCTTCTTAAAACTCTAAATTCAAAGTTATCAGTCGCATTTGGAGATTCCAAATTACCTATTAATATACAAAAATTTGGAACTAGATTCGCTTTGGAACTCGAACTGATATTGAAACTTTTCCTTTTCAAATCAACTATTTGGAGCAAAGGTAACACGTATGGTCTTCGATTACAGAATTTAACACTTCATGATTCAGGTGCTCCATATAGGCAGAATATATCAAAACTTCGAAAGTTGTCTCTTCTATCATCAATTGTTGGTTCATATTTATATTCCAGGTTCGAAAAGCAGTTGTATTCTTCCGAATTAGAACTCAACGCACCAAATCTTACTGAAAGATCACTGATCAAATCTTTAGGTAAACTAGTTCGACAGCTTAACAAATATTATGCTATTTTCTCTCTTGCTAATTTTGTTACTTTCCTTTTGAACGGAAAGTTTCCAAGCTTGATGGACAGGATATTAAAAGTGTCGTACATTCCTATATCAAATACAGAGGTGTCTTTGGCATCAAATCCTGAGGCTATATCTTATGAATTTCAAGATCGTCAGCTTGTCTGGAACACGCTGACCGAATTCTTAGCATTTACTCTTCCGTTGATTTCAATTAAAAAGTTTTTGATAAGTTTAAAGAGTATATTTCATATTAATAAGTATACAAAGAAGACAATGATAGATGGAAGCAATAATATTCATCGTTTCCTTCCTCAAGCCTGTTGTGCAATATGCTACAAAAAGAGTTCGGAGAATTTGCATAATGGAGAAGATGTCTCGATAGAGGATAATTTAATCACAAATCCATACATCACCAACTGCGGACACTTGTATTGCTACTATTGTATCATAAATAAGTTGGACGACTATAACGAGCTCAATGGGGGAGTTTTGGTTGATAAAGTTTCTGATGATGGTACTCATTGGAACTGTTTACGCTGTGGAATGCCAGTATTATTCTGCAAGCCATATGATGGAGATTGCCAGCAGTTTATTCCAAGAGTTTCAAGTACAATGATGGACGATAACGAATTGGAGAGTTCTGATGATGGTGAAGTTTCAAATTTTAACGAATCGGATGATGAGGGAAACAATCAAAGCATGGATAATATCGAACCCAAACGTAGCAATGTTGATGACTACGAAAACTTTGAAGATAGTGAGGTGTGAAAAATCGATTGGGACTACGGTCTGTGACCTAGTAAGAAAAGAAACTCGTAAATCACTTCTTATGCCAATCGCATGAATAAATTGGTGATTTATATGGCTTTCATAAGTACTATCCTCTTTTTATTTTGATGGTATGCATTTCATAGAGTTATTATAATATGGCATCGCTTGTAACGATGGTATTTTCTAGTGTTTTGAAAATCAATTTCATTGATTCAGTTTTCATAATTCTGAATAATAATTGTTCCTTTGCGCCCGCCCGCTGGGTAAAATTTTTTTTTTCTGTTTCCTTCCTCTTGCTATAAATACTCACGGTCTTCCTCATTTTTGAAGACTTTACCATGCCACAATGCGCATATTTTTTTCTTTTGAAATTTTTCCTTTCTCTAAGATCTCTTTGCCTTTTGGCTTAGATCATGTGTAGTATCTGTTCTTTTCAGTGTAACAGCTGAAATAACTTCTTCGGAAGTTATCTTATTAGTTACAATTTATTTTTGGCAATTCTGAAGACGTTAGATCGTCTTGGCTCTATTACGAGAATTTAGTCTCAGATTTATCTGGGCTTTGTTTCTTATGAGCTGGGTGTCGTTACTATTACACTTTTCGGTTTCTGACGCCCTTTTTTTCTTCATTTTTCTAAGTGTCAAAGCAAGGGTTTGATTTGTTATTTAGAATTTTTGTAAGAAAAAGGTTTGTGTTTTGTGTTTGTTCGTGGAAAGTATATTAACTTTGAACCTGGGCTTCTTGAGAGGAGGGTTGGTGGAACTGAGGATCTGATCTAATATGTATAAGGGTATATAGGTATGTTTTTTCTTGTCGCCAAATGTGTTTAGCATTAATGATTGAAGAGAGTTTTTTATAGTGAATTGTGTAATGGGTAGATTTATCTTAACGTCTAGTAATGTTTGTGGTTGTCTTCCTTATTTTTAATTTTTCACCTATTGTACATTTTGGTGTTTGATGTGTTTACTTTTTCGCTCGCCCTTATTCGCGTCACATCTTCATTCAACACGGTTTAACAATTTTTTACCCTTCGGAACTGTACATAGCTAATCTATTTGGTGCTTCTTTTGGCATCTAAACATCAACATTATCTGATGTTCACAGTCCCGTCTAATGATTACAAATATCAAGGAAGAAATTTCTTGGATACGGAATTGTCGACCGTTTATACCAGGAAAGCTTCCTATACTTCCTAAGCTTACTGAAGAACAAATTGCAAAATATGGTCATTCAAATGAATTTAATATTCGATTATCCGTTGACGATATACCAAATAATTTGATAATTGATCTTGAATCAGATGACGTTTTTGATAATCAACCAGACAATAATCATGAATCTGTAGTTTTGGATACCAGTAAGGATAGAGTATCTTCCGATGCAGTGGGCGAACTATCAAAGCATGCTAGAACCTTTGGCAATGGAATAATGAACTCTGTTAAAACCAGTACGCAGAAATCGAATGATTGTACATCCTCTTCTATTGAACAAGCAATGAGATTAACACAGCCAGAATTGCATAATACATTTCAGAGGTCTGTTTCAAAAAGCGATGATCAGCTGGAAATTACAAAGCTAATGCAAAAAGCAGCCTTGTCACTGAAGGATGGTCCTTCAAAATCGGATTCAAAGCATTTTATTGATCTTACGGGAGATAGTGATAAAATTTTGCCTAAGAAGAGAAGTGGCGACGTTTTGAACGAGAGAAATGAATCAACGAAGCATCTAAAAGTCAATGAAAGTGGGAAGCAGGTCAATCTAAATACAACACATGGTAATATTGCGGAACAATTTGATGATAATGAGGTGATAAATAACAGTGAAGGTGATGATGACTTTTTCAGTGATGATGATGATGAACTTGAAGCACTTTTGGCAAGTCGGATAGAAAAACCTGATCATAAAGGTATTCTCGTATCTCCAGGGAAGCAGGATGATGGAAGTAAATATATCAATTCAGATGACACTAATCTTGATTATCCTTCTTTGCATCTTAGACATGAAAATACATCCAATCTTGCAAATTCTGAACTTCAGAGATTAGTGAGCCATCTATATGGTTTTATTGATTCACTAGAAGCTTTAGGTTCCCTTTATTGTAATATGTGTCGTGCATTATCATCAAAATCGGAAAATGATGCAGATGTTAAAGTTATTAACAAAAAAATCCAAAATGCAAAAGATAATGTGCTTAATGCTAAGATCAACTGTGAGAGGTCTGCTTTGTCAGAAATTAAGTTTCAGGCAGATAGTTCCGATGCGATAAAAGATTTTGCACATCAAGAATCATTGAAAGCTATTTCTACATCGCTGGAATTGGGAGCAACTGGGGAAGATTGTGGAGCTCCTGATAGTTCTTCACTCAACTGCGAGACGGATCCTGAAGAACGATTGACAGAGAACAAATTAAGTACGCAAGAGAGAAACGAACTGAACGATTTTATAGTCTCTGATGGGTACAATAATTCCCTCGATGCCGATGTAACTTATGTTGATGCTAAAGAAGAAAATGGCATAAATGCTGTCAACAGCACACATATAGATCCTACAGACAATGTTGATGTTGACTTTGACGTTGACGTTGGCGTAGGTGATGGGACATTTACAGGAGGCATTAATAAATCATCAGATGTAGAAGAGATTGAAGACCCGGTGACTGAATTGAATGAGAATGATATTTTGCATAGCCCTTCTGTTGATATTGAAGATGATTCTGAAGAAGATATAGCTGTAAAGTCAGATAGCGATTATTTCACCCAGCTTAATGAGGAAAGGGAGTTAGAAACCATAGAGATTGCTGATGATGATGATAATGAGTCTGATGATGATTTTATCACCATTGATGGTGTTGAATCAAAAAATATTGTGGAAAGCACCGTTATAAAACAGGAAAATAAAGAAGAATGCGCATACCAGATTGATCATTACAATGAATCCAAACTTAAGCCATCGACAGAAAGGATGACAGGAAATACTTACCCTTGGACAAACGAGGTTTTTTCTGTTTTATCGAACGTTTTTCATCTTAAATCCTTTCGACAAAATCAGTTGGAAGCAATTAACGCAACCCTTTCCGGTAGTGATGTTTTTGTTTTAATGCCGACTGGAGGAGGAAAGTCTCTTTGCTATCAACTTCCTGCTCTTGTAAATTCTGGAAAGACAAAGGGTACTACAGTTGTGATCTCACCCTTGATTTCGTTAATGCAGGATCAGGTTAGGCATTTGTTAGATAGGCATATCAAGGCTGCAATGCTTAATTCGAGAACTGATGTTAAAGTGCGTCGTGAAACGTTTAATTTATTCAAGAATGGTTTTTTGGACCTTGTATACTTTTCACCTGAAATGATTAGTGCCAGTGGTCAGTGTAAAAGAGCCATTGAAAAATTGCATAGAGATGGAAGATTGGCCAGAGTTGTTGTTGATGAGGCGCATTGTGTTTCGTCTTGGGGTCATGACTTTAGACCAGATTATAAGGCTTTGAGTTATTTCAAAGAGCAGTATCCAGACATTCCTGTTATGGCCCTTACTGCTACAGCTAATGATCACGTCTGTCTGGATATTGTGCATAATTTAAAGCTTTCCTCGCCCAAATTTCTGAAACAAAGTTTTAATCGAACTAACCTTTATTATGGTGTCGTCCCAAAGAAGAAGAATACGGTTCAGAGGATCGCTGAATTGATCAATAAAAAGTATACCAATTACACAGGAATTATATATTGTCACTCTAAGAACTCTTGTGAACATACGTCAGAAAAGTTGTGTGCTTTTGGAATAAAGTGTGATTTTTATCATGCGGGAATGTCGACGGAGGATCGTTCTCGGGTACAGATGGCTTGGCAGCATGATCAGATTAAAGTCATATGTGCCACGATTGCATTTGGTATGGGTATTGATAAACCAGATGTTCGTTTTGTCATTCATTTAACGATGCCTCGAAACTTAGAAGGTTATTATCAAGAAACAGGACGTGCGGGAAGAGATGGTAAGCATTCTGATTGTCTGATGTACTATAGTATGAGGGATGCTATGACATTACAGAATTTGATACAGCGAGATCGTGAGCTAGATAGGGATAGTAAAGAGCAACATCTTGCTAAACTTCGACAAGTTATACAGTATTGTGAAAATACTACTGACTGCAGACGGCAACAAGTTTTGCAATATTTTAATGAATCCTTTGATCGAAAAAATTGTCACAAGCAATGTGATAATTGTGCTAGGGTTGGAACCATAAAGCAAATGAAAAAAGATGTCACCGGTCTTGCTCACAATATAATGTCACTTGTAAAACAGTTTCAGAATTCTCGTATCACTATGATACAGTTTCAAGATGCCATCAAAGGTTCCAGAAGTGCAAAGGTTTTGAAAAGTGGACTTGCAGATAGTGAGTTTTACGGGATAGGAAAAAATCTTTCTAAAGTGGATGTCGAAAGGGTTTTCTTTCACCTAGTTCACAATTATTATTTAGAAGAAAAGTCGATAATGAATAGGGCAGGTTTTGCAACAAATTATCTACGCCTTGGACGTAATGCTTCTAAAGTGTTGGTCAAAGGAGAAAAAGTCATTATGACTTTTAATCAAACTATGGATGATTCTGGCAATAAAGGTCACATGGGATCTGATGGTAAACGAAAAATTAAACGAACGCACAAAAGTGTGAGGCCTAATAAAGCAAGAAAAGAGGCGCATACATCTAGCATTGATGATTTGGAATCTGTCGGTGTTAATACTACAAGAACTGCTGAAATAAATCATTCAGCAGCTAAGATTGTACCGATATCAAAATTTGGTTATCGTGCAGCAAATCCTAGACAAACAACGATTGAAGATCCAGCAATGAAAAGTCATGTAAATGAGTGCTATATGCGCCTCCGAGCTCAAAGGTCAAGAGCTTCTACCCGATTTTCTCATGCATCAGAAACATCGATTGCTTCGGATACCACTTTAAAGGACATGGCGTTAAAACTACCATCTACTGAAATGGAGTATACTGTGCTGGATGATTTAAAGAAGTCACAGATGCAGTATTTCAGTGTCTTTAAAAGAGTTCTTGGAAATCTTAGGAAGGAGAGAGAAAAGTTGTTTGGCACCAGTACAGTCCCAGCAGTATCGTTGGATTTTGATTATGCGGGAAACAGTTCCAACGAAGTCATAGCTTCATCTATTTCATCTCAGCAGCCAAGAATGGCACTCACTACAGGCAACACTTCTAAGTTTTTTCACAGTGATGATAATGGAACCCTAAATCAGTTGGAAACACTCTTAAATTCGCAATCCACGGTAAAAGAAGTGGATCAAAACAGGACGACCTCAAATGGAGGAAATTATAGAGCTAGGAAAAGAAAATCTACAAGAGGAAGCCGTAGATCGTCGGTGAAAAGAAAGTATTCCTACAGGAACCCCAAAAAGCCTATTTCTACAAGAAATAGATCTCAGCAAGATAATACATCACAGAAATTGGGGTCTACAAGAACTTCATCTTCATCTAAAGTTACGCCAAGAGCAATGAAATTTTAATGGATAGTCCCTTATAAAGCCTAATCTGCTTTAAGAAATACCGTTTAATATATATGATCCACAATTTAATATTAGTATCAGCGTCGATATAAATTAATTTCTTGGTTATTTTTAATCTTGAAGTCATAATATAAGAAGAAGAAGTGTTTTCTGTAGTCATTCCCGGTCTAAAAATGGAGAAGTCAGATGTAATTAAGAAAGTTATTTATTTTTTTTTTTTTTTGGTTCAGAAAATTATTCAGTACATCAAATTTAAATTGTCTCTGCTGATTACTTCTCATAAGTACAACATAGCCATTTACTAAACAGAAATCGACTTTACGACATCCTTTGGAGGAAGTGTTGCAGCTCTGTTATACCTTATTGCTACCAAGTATATTGTTAATTTTGCAAGATGTCGTTTAATGTTCTCGTTCTCGGAGAAGGTGGTCGTGAGCATGCACTCATCTGGAAACTTTCGCAATCACCCAAGATTGGTAAGATATTTTGTGCTCCTGGTAACGGAGGTATTGCCTCGATGAAAAATGTTACCTGCGTTCCTATTGGATTGTCTTCATCGGACTATCCAGAGCTTACTTCATTTGCACTTAAAAATGATGTTAAGTTAGTGGTTCCTGGCCCTGAGCAGCCTCTTGTTGATGGTGTTGCCGATGCTTTTGCAAAAATCGGTATTCCTTCATTTGGTCCTTCTTCTACTGCAGCCCGCATGGAAGGTTCCAAAGCTTTTGCAAAAGATTTCATGAAAAAGCACGGTATTCCAACTGCTACTTATCAGAATTTTACTGATTATGAAGAGGCTAAAAGGTACGTCCAAAACTGTAACACGAAGGTCGTTATCAAAGCTTCAGGAATCGCCGCCGGAAAAGGTGTCATAATTCCAGAAAATAAAGATGAAGCATTACTAGCACTTAAGGAGATAATGGTGGACCGTAATTTTGGTGCTGCAGGTTCTGAAGTTGTGGTTGAAGAATACCTGGAAGGTGACGAGTTATCTATACTTTGTATAAGTGATGGTTATTCTTATGTCTATCTTCCACCAGCTCAGGACCATAAGCGCGTGGGCAATGGTGATACTGGACTTAATACCGGTGGTATGGGTGCCTATGCTCCTGCACCTCTGGCTACTCCTTCTCTTCTATCTAAAATAGAGAAGACCATCTTGAAACCAAGTATTGATGGTATGAGAAAAGATGGTTATCCTATGGTCGGTGTTTTGTTTGTTGGTTTGATGATCAGCCCTCAAGGTGAGCCTAAGGTTCTAGAATATAATGTGAGGTTTGGTGACCCAGAAACTCAGACCGTTCTTCCTTTGATGAAAAGTGATCTTCTAGACTTAATGATTGCCACTGTTGAGCATCGTCTTGATAGTGTGCCCTTCAGTATCTATGAAGGAAAGTCAAGTGCTACGGTTGTCATGGCGGCTTCCGGTTATCCAGTGAAATATAATAAAGGAGATAAAATATCCATGAAGGAGCCTTTACCAGAGGATACATTCATTTTTCATGCAGGAACAAAGCTTGTTAACGGCTCTCTTGTCACCGCTGGTGGTCGTGTTATTGCTGCTACTGCGATATCTGATACCCTTAAGGATGCGGTTAAGAAAGCATATGTGGGGGTTGGCTTTGTTACATTCACAGGCAAGTACACGAGGGACGATATAGCTCATAGAGCCTTTGACTCGAAAATTGTGGATGGTAATACTTTAACTTATGAGGCAGCAGGTGTCTCTGTTGATGCCGGTAATAAGTTGGTTGAAAATATCAAAAAGATGGTCAAGTCAACATCTAGACCTGGAGCAAATCCGGAACTCGGTGGTTTCGGTGGTCTTTTCGACCTTAAGGCTGCTGGTTACAATGATATTGATAACACACTTCTTGTCGGAGCAACTGATGGTGTTGGTACAAAGCTTCGTATTGCACAGATTCTCGATATACATGACACGGTGGGAATTGATTTAGTGGCAATGAATGTTAACGATTTGGTCGTTCAGGGTGCTGAGCCCCTTATGTTTTTAGATTATTTTGCAACGGGTCATTTAGATTTACCTGTCGCTCAGAGTTTTGTTCGTGGTGTTGCCGATGGCTGTAAACAGGCTGGATGTGCTTTGGTTGGAGGTGAAACTTCAGAAATGCCTGGGATGTATCCGCCTGGACATTATGATACTAACGGAACTGCTGTTGGTGCGGTTTTGAAGGATGAAATGCTTCCTCGTACGGACGAAATGGGTGCCGGAGACATTTTGCTTGGAATTGCTTCAAACGGTATTCATTCCAATGGTTACTCATTGGTGAGAAAAATAATTGAAAGTAGTAGTTACAACTACACTGATCCTGCTCCATGGAATCCTAAGTCTACTATTGGCAGGGAAGTTCTTATTCCAACAAGAATTTACGTCAAGCAGCTTCTTCCATCAATAAAGTCCGGGTTAATTTTGGGTTTAGCCCACATTACAGGTGGAGGTTTGATTGAAAATGTTCCTCGCGCCTTGCCTGATAATGTTACAGCCAAGATTGACATTTCCACGTGGGAGGTTCCGGAGATTTTCAAGTGGCTCGGCAAAGAAGGTAATGTCCCGATCCCAGATATTCTAAAAACGCTCAATCTTGGTGTTGGTATGGTTGTGATAGTGAAAGCATTAAATGTGGAAAGGGTCACTGATAATTTGACTAAGGCAGGTGAAACTGTGTACAAAATTGGTAAACTTGTGAAGCGGATGCCCGGTATGGTTGGCTGTATTGTTGACAATGCTGAAGGATTGTATTGAATAAATGCATGTAATAAAGTGAGATGAGTTAAGGAAGAAAAGAGGGTGTTTTTTTAAGAGATATGAGTTCTAGAATGGTAGGGTGATTTGTTCATAAAAAAACTTCTACATAATCAAGTGGCTGCTTACAATTTACTTAATTTTGATACTTAATTTTTATTTAGTGTCATGCAGCTCATCAACAGACCGGATCATTTATAAACGATCTCGAAATATTGAAACAACCGTTTTAGAAAAATAAATATCACCGGTGTAGTGATGCACAATAAGCGCACGTTTCTAGTTAATAATAGTTAATCAACTTTTCAATTACAAAATGTGTAACTAAATATATATATATATTTTTTTTCTCCTTTCTTTTAGAAATTATGATAAATTTTTATGTAGCTATCAGACAAAGGAAAAGTTTTTTCCCTCAAACGTTTAAGCTTGGTGGTGCTCTTTCTATTCTGTGAATTAGAAATTTAGCTATTTATTTCGAGTTTGGCCCAAGTATTGCCAGCATTCTTGAAAGTATTTGTTCTTTATGATTAAAGAGTCATCTTACATATGCTTATTCGGAGGTATACGTATTGTTCAGAATTCAAATGAGAACACCACGTTTAATTAAGTTCAAGGCATAACCGTTTATATTCAATATAGTGAAAGCAGCCAAAGCAAGTATCGAGAGAATCTTAATCCGAAAGCTAGTATTGTTTATTTAGGACGCTAATATGAGTGCAACTGACTCGAATTCTGCATCATCGTCAATTTCTGGTGTTAATTCTATTTCAGCCACATCTAATAACTCAAGTATTAGTGGAGATGCTCGTTTAAATGATCACAGGCACCAGAGTCTGTCACTTCCAGTTAGGACGAACTCTAGGCTTGTTCATGAATATGAGCCACATCAGGTTGAAACAAAAAGTTTTCACAACAAGCATTTAACTCCTCCGAAATGGAACAAACAATATTTAGGCCGAGGTAATTGTGCTTCCCCAAAGCAGTCAAGCAAATTTCTAGGGGATGAGGTCGATGATAAAAATGTACATGAACGTACACTTGATACTATGACAGGCCACTGTTCTTCTGTGGATGTGGATCCTCCGGTTAGAGATAGATTATTCCGTAAGGATGGCCCTTTGCCACATCCTTTTAACCCATCTGTCAATTCGAGGGATCTTCGTAGTAAAATGCTCGCTACGGATGATGAAGGTGAAGAAGATGAGTATGCCACAAAATTTCAGGATAGATATGGTACGATTGCAAGGTCAGTGGGCCCATTATCCGAAATTGAAACTAAAGTTGGGGGTTTAAGAGTTCCGAAAAAGAAGCCGTCTTCTGGGATGCGTCACCGATCCAAATCTATGAGTGAAGAAGTAAAAATGTTGCTACGTTCTAAATCTAAGGATTCTGCTTCGCATCCAAGTGGAATACTTCTTCCAAGCATAAGCCAGGGCGAAGTGAGAAGGTTTTCCAGATCTTCAAGGGGTTCTGCTGGAATACATAAAGCTGGCGTTCCTGGCGTAACAATAGTTGATACCACGAATAATTTGGGACGGGCAACTTCACATGTTTCTTCGAAGTCCTCACATCCACCAAGTAGTGATACTGATAGTGATGTTGATTCGCATGGTTCTCGTGATTCACAAGAAACAGAAGAAGATGTTTGTTTTCCAATGGTCCCTAAGCATGTCCGTATTCGTGGAATTGATTTTGATGAGATAGAGGAATTTATTACAGAGCAAAGACTAGAAAATGAGGAAATTTCAAAGAGGGAGAACGAACTTAAATTACGTGGAGAAAGTTCTGTGACTACATCTTCTGAGAAATTTAGTACTGCCGCCTTAAAGTATACTCCACGCTTCAGGAAGACTAAAAAATCTGGGGTTTTGAAAAATAAAGTGTCTGAAAATGAGGAAAAAATGGGCACAAGTTCCTCATCTACTATGGAATTTGAGAAGGAAATGGATACTGAGGACAATAAGTTGGGTATGGAAATTAAAGTTGCAAATACACAAAATACTTTGAACTCATCGACGGAGAGAGCATCATTTGATTCTTCGATTAACACTGACACGGATAATGATATAGTGCCTGATCGATTCAGTTTCTTCAACTCAAACAGGGAGGAAACGATTCATGCTGCAGATATAGCTTCTATTGTGAAAAAGGGTACCCCTGTAAGATCCCTTTTTGAACCAGAAGACTCTGTGTGGTGGCTGGATTGTATCTGCCCAACGGATGAAGAAATGAAAATGCTTGCAAAAGCATTTGGAATTCACCCATTAACAGCAGAAGATATTCGTATGCAAGAAGCACGAGAAAAGGTTGAGCTTTTTCGAACTTATTACTTTGTCTGTTTCCATACTTTTGATCCCGACAGTGAGAGTGAAGATTTTTTGGAGCCTATAAATGTTTATATGGTTGTATTTCAACAAGGAATATTGACCTTCCATTTTTCTCCTATCAGCAATCCGGCTAGTGTTAGGAGAAGGGTCCGTCAGCTTAGAGATTATGTTGATGTTTCTGCAGATTGGCTTTGTTATGCTATGATTGATGATATTACTGACGGTTTTGCACCGGTTATCCATTCAATTGAGTACGAAGCTGACGCAATAGAGGATTCGGTCTTTTTGTTCAAAGAGAAAGATTTCAGAGAGATGCTCTTTCGGATTGGTGAATCAAGGCGGAAAGTCATGACCTTAATGAGATTACTTCAAGGAAAGGCAGACGTTATCAAGATGTTTGCCAAAAGATGTCATGAGGATAGTAGTCCTCTGGCAGGGCATTCTGCACAGCCAAGAGCAGATATTGCTCTCTATCTAGGTGATATTCAGGATCATATAATCACTATGTTTCAGTCCCTACTTTCTTATGAAAAAATATTCAGTAGGTCGCACTCGAATTACTTGGCACAACTTCAAGTTGAGTCCTTTTATTCGAATAATCAGGTCACTGATATGTTGTCTAAAGTTACAATGATTGGCACTATATTGGTTCCAATGAATTTAGTCACTGGTTTGTTTGGAATGAATGTTCATGTTCCAGGTCAGGATGAAACTACTTACGCATGGTTTGGTGGTATTTTGGGATTCATTATTGTTGCCATCATTGTTTCTGGTTTTGCTGCCAACTGGTACATGGATATGGCACAAAGAAGAGATACAAGAAAGAGTGCCATAAATTCTGGAGTGTCTGTTAAGACATTTGGCTTTGGAAGAAAACGCAAGCAAGAGCAAAGGGATCGAACAAATAGATCAATGGTCAGCCTTCCAAGTCGTTACACGAGATACGGCGACTTGGCCTAATGTTGAAATTTACCCTATTAAATATTTTAAAACAAGTTTAATATAGATATATATTATAATAAAGAGTTGTAATAGTCTGAACAAATTTTAATCCAAAAAATATGCTGTGTACATCCAGGATCTAGAAGGAAATCAATCCTCATGGCTGGACAAAGCAAGAAAGGGGTGGCCAAAAAATGGCCAAAAAAACTCTCAGACCGAGAATTGAACTCGGATCCCTCGCGTGACAAGCGAAAATTCTAGCCATTAAACTATCTGAGATCTACATTTAATGTAAATGGTCGGACTGAAGGTAACAAAATATTATTTTCAATAACCTGAAGTATAAGGATTCTTTAGATGATTAC
>ERZ746981.415-NODE-415-length-13860-cov-268.687514_pt1 | contig 13860 bp, 12 predicted proteins | sample MGYA00374948_ERZ746981 | MGnify/ENA primary metagenome ERZ746981 (study PRJEB28757, sample SAMN06711160) | food metagenome | host: microorganism | place: China:Harbin | collected 2017-01-30 | study: EMG produced TPA metagenomics assembly of the Analysis of...
GAACGATATGGCAAACCCCTCATGATTGTCAGCGACAACGGTACGGAGTTCACATCCCATGCCATCCTGAAATGGGCCGATGAGATGAAGGTTGAATGGCACTATATCGCCCCCGGGAAACCGCAACAGAACGGCTTTGTCGAAAGTTTCAACGGCCGGTTGAGGGATGAATGCCTCAACGAGACGCTGTTCACGTCTCTCAGCCATGCCCGACAGGTTCTGGCTGACTGGCGGGAAGACTACAATACGGTGCGCCCCCATTCCCAGCTGGGTGGCAGGACACCGGATCAGGTCGCCAGACAAGTGTCTCGGGGGCATGCCCCCGAGACACTTGTCATCCCATCAACCCAAAGCCATAAAAAACGGGAACTCTCCTTTTGAGTGGATACAAAAAAGGGGGCACGTCACGGGACACCAGTTTGCGGGGCCGTAAGTTTGCAGGCGCCCAACACTGACGCGGTGAATCTGGCCGGTTTTCAGGTCGATCAGGCGGGTATGCAAAAACAGGTCCTTGATTCCGTGATCCTTGGCGACATTCGCAGCCAGGTTGCGCAGGTGGCCCAGAATTACTGGCAGACGAAAACGACAGCGTCGCTGGCCCCACTCATGACCATCATCGTCAATGCCACCAACGATTATGCGTCGAGGCTCACGACGCAGGCGGCACAACTGCGGTCTAAGCTTCAGGACACGGTCAACAATCAGACGCTCGCGCTTCACCAATGGGGGATTTCGACGAACGGAGATGCGGTCAACACCAGCAACCAGATGGATAATCTCGGATGGACCGGCGCAGGAGCCTACTATCTCGAATTTGCGCGCCTCAACGGCCAGACCCTGTCTCTCATGACCGCAACGCCAACCATCACCACCCCATCCTATTCCGGTCTCGGAAACTATCTTGCCTCGGACATTGCGCCTCTTGTGCAGTCTGCGGACACCTTTATGGAAAACATCGACAGCATGGTTGCGACGCAGGATGGCGTGACCGCGCCAGGCGGGAATGCCGACCTGTACACAGGCGCGATACCGGGTGGAGACGGTGCAGGTGTGCTCGACCAGCTGTTCCGCGCCCTGCACCTGAACGATTACGCCCTGCAGATCGTGACCGGATTTATCGAGCCGTCCGGGACGAACGGCTACTGGACGGATCCGTTTGGCAATCTCATGTCACTTGGAAACTGGATGATCACGACTGCCCTTCTCACCATGGGCACTGCGTCGGTTCTTTCTTCTACGGCCGGGACCGTTGGTATCGGCGTGCTGTCGCTTCTGAGCGGGAATCCAGAAGGCGCCGTTGCGGCCGGGGCCGGGCACGCGCTGATGCACTTTTTTGGCGCGCCGATTATCGGCGGCTGTTTCGCCATGCTTATGCCAGGCCTCACCATCGCCTATGTCATCCCGATGATCCCGTTTGTCATGTGGATGTTTGCCGTGGCTGGATGGTTCATCATGGTCTGTGAGTCCGTGATTGCAGCACCTCTGTGGATGCTCGCGCATATGACCATGAACGGGGAGGGGCTGCACGGTCATGCAAAACAGGGTTATGCTCTTCTGTTCAATGTCATCTTCCGGCCGGTGCTGATGCTGTTCGGGCTTTTCCTTGGATATTTTATATTTGATTCAGTGTCGTGGCTGATCCACATGTGTTTCGGCATTGCGGCCGGACTGGTGCTGTCAAACGGCTGGATTGTCAGCAACTTCCTCGGCATGATTGTTCTGGTCAGCCTCTTTGTCATGATTCACGTCACCCTGGCGTTCATTTCATTCAGGATGATCTCAATCCTGCCCCAGCGGGTTCCCGCCATGATCGGATTTGGTGACGTGGACCGGGTCGACATCGACCAGTTCAGCAGAGACGCCGCCGTTGTCGGTATGGCGGGCACGTTGCTCTCGATTCAGCAGTCGCTCGGCGGGAGTGATCGAACTGCGACCCAGCCTATGGATGATAAAAATAGTCAGAAAATATATACGGGTGCAAATAAAGCTGTAGATACGACAATGAAAAAGATTCTATAGTGCGATACACTTGGAGGGCATGAAATGTTTGGTGGCAACGGGATGAGTGGGCCGGCAGGCTTCATACTCGGACGCATGTCGTGTCAGTATAACGAGAGCTTGCAACGCAATATCCGACAGGCCCTTCATGGCGCTGCTCCGCCGCATTTTAACGAACTCGAAGAGCAGGTTCGGTTAATCAGTCGCTTGACCGAGGCACTTAATCTGGCGAATGCTCATTCTGATAAACTCGAAAGCCAGTTGGAAGACTGGAAAGACTACGCTCATGGCCTGGAATCACAGATCAGAGAACTGAAAGACCATCTTTGTCGGACGAGTGCTCATGCTGAGCAGGTTGCCAACGATCTCAAAATATCAAGGGGACAGGAAAAAGACCGGGCGCGCGATCTTGAGGCGACCTGTATCAATTATCGCCGACTCAGCGATGATCATGCAGCGTTGACGACCAAGGCTGCGAATATGGAACGACGCATTCGAGGCTACCTCTCCATGGAAGACGAATGGAGAAAGCGGCAGTCCTAGTCGCAAGATACTTGGTCAGGATGGTCTCCTCTAAGCGGGAGACCATTCGTGAAACATTTCATTCTGCCTCTTGTCCTCTCCCCCTTGCTTGCGGCATGCAGCGCTGGCAACGTGTCATCTGCTGCCCATGTGCATGGCCCAAAGGCTCCCCCGACCAGGCATGCGCGTTACGATCCGCACGCGGCCTACGGATCGACACGTGTAATCTGGACACCCCCAACGTACAATCGCGCCGGTACGATCGTCCGGCCTGATGATCCACGGGCGATGTCGGGGCGCGAGGATTACGAACATGCCTCCTGGGCAACAGGCGCTCAGGGCGGCGACAAGAACGCGCCACCCGGCACGTTCTGAGTGCTCCGCCGATCCTATCTATTCACAAGCGTAATGCAGATGGACTTGCGGTTACGGCCTGCGTGGAATGAGGCTGTCGGCGGTGGCGACAAATTGGCAGGCGGAACCCAGGCGGCGTTCGCGGATCTGCCAGTTGAGCCACGCGTTCTGAAACGCCACAAGTGTTAGAAATGTCCAGAAGGGCGCGAACTCCAGCGCAGCAAGGAGTTGGCTGCCCTTCCAGCGGGAAAGGAGCATTTCTCCGGTCCAGCCAAAAACCAGAACAACAGCGAGCATACTGGCAGCAAGCGCCCGTCTGTATGTCTCATGCTGTCTCTGATCGAGTAAGATCGCCACAACGCGGGGTTCGACGCCATATTGGGCAGCGATCGCGGCGATATCAATAGGGGTACCATCTGGCGCCCGCGGGCCCTGCATACCGGCTTTTGGCGTCAGTAATCCCTTCCCGAGGGCTTCAATCAGCGCGGCATTTCTCGTTACATCGGACCAGGCGACCAATGTACGTGGATCGCCAATCACCAGCCGGGCCACCTTGCGCGTTCTTGCAAAAAAACGCCGCGGGCCGGTCTGGTCCTGTCGTGTCTTCATTGCGAGACCGAGGTCAGAAACGTGGCGACATCCGTGGGAACGCCGTCGAGCCGGCCGATCCTGCCATTGCGGTGCATCCAGACGAAGGTTGGGCTCCCTGTGAGCCCTATCCGCCGTGCAATCCCGGTATTGCGGGCAAGCTTCTCCTCACTATCCGGTTCAGGTGCTGTCAATCCAGGGTTTAGGCGACCGTTGACCCACGCTTGTGCCATCTCGTTTGCCGGAAGCGACAGCATGGCTCTCGCATTGACGGTGCTGGCGCCATTATCCTCGTAATCAAGCAATGACAGCGGGACTATTTTCAGGCGAACTTTCCCTGCATCGATTGCGGGCTGAAGGATATGCATCGCCTTCATCGAGTAGATACATTGCGGGTCTATGAACATGATGACTTCCGGGGCTGAAGGTATCCCTATAAGGCCTCCCGAGAGACCCGGGAGCCCGGACTGTTCGTTAGCGTCGGCTGAAGCGCCAGAGATACTGATTTCCGGGACGGCTCCAGGAATGCCCCTGATCTGGTCTCTCGTGATGTCCTGTCCGGTGGCGCCCCACATGCGGGCAGCGACTGCTGCCTTGCCATCCGGGGTCGCATAGACGACCTGAAAACGGTTATCTGCCCGAACAAACATTCCCCTGATGCCATCGACCGGTGCGAGATCGTGGGCGCGCGACCCGGCCAGGGAACGTAGGGTGTCGTAGGCTACCGGAATCAGCGTGCCGCTAAGCACGATCGCGTGGCTTCTCGGGGCAAAGAAGACCAGGAGTTTGTTCCGCGCATGGGCGATGCCCGTCTCAAACCCATGTATATTGGACAACATCTCGACTTGAGCTCCGGCGGTTCCGAGGTGAACTATTGCGTCAGTTGGGTCTGTGTCATCGTGCTCCGATATGGTTGTCACAGTGGTTAAACTGCCGGCAGCCCGAGGAACAGAGGAAGAACATTGTTGACCAAACGCAGGACGAGGCAGGACCAGCAGGAACGGGATAAGGAAAACATGGCGCATATCAGGAAATCTCCAGACACTTTACATGTCCAGTAATCGGCAATCATGCGACTTTTTCAGGAAACATCATTCGCAATCAATACCTGCTTCTGGTGAAGAAGGCTTTTCAGAAGCGGGTAAAGTTACGGAAGATTCTGTTGCTTCTTCGCGCTCAGACTCGTCTTCAAGCTCATTAGGGAGCATCTCATTAGTCATCTCATCAAGAATACTGACACGTAGCAGCAAGTAACGAGACTCCGGGTGCTCGTCTATTAATTGACGCCCTTTTTCTTGGCAAAGTGATAGCATCCAGCGCAGCCACTGCACCTGTTCTTGTCTGGAAATGGGTTTACTCTCGGGCGAAACCATGTATTCGATATGGCGTCTAATTCCCAGAATGGCCTGAGCCAACGACAAACAAAGTTTCCTTGACGGTTCATCGTCGATAAGGTCAAACCGTAAACGAAGTTCGTCAAACTTCATATCATCCCCACACGACTTTATATTCTGGAAATATGGTCCGTGTAGTGCACAAAACATTTTCATATATACAGTTCTTATATAAGAACGACATATTTTATTATTGTACGATTATTCCTCTAACTCCCTTTCGCATGCCTGCACGGCATGATCAGTAGAACTCTCAATCTACACGAATCCAGAACAATGTAACGCTTATCTCTATTTTGTGACTAAATGTTACGTTACATTTCGACCGATGTGTGACTTTGGAGAGACAAATCTCTATCGATTCCACAGCAGGTCGAATTTCTGATAATATTTCGAAGGATAGATGGATTTATAAATATGTTCTAATAAATATAAACATTGACGGGTTATGATACCATTCCCTTCTGACAAACAGCATATCTTCGCAGATGATGCCGTAGTCCCGTGCCCGGTGCGGCGCATCAAAGTTAACCGCCGTTATGGCACATGGTAAATCCCTACAAGCTTCGTGCCTTTCGCGATATTTTTGTCTCCAAGTGTTCACTAATTACCAATCTACACGACCGTTTTCGTCAGCGAAGGTACCTGTCGGGCCGGCGTCATCAAGCAATGCGTATTGAATGGCCACCTGTGCTGCCTGATCAGGCATGCGGTCGCCATAATGGTTGGTGGCATCCGTCGCTGTCAGGCCGGGACAGATGGCGTTTACCTTGATATTCTTTTCCATCAGCAGTTTTGCATAGCTGAGCGTCAGGGAATTGAGGGCTGCCTTGGATGCCTGATAGGTGGGCATGGCGACGTCCTTGTAGATCCAGTCCGGCTGTGTCCGGCTTGTAAACGAGGCCAGAACGGATGACACGTTCACAATCCTTGCGTGTCCGGACTTCTCAAGCTGCGGGATCATGGCGTCTGTAAGGGCAGCCGTGCCCACAACATTCGTCTCAAGCGTCCGCGACAGTTTTTCGCGAACCGGGGTATCCGGGTAGAAATCCAGACTGATGCCGGCATTGTTCACGAGGATATCCAGACGACCGTACTTCTCGCGGATGAACGTTACCAGATTGTCGATGGTGGCCTGGCTGGTTGTATCCAGTTCAACAGCTTCGACCTGCGTGTCAGGCGTGCTGATTTCTGCTGCCACTTTCTGGCCAGCTTCAAGGCTTCGGGCCCCCAGCAGGACTTTTGCGCCCCTGTTGGCAAGGCCCTGCGCGATGGCGCGGCCAATACCGCGTGTTGCCCCGCTGACGAGGGCAATGGGTTGGATCTGGCTCATGTATGAACCTTTTCAGTTGATAGCTACGGAAACGGCGGTCACATGCCGAACTGGCATGCTCTGATCATTTCCTGTGGAGATAGACAGACAGCACCAGGCAACCAAGAACGACGGCGGGAGCAATCGCATGGGTGTATTCGCCATGGAATATTACGGTCACGATTGCGGACGCCATGATACAGGCCGCGAGCAGGCTGCCGATCGTCCGGCTTGCCTGTCGGGCCATCAGGATAGCCGATGTGAGTTCAAGGCTGCCGGTTACAAAATGGAACCAGTCCGGATAGCCCCACCGTGCGTATTCTTCCGTAATGGTCTTTGGCGCAAGGATGTTGCCAATCGCGCCGATTATGAAAAAACCGACCAGCGCATAAGCCAGAATCTGTTTTGCAGGGACATTACGCATGGTCCGTGTCCTGAGCAGCCGTGAGGAAAAGAGAAACCGACAGGGCTATGGTGTTGCTATCCTGATCGGCGGTCGTTCGGGGGCCACCGGTCAGCAACTGCAACTGCGCTTCTCCCGTAACCATATGGATGAAAGCGTAAGCCAGACCGGATGCATCCATATCCGTGCGTAACCTGCCCTGGGCCTGCTGTTTACGGATCCAGCCTGCCAGGACCGACTTTGCATTGTGGTGGCCGGCAGACCAGATGGTTCGTGAGAGTTGGGGAAACCGTTTACCTTCCGCGATCATCAGACGGTGCAGTTCGATCACCCGGGGCTGTTTGATGATATGGAGAATTTCAGAACCGAATTGCTCCAGAGTCTGCCTGATGCAGGCATCTTCCAGCGTCAGATTTTCAAGCGGCTCTGCCAGTTTCCTGCATTCTTCCGCGATCACAGCGGCAAAAAGCCCTTCCTTGCCCCCGAAGCGCTCATAAATGTTCCGCCTTGACCCACCCACTTTCTGGATCAGCATGTCCAAAGAAGTCGCTTCATAGCCATGTTCAAGGAAAAGCTCGGTGGCAGAATTCGTTAGCTTCCTGAGACGTTCGATGCCTCTGGGTCGCAGTGCTTTTTCCTGTGAAACGGGATGGTATGATTGTGCTGAGGCCATAAGTGGAAACGGATCCTTCATGCCGATTGTGGTATGGTAACGTACGGTACCATAAATGCAATAGGCTGATCTCCGAATATGACGGAGCATGGCATCTGACTCTTGAGCATGCTTATGCGCTCAAAATCAGGCCATCACGACCTTAAGCCACAGTATTGGCCATGATGATGTGGCGCGTGCATCGGTGTTGACCGTAATGATTGGCAAAACGGCATGCGCACAGATTTCGATGTGCGCATGCCGTCCGGATTTTTCTGATAATGAATAAGGCTGGTCAGGGTTGGGCGGAGAAGATCGTGTCGTAAAGCAGCTTGAAGTTGAGCACCAGAATAATGGCCGCCACGATCCACGACAGCGCGGCAAGTTTTCTGGAGATCACGAACTCGCCCATTTTCCGTCGGTCGGATACGAACATGACCAGCGGGATCACCGCGAAGGGCAGTTGCATCGACAGGATAACCTGGCTGAACAGGAGCAGTTGCCCCACGCCGCTGCTGCCATAGATCGCTGTTACGATCACTACAGGAATGATCGCGAGCCCACGTGTCAGCAGACGTCGTGCCCAGTGTGGGATGCGGAGCCGCAGGAAGCCTTCCATGATGATCTGGCCAGCCAGCGTGCCGGTAATGGTCGAGTTGGTGCCCGCTGCCAGTAGCGCCACGGCAAACAGGGTAGACGCAATGCCCATGCCCAGGATTGGCGACAGGAGACGATAGGCATCCTCGATTTCCGCCACATCCTGATGCCCGGTGGTATGGAACGCGGCGGCCGCAACGATCAGGATGGCAGCGTTGATGAACAGGGCCAGCATCAGGGCAATCGTACTGTCCCATGTCGACCAGCGGATCGCTTCGCGCCGCCCGACGGGCGTGCGTTCGAAGGCGCGGGTCTGCACGATTGAAGAGTGCAGGTACAGGTTATGAGGCATGACCGTCGCCCCGATGATGCCGATCGCGATATACAGCATCTGGCTGTTGGTCACGATCTCGGTCGAGGGCAGGAAGCCTTTCAGGATGCCTGCCAGCGGCGGTGCCGCCGCCACGACCTGCACGGCAAAGCAGATTGCAATGACGCTGAGCAGGCCGATGATGAACGCTTCCAGATAACGGAAGCCCCGGTTCATCAGGACAAGGACAATAAAGGCGTCGAGTACCGAGATTACGGCACCGACCAGCAGGGGGATGCCGAAAAGCAGTTGCAGGGCCACGGCCGTGCCGATGACCTCGGCCAGGTCGCAGGCGATGATGGCCAGTTCGCAGGCAAGCCATAGTGTGATGTTTACGATAGGCGGAAAGTGATCGCGGCACGCCTGCGCGAGATCGCGCCCCGTTGCGATGCCCAGTCGGGCCGATAATGCCTGCAGCAGAATGGCCATCAGGTTCGACAGCATGATGACGGCAAGAAGGGTATAGCCGAATTGCGCGCCCCCCTGCAGATCCGTGGCCCAGTTGCCCGGGTCCATATAACCGACCGAGACCATATATCCCGGTCCCACGAAGGCCAGGAAGCGGCGGAACCAGGGCGCGTTGCCGGAAGGAAGCCGCACACTGGCAAAGACTTCCGGCAGGCTGTTGCTGCCAGCTTCAGTCGGGCTGGCAAAGCGCCACGCCGTCTTTTCTGGCGCAGATGGGAGAGGGATGGGGCGTGAATCATGGGGCATGGGGACACACTAAATCGAATCGAATGGCGATATGCAATATGCTATAATAGAAAGCATACGGAAAACAATTGGGTGAAAGCGGTTTTCTGAAGCTAATGACATATTATGCGTTTTATAATGAAGTATGCTAACCAGAATAATGCTTTTTGCCTGCCTCCATGGGAGTGGAAATCACAATGAGACAAAACGATTTACAGCGGCTCAAGAAAGCAGCCGATACGCTCCCGGACTCCAAAATCCATTCAGAGGGCTTCCGTGCCAACCGGATGGCAAGGCAGAATGCCCTGATCGAAGATTACGTGGAACTGATTGCCGACCTTCTGGATGAAGGCCAGGAAGCACGTCAGGTCGATCTGGCGGAACGTCTGGGGGTCTCGCAGCCGACCGTCGCCAAGATGCTGGTTCGTCTGACGGATGAAGGGCTTGTTGCCCGTAAGCCATACCGCGGGGTGTTCCTCACCGAGGAGGGGCGAAAGATGGCGGAAGCGGTCCGTACCCGGCACCGTATCGTCGAGGCATTCCTGCTTTCACTTGGGATCAGTCAGGAAAATGCACGGATCGATGCCGAAGGATTGGAACATTACGTGAGCGCCGAGACACTCGATGCGTTCCAGCGCGCAATGAATGCCGGACTTGCCCAGTTTATGGTTGGTTCCAGGCAGGCCGTTCCCGAGTTTTCTGGGTTGGACTGACCGGGGACGAGCCTGCTGCATGCAGTGTAAAGTACGGCTGCAGGCGTTTCTCAAATTCCGTTAGATTTGGGACGAGAATACGGACTGCGTGGCTGCTCAGTATGAGCGTGATGTCAAGCAATAGGGATTTGCGGCCCTTGTGCGTCCGACCTTCAGTGAAGTCCCAGGACCACACGCGTTCGCGATGCTGCGGGCGCAGCTGGACGCAAGATCAGGCGTCCAACCAAAGGCAATTCTGTTTTGGGGTGCCTTCGGAACGTCAAGTCCCTATCGCCGACAGATCCGCCGGGCCTCAGAAAAACATGGATGCAGCGATAGCTATAGCGGTCGTAATCTCTGGTGAGCACGATGGTATCGGTCGTCAACCGGTGCTCAGCCGTATTATCATTTGCGAGATGACGCAGTGTTGAGGAGGGGCGATCGAGCATCCAGCAGGTCCGCGGTTCCAATACTGCCAGCGCACGACAGACCCGTCTGATCGCCTTAGTCTGATGCGAGATCCGTCGTTCGCGTCTTCAATCGGGTCTTTTCCCGCTTCCGATCTTTCATGTGACGTGTGAGATCACCCTCAGGCCATCATATTTTTTAAGCCACCGACACTGCATCTGCTCGATAGTCTATAAATGAAGGTCGTGGGATGATGGTGTGTCGTGATCTGAGTGGACAACTGCAGCGTTCCGCTCTGGCATGATCATCGCCCTAAAACGGACTGCATAGAGATCCAACAGCACAATGCTGTACTATATTAGGCAGTCTGGTGCCTAACGATTAGTCTTCCGGCGCATATAGAGCATGTCATTGCTGATTTGTCTCGCAAAGATAGAGCTGTCGTCGGCTTTATTTGCTCTTGCTACGGCTGGACAGTCGAAATGGCGGCCAAATCTGTCGGTACCGCCATTTCTTTGGAATCCGGGACTGCCGATCAAATGACCTTAGGAGATATCCGCGGATTGTCCCACGGGAACTATATGCCGGATATATACATTATAGCACCCTGCATACTTAAACGTCCGTGCTATAAGCGGGTTAACTGGAAGGGCTGCGACAGAATGTTTGTCGGAATTCATCGTCATACAAGGGGGGGCAGATCATTCGCGAGATGCGCCTGTCCCACGAATACGGAACAATATTTATAGTATAATCAACGCATAAAATAATAAATTCATATAACAGGGTGGAAATGAAAAATAATATCAAATGCAATTATGGATATATTTTTATCGCGTTCGCCATAAATGCTTTTTTTATAATCAATTTTTGCGGAATTATGAAAGCCTATGCCCAGTCACCTCAAACCCAGATCGAAGAAGATCGTGCCCGTCTTGGTAACTCTACCCCGCTGATCCAGCAGATCGATCCTGCCACGGTACGCGATTCAGAACGCGCCACAGCCGATGCGGAGGAAAAGGCTGCAGTCGCTGCGGGAGACGGAGACAAACTGGATACCAGCAGCAACCTGTTGGGGAACATGTGGGGCGCACGGTCATGGATGTACAAACACGGCATCACCTTCGACATCCAGGAAGTCGATGAAGTCTGGGGCAATGGCACCGGTGGCACCCCCAGCACCAACGGAGATGGCCAGGGTTCGGGTACAGGCCCCTCCTATGATGCTGTGACCATGCCCACCCTGACTGTTGATACCGAAAAGCTGTTCGGGCTGAAGGGCGGTCTGTTCAATGTCAGCGCGCTGCAGACACGCGGCCGTTCCATCTCGCAGGATCACCTGAATAACTTCAACCCCGTCAGTGGGTTCGAGGCCGACCGCTCCACCCGCCTGTTCGAACTGTGGTACCAGCAGTCGTTCCTCAAGGGCAAACTTGATGTGAAGATCGGCCAGCAGGATCTTGATACCGAGTTCCTGATCAGCGATTACGCCTCACTTTACCTCAATGCGAACTTCGGCTGGCCGATGGCCCCCTCGGTCAACCTGTATGGCGGCGGTCCGTCCTGGCCGCTCTCGTCCCCGGCTATTCGCATCCGCTACCGGCCGAGCGAGAAGTTCACCTTCATGTTCGCCGCTGCCGATGATAACCCGCCGGGCAACCGCTACAATTCGACACCCATCCAGCAGGCGACCGGTTCGGACCTCGGTAGCAACAGTGACCCCACCAGCCAGACCTATAATGGCGCCAACGGCAGAAATTTCAACATGGGCACCGGCGCGCTGCTGATGACCGAACTGCAATATGCGCTGAACCCGCAACCTGCCGATATGTCGAACGTGACCAAGAAGCCCGGCCTACCAGGCGTGTACAAGCTGGGCGGATATTACGATACGGCCAGATTTGCCGATTACCGCTATAACCGCAATGGGGGTTCCCTGGGGGCGGCCACGTTGGCCGCCAACCCCTCGCAGGCTGATCTCACTTCACGCTGGGACCGGGGCAACTGGATGGTCTATGGCATCATCGACCAGATGATCTGGCGGCCATCGCTTACATCCGCCCGTTCGGTGGGCATATTCGTGCGTGCGACAGGCAATGGCGGTGATCGCAACGAGATCAGTTTTGCCATTGATGCAGGCATCAACCTGAAGGCCCCGTTCAGGGGGCGCGACAATGACACGATCGGACTGGGTTGGGGTATCGGTCGCGCCAGTTCAGGGCTTCGGCAGTTCAACCGGGATAGTCAGTCGCTGATACCGGGGAATGAAAACCATCTTGAACTGACGTATCAGGCGCAGGTTACGCCTTGGATGGTCATGCAGCCCGACTTCCAGTACGTCTGGCATCCCGCGGGCGGAAGCGGCGATCCGTCTTTCCCCTACCGCCGCACGGGCGATGAGGCCATTTTGGGTCTGCATAGTAATATTACGTTTTAGAGAAATAAATCCTGGTCCGGATCGCGGATATACGTCCCGAACTTATATGACTGTGTGTGTTTGAAGGTGCTCAAACTGATGGAACAATAATCATATTTATCTATGCAATTAGGATTTATGAAAAAATAATTACTGTATACCATGAGGAAATATCATAATACTGTCTGCGACAATCGATGGTTCTCTACAAGAAAATGAAAAGGGAAAACCATTTCGTTTTACTTTTGCAGGCTGTGCCCCGGAAGTCAGTCGATAACTGATCCTGCGGTTGTAAGTGGTATGGGAGGTCATCGGATTGATCATTGTTGTCACAGCAACGGGGAGATCAAAACGGCTTTTGATAATTCGCAAGTCAGGAGGTTTACTTTTATGAATTAGAGCATCTTCAGCAGTTCGTATGTGTCCATTCAAACTGGATCTGCTCTGGCCCGCTCAGTCGGGCGGGGTGACCGATAGCTGGAGTATTGATTGTGTCATCTTTTTTTCTTGCTGCTCTGATCTCCTTGCGTTTCGCAACCTGATAGTCACTTTCCTGTCGGCTGATAAAAATCCACAAGAGGACGACACATACTGCGGGCGAAATACCGCAAAATGATTTTAACGGGAGACCCGACAATGAGATCAAATACTATCGATGATCTGCACGTGGGATGTGGTTGGTCTCATTCTGGATCGGAAACGCTGACCCCACACCAAAAGTAGGCGATGCTGCCTTTGTGGACAAAGGCGGTTATGAGACCTTATCGCGCGAGGGAAGTATGCGCGGATCTTTCGTATTGATGGGATTTGTTGCAGGTAGCTATTCCGCGCAATGGGATATCGAGCGTCGCAGCCTGAGAGCCAATGGTCAAAAATTGGACCGGCAGGTTATCGAAAAATTCCCATAGATCTTAAATGGAATATAATTTCCCAATATAGTTCTTATCATTCTATGTATAAATATTATTTGTTTATTATTTCGACCACAAAGTGGCGGTGATAAGAATAATGGCTATAATCCGAACAACGTTAGGAATGGTAATAAATTGGGAGTACAAATTTTCTCTCCTGATTTAAGCACGCAACGTTATGTCCGCAGGCTGATCAATTTCGAAAGCCTTTTGATCTAGTCGGTGATATCGTCAGACGGTCTACGATAACCCTTTTGAGAACTTGATAAGCTTTTCAACTGTTCGTGCTTTCTCGCGTAACAGAGGTGGACCCGTTTGTTCGGACAGTTTTTGGGTTTGAATAAGCTATACCCGGTTGTTGTTATGCCGCCATTCTGACGGCGTTGCTGTTGACCATCTGGTCCGGGGTTAACCCCGGACCAGATGGTGTCGGCGCGCCATGATACGCCTCATCAGGCGTTCGTCCAGCCAGAGCCGTATGGGGACGTTGCCCGTTATAATGTGCGATCCATTTCGTGAGCCCCACTCGAAGTTCTGAACCCGTCTCGAA
>ERZ746981.416-NODE-416-length-13809-cov-67.566050_pt1 | contig 13809 bp, 15 predicted proteins | sample MGYA00374948_ERZ746981 | MGnify/ENA primary metagenome ERZ746981 (study PRJEB28757, sample SAMN06711160) | food metagenome | host: microorganism | place: China:Harbin | collected 2017-01-30 | study: EMG produced TPA metagenomics assembly of the Analysis of...
TCATCCACCCAATCACCACAGGAGGTATGGAATCACAGATACGCACTCAAAACCATGGAGTTTTTAGAACCCTCCAGTTGCGACATGAAAGACCCGATCGCCGCGACACTGACGATTTTCCAAATACCCGCCGGAAGTCGGGCGGGCTCTTGCGATTGCGGCAAAGCTGTTGCTTTCAGATTTATGTCACGGCGTTAAAGAGCCGCGAGCAGCTATTTTGCTCAGGGCTCCAGAGTGATGGCGTCACTGGTCGTGACGCGGCCGAGCATCGGGAAAACATGGTCACAGGCAAAGCGCTGCATTTCTTCGGCGAAAGTGGATGTCAGATCTTCCGCAATCACCACGCCGTAACCATGCTCATGTGCGGCGCGGGCGGTGGACTCGACACCCATATTCGTTGCGATGCCACCCAGCACGATCGTCGTGATTCCGCGCCGCCGAAGCTGAAGATCCAGGTCGGTTCCATAGAAGGCACCCCACTGTTTCTTTGTGACAAGCAGGTCTGTCGGCTCGGCCAGCCCCTCGACCAGTTCGGTCCAGCCAGGGGCAAATCCACCCGGGGGCGGCGCAAAAGGACGATCGACCTCGGTATGCACGGCATCGGCGAAATCGGGAGCAAAGGCGACATTGACCAGAATGACGGGCGAACCTGCGGCCCGAAACCGGGATGCAAGCTTTTTGGAGCGTTCGACAACCGCCTCTCCCGTGAAAGGAGCCAGCGTCCGATCGACAATACCTTTCTGGAGATCAATCAGGATCAGGGCGGTCCGGGGCGCTGAAAGAGAAATCATGACGGTTCTTCCCTGTATGCTCATACGACTTACGGACTCGTTGTCCGATAGGCGCAGAGTTGATAGAAATTGAGTTAACACTCAAACAGGAGCATTATTTGAGCATGAACTCAACTTCGTCAAGGGGAAAGCGGGCGGCGCTTCAGCCGCGCCGTGCAGTCGGCAGGCAGAGAGTGGCGGAGTTGCTAGCGGCTGCGTCCGATCTCATGGCGGAGCATGGGTACGAAGCCACAACAATGGCGGAGATCGCCAGCAAGGCCGGCGCGAAGATCGGTTCGCTCTACCGTTTCTTCCCCAACAAGGAGGCAGTCGGGGAAGTACTCTTGCAGCAACACATGGCGATCGTGCATGACGAATATGAAGCGCTGGAAAAGCGTGCAGCGGATCTTTCACCTGAAGAACTGGCTGACATCCTGATTGACCTGCTGGCGGTGCTTTATCCGCGTGTAAAATCCCTTCCGGCGCTGATGGAGGCGCATACTGACCGGACGGAAATCCGTGACCGATCACGCCAGCAGGCTCTGGCCGGTATTTCGGCCGCCCTGCGGGTGTGTGCGTCTGGACTGGACGAGCAGACGGCCGGCGATATTGCGGCGGTTGTCCTGAACAATATGAAGGTCATGCTGGGTATGACCCTGAAGGACGCTCCGACGACGCCTGGTGCGCCTGATGAACTGCGCCACATGAACAGGCTCTATCTTTCCGCCCGGCTTGGTCCCCGCCAGTGAAAACGAGTGGCCGAAATTCAAAAAAACTTGCTAATCCATTATCCAGAATATCGCTCGGCCATATAACGTCCAGGAGACATACCCAGCACCTTGCGGAACATCGTCACGAAGCTCGGTACACTCTCATAGCCTAGATGCCCCGCAACCTGCTGGATCGTCGCACCATCTGCCAGCCATTGAACAGCAAGCATGACGTTCAACTGCTGCCGCCAGCGTCCGAAACTCATGCCGGTCTCCTGGCTGATCAGGCGCGACAGGGTGCGCTCGCTGACTCCGGCCTGTCTGGCCCAGGTATCGAGCGTTTTCCGCTCACCTGGCGCCCCAGTCATCATGCTGACAATCCCTCGAAGACGCCTATCGACAGGCATGGGAAGATGGAGATCCTCGACCCTGGCCCGAGCAAGTTCATCAAGAAGCACGTCCAGCAGGCGTGAGTTTGCGCCGTTTTCTTCATAGTAGAGTGGCAGTTCGGATGCCCGAACCAGCAGCTCGCGAAGCAGCGGCGTTACGGCGACCGCACAGCAGGTTTCAGGCAAGGGAGGACCAAGCGCGGGATCAATGAATGCATTATACCCCTCAAGCGCACCGCTTATCCTGATGGCATGGCGTGCCCCGCCTGGTATCCAGATGGCACTACGCGGCGGAACAACCCATAATCCGCTATCCCCTTCGCAGGTAAGCGCGCCGCGTTGCACCAGCATAATCTGGCTTTTGGCATGACTGTGAAAGTCCAGTTCCATGCTCTCAGCCTGCCCGGTCGCATAACCGTAGGTTACGATCGCCCGGGGAACGTCATCCGGTTCGATCCAGTCTTCCGTCTTCGACAATTCGTTCAGCATGGGCATAGACGTATTTTTGACGGCAAGGATCAGTTTGGCAAGATTGAATAATAATCTGACCTGATATCTGAATGACGCCATATCCATGCAGGGCTATTCCTGAGCAGACAATCAATCAAAATTTTCAAGATCCTGACATCTGCGAAAGGACGCCCCGTGAACACATTGACCACCAGCCCAGTCATTACCCTCCTGGAAACGCTGCACAGGAATGCAGAAACGTCCGACCGCGAACTCATGGAAACCATGATGGCGCGCTTTAACGCACCGGAAACATCGGCTGAACAGGTGATGGCAGAACTACTTGCCCAAGAAAGAGCCGACTATCGGAGCGTCTATCACGACTATGCCGACAATTTTCTCGCCGTCTCGCCGCGCTACGGTCAGTTTCTCTACATGATGACACGAGCCTGCAAAGCCCGTCGGGTCGTAGAATTCGGCACGTCGATGGGAATCTCGACCATTTATCTGGCCACGGCCCTTCGTGATAATGGTGGCGGGCAGTTGATCGGTAGCGAAATGGAACGCACCAAGGTGGCACAGGCGCGGGCAAATCTTGATGCAGCAGGCTTAGCTGATCTGGTGGATATTCGTGAAGGCGATGCGCTTGAAACGCTCCGCGATATTGATGGACCGGTTGATCTTCTTCTACTCGACGGTGCGTTCTCGCTCTATCTGCCAGTTCTGAAACTGATCGAACCCCGGCTGGCACCCGGCGCAGCGATCTTCGGCGAAAATGCGTTTGATCCAGACTACATCGCTTACCTGAACAACCCGGCGAATGGATATTTGTCCCAGACGCTGCCGCTGGACGAAGGCCGAGGCAACGGGTTCGCTGTCAGGGTCGGGTGATGGCACACGGAGAGTAGCCAGATTAAATCTTAAAACCTAGGTATTGACATATCTCGATGTGTAGTTATGTTTGGCAGTGTCACTCACCCACAGAAGGAGACGCCCGGTGAAGTTTGCCAATCAGCTCGATACCGACGCCGAGCGCCTCGGTGGTTACAAAAGGTCAGGCATTGAACGCAAAACCCAAAAATTAGCGCTTGATGCCCGCAGCCGGCTCAACGAGGCTTCTGCCGGACTGTTCTGATCCCGAGTGGATATGAGGCCTTTCACGCTCTCATATATTAATGTTTCTAAATATCTAGGATTAGCAAAATGCAAAACTCGGTTCTCTTCGACAGTCTGACCCTGGGTCCGTATACCCTCAGAAATCGGATCGTTCTCCCCCCGCTCACACGTTCTCGCAGCTCCCAGCCGGGAAACATCCCCAATGATCTGATGGCGACCTACTACCGCCAACGCTCCAGTGCAGGGTTCATGGTGACCGAGGGGACACAGATCGAACCGCGCGGACAGGGATATGCGTGGACACCCGGCATCTACAGTCCCGAACAGGTAGAGGGCTGGCGCAAGATCACCGATGCCGTTCACGCCGAGGGAGGAACCATCTTCTTGCAATTATGGCATGTGGGGCGCGTATCTCACACCTCCCTCCAGCCTGGTGGAGCCGCTCCGGTCGCGCCATCGGCGATCCCTGCCGAAAATGTCAAAGTGTTCGTTGAAACCGGCCCGGGCCAGGGTGCTCTCACACTACCGTCCGCACCACGCGCCCTGACCACCGCAGAGGTCAAGGAACTCGTCCAGCTCTATGCCAAAGCAGCGCGCAATGCTCTTGATGCGGGCTTTGACGGCGTGGAGATCCACAGCGCCAACGGCTATCTGATAAACCAGTTCATCTCTACCCACACCAACCAGCGCGAGGATGAATATGGCGGCTCACTGGAAAACCGACTGAGATTCCTGGCCGAAGTGACGCAGGCGGTTGCCGATGTCGTCGGTAAAGAGCGAATGGGAGTCCGCTTTTCTCCCCTGTTCGCTTCCACCAACGAGGACCGCGTCTATCTTGGTCTTGTCGAGGAAGACCCCCACACGACCTACATTGAGGCCATAAAGGTTCTCGAAAAAGTTGGGGTCGCTTACGTCTCGATTGCCGAGGCGGATTGGGATAACGCGCCGGAACTGCCTGAATCCTTCCGTGCGGACGTACGGAAAAACTTCAGCGGCCGGGTTCTCTATGCTGGCAGGTACACTCCCGAGCGTGGCGTGCGCGTGGTCAAGGCAGGCTGGGGCGATCTGATTGCCTTCGGGCGTCCCTTCATCGCAAACCCCGATTTGCCGGAACGCATCGCTCATGGTTGGCCGCTCAATCCAGTAGATCCTACGACCATGTATGGCGGCACCGACAAAGGATATACTGACTATCCCACCTATCAGCGTTAGGGATTTCAGGCCGTGTCCAGACATCTGGACACGGCTTCTGACACTTCCAGCGTAATTAGGTCCATCCCAAAGGAAACGAGATATTGCTATATTGGCATTTCTCGCTATATGGAGGATCATGAGCATCGATATCAACGACGCACTGAAGGCCTTGGACAACCCCGCCCGGCTGGCAATCTTGGCGAAGCTCAAGGACCCTCGCAAGAATTACCCTGAACAGGAAGTCGATCCTGAGCAGGTAGGTGTCTGCGTGAGCATCATACAGGAGCGGGCCGGCCTGTCTCAGTCGACCATTTCGCTGTATCTGACAGCACTACAACGCGCCAAGCTCGTCACGTCGCAGCGCATAGGCCCCTGGACCTATTACAAGCGCGATGAGGCGAACATCGCGGAATTCCTGAAACAGTTGCAGGATCTGATTTGAGCGGCGATCGCAATCGCCGCTCCATCTCCTTTCAACTTTTCTGAATCTCGACAACCAGTCGGCCCCGCACTTTTCCGGCAATGATATCTTGGCCGGCTGTGATGACGTCCTCAAGATGGATCGTCGCGGTGATCTCGCCTAATTTCTCGCGATCGAGATCCGTTGCAAGACGCGCCCAGGCTTCAAGGCGACGCGGCTTCGGACACATTACCGAATCAATACCAAGCAGCGAGACGCCGCGCAGGATGAACGGTGCTACCGATGCAGGCAGGTCCATTCCCTGCGCCAAGCCACAAGCCGTAACTGCACCGCCGTATCGGGTCATCGACAGCACATTAGCGAGCGTATGTGAGCCCACAGCATCGATGCCCGCGATCCACCGTTCCTTGCCGAGCGGACGCATGGGGCCGGAAAGTTCGTTACGATCAATGATTTCGGCCGCTCCGAGGCTCCTGAGATAATCTGCTTCCTCTGCCCGCCCGGTCGAAGCGATGACGTGCCAGCCAGCCTTCGCCAACAGGGCAATCGCGACTGAACCCACGCCGCCAGCAGCACCTGTGACGATTACCGGCCCATCAGATGGCTGCAATCCATGCTTTTCCAGCGCCAGAACGCTGAGCATTGCAGTGTAGCCCGCAGTGCCGATCGCCATAGCCTCGGCTGGCGTCAGCCCGGCAGGCAAGGGTACGAGCCAATCCCCTTTGACACGGCTTTTCTCGGCATAAGAACCGAGATGTGTTTCACCCGTTCCCCAGCCGTTCAGGATGACTTGGTCGCCGACGCGGAAATCCGGATGACCTGATGCTTCAACTACGCCAGCACCATCAATGCCCGGGATCATGGGAAAGCGCCGGACGACCGGAGCCTTGCCTGTCAGAGCCAGGCCATCCTTATAGTTGACCGTGGAATGCGTCACTCGAAACGTGACGTCTCCGTCCATCAAATCCGCCTCGCTGAAATCTTTCAGTCCAACGATCTGACTCGTGTCGTTTTTCTCGATCACGATCGCCCGAAATGTGCTCATAGTGCCGTGCCTCCTTTATAATTAGACCGATCGTCTAGTGTTGCCGAAAAAAAGGGATCAGGTGCGGAGCATCGCAAGAAATCCCTCTGCGAAGGTTCTAAGTGGGGTACTGTTGCGTTCGAGCTTGGCGCGGAGAACTGCTCCTTCCCAGCCGATCCAAAAAAACGCGGCAAGATGATCGGCATCATGATGGTTGCGGATCTCACCTGCTGCCTGCGCTGCGCGCAAACACAGGGCCGTGCACCGTTGCCAGTCTGCAAAAATATCACTCAGTTTCTGACGAAAGGCTTCTGGAAGCGCACCCATCTCCTGCCCCAGATTGCCAACAAGACAGCCGCGCGAAAACGCAAAGCGCTCCATTGCTGCCTCTGCATCGACCATGAAAGCTTTCAGCCGATCCAACGGCGAGAGGCCATCATCGGCAAAGAACCGATCCAGCTTGCGTGCGAAATAATGACCATAGTGATCAATCAGTTCGGCGCCAAAAGCCTCCTTGCTTTCAAAATAGTAATAGAACGAGCCTTTAGGTACCCCGACCACCTTTAGCACCTCGTCGAGACCGGTTGCGGAAAAACCTTTCTCTGTCAGCGCTACCAAGCCAGCCCGCACCAGTGATGCGCGCGTCTCGTTGAATCCGGCCGTTGCCTTCGGTGGACGTCCGCGACGACGGGAAGGAGTGGCAGGATTCATACTGATTTAATTAGACCGAACATCTATATAATTCAAACGGAGAGTCACCAACGCACTGATAGTTGATCCTGGCGACGAAGCACTTACCTCCCCATGCCCTTGGCAACCCAACTTCATCCCTCTCGCTGTTGAGGCCAGCATTTCGCAATCATAAAGCGAAGCAGCCTCAACTGTGTCAGAGCGCTCCGCAACGCTCAGGTAGGAAGCTTATTGAACCGATTGGCTGCAATTTTTTCCCTGATTTCGGGCCGTCGGAAATAGATCGGCATTCCACAGCGCAATGGGCGGCCACCCCGAACCACCACAAACGCTTCATCCACCCTAGTGTCATTCAGCAACTCTTCCCGACGGATCAGCGGACGACTGATTTCATGGTAGCTGGAGTTCGCACCGCGTGAGCGGTTACTGGCTTCCCACCCCTTTCCGGACGTGCCGGAGTTGCTGCCCTCGGATGTCGCCATGACGCCATATTGACCAAAGGTTTCTTCCAGTTCCTTGGCCGTATCGAGGTCAGAGATCGCAACATATGTCCGATGTGCAGCCGCCTCGTACCATGCGCGCTTTCCCTCGCGCCCCCATTGTTCTTCAAGCTGGCCGACCGACTGGTAAAGCAGCCTCAGAGTGATGCCATATTTCCGACCAGCATCCCGCGCTGTTGCCATGATTCGCATCCGCCCAAGACGGGCAACCTCATCCAGCAGGAAAAGGACACGATTCTGGATATGACCATCCGCCTCATAAACAGCGTTCAGCAAGGCTCCAATGATTGTGCGGCCGATTTCCGGTGTGTTTTCCAAGGCTCGCAAGGGCAACTGGACGAAAATATCCGTCTTACCGTCGATAAGATCGGACGACCGAAAACTGTCTCCGGACACGAGGTCAGCAAAGGCGGGATTACTGAGCCAAGATGTCTTGTCATCGGCGTTGCCGTACACACCCGAAAATGTTTCATCGACCAATCCTTTAAGCGCACCGGCTATTTGGCTCGCATAGGCGCACGGGCTGTTCGCATGAATCGTGCTGAGCAGATTCCTCATTTCTTCCTGCGGCGTGCAAACCCCGCTTCTCAGCGTCCGCAACGTCTTTTCTTCGTCTGGTAGATCCGGATCAAACATCATGTGCGCCAATAAACACGTCACAAGGTTTCGGCCCTGCTTATCAAAAAACTCATTATTATTGTCTTTTTTTGAACTACTCTCTCGACAGATCCATGACACGACATCCTGTATATTTGTAATAGCTTCGGGAGAATGAATGTCGATCCAGTCGAGAACATTAAACCCGATATCTCCACCGAGCCGCAGTTCATAAACCTGATGCTCCAGCGTCCTGGAACGGAACGGCCGGAGCATTGGACCCAATTCCGTGCTTGGATCAAGGACCACTGCTGATCCTGTCCATGTCGTCAGTGTGGTGACTGCCGATGTTGATTTGAACGATCCCGGTCCGGCAAAAACGAGGCTATGGGTCGACCCCGTTTCGCAGGGGTCTATAAGCAGTGGAGCCCGCCCGCCCTGTCCCCAAGTCTTTGGATCTTTAGGATGAAAAGGCATTTTTGCGCGCGGATCTTCATCGACACGGTATGCTTCACCAACAACCACCCCCCCGTAGTCCGGAGAAGGGCACGGAAAGAGCTTCCTGGCCTGCTTCATCGTCATCCAGTCGGCATAGCCGTGATTCTCAGTCACGCCACGGATCGGCGGCTGCCTTCGACTGAAGATGGAACGCCGAAGCGACGGACCAATTGCACCACGCCGCAAAGCCACTGCCAGCAGTATCAACACCACCACAATGCTGCCCGCACCCGCGCCGATCTTGAGCCACAGCACAACGACCGGGTTATCTCGGCCGTAAAGAAAATATAACCACCATTGATAAAATGGATGCGCGAACGAGCCCAACAAACCCGTTCCTTTTAAGAATACGACTGATGCAACGACAGTCCACGACACCAAAACTATCGCTACACTGAAAACAATCCTTGAAGTCAGGACAATCGACTTGGTTTCAAACGCCATATCGACACCCTCAGTATTTTGACAGTAGGTCCGCCACGGTTTCATTCCGCCGACGCGCATCAGCAGCCAGCCATACTTCTCCGATGGAATATACCGCGCCCATCGTCTCAAACGGCACGATCACATCAATCGCAGCCGAGAGCATTTCAACAAGGGTCTTGTCTTCCAGAGCCGCGCCTTGAGGTGAACCTTTGATAAGGGCAAATAATTTCTTAAATGCCTGCACGGGATTGGCGCCGTGAATGGTGGAAATTGAGCCCGGATGCCCTGAGACAACCTCATTAAGATAGGTCCAGGCCGCAACGCCTTCCCTCAACTCTTGCGGCAGAATACGGTCTGGACGCATACGCAAAGACGCTTCCAGTAGATCGCTCGGCCCAACCGTATTTATCCCTGTGCTCCCTTTGGAATACAGCAGCCGCACATGGTTAGGATGTGGAACTATCAATTCCAGAGAGTCTTCTATGGTTATCAGTCTCTCACCCAAGGGGATCGCCGAGATCAGCGTCCTAGACATGGTTGTCTTGCCGGACCCTGTCGCTCCGCATAGCAGGATGGTCAACTTGTTGCGGACGCATGCCGTCAGAAAGGCTTCCAGATTTCCGTCATCATAACATTTCAAAACCTCTTCATGCCGTCGCTGTTCGGCTTCGGTCCGCTTGTCCCAGCGGTTCCAGCGCGAGATGTCATATCGCTTCGTGACCGCGGTAAGAGCGGCGACATGACTGCCTGGCCGCCGGATCGTCAGACTTACCGTGCCGGCCGGTACGGTCGGGGGCAAGCACACTTGCAGACGTTCGCCGTTCGGCAGCTCCGTAGAGCACAGTGGATGCCGCTCTCCCACGTCCTGCTTGCGCAGAGCACCCGCCAAGATCGCGATATCTTCGAGATCCGCAAAGGTCAAAGGAAGGGGATGCCGAGTGAATATACCCCTCTGTCGAACAAAGACTTCTCCCGGTTTATTGACGCAGACCTCTTCCGTTGTCGGGTCTTCGAGCCATCCCGCAAGCGGCTGCATCAGAAACCGAAGCTGAACAGCGGCTTCATTGAGCATTGATACCTACCGTGGGCCTGAGATCATAGATGTCAGAAAAATCGAGATCACGAGCGACAAATATTGCGACCGTTTTTCCTTGTGCTTTTTCGCCTGTCGGTTGAATATTTATGTCAGCCTGCAATGCTGTATTTGCGACAGTCTGACCATTTGACTGAAAAGAGTTGAAATACGCACCGCTATTGTTGCTACCAACCCGCGATGCCAATTCCACCCCTGCATCCAGGCCACCTTGGATCACGCTCAAAAGGATGGCACTGCTGAAGCGCGCCCACCAGTGATTGTTTACCGTCACCTTTATGCCGCTCTCACCCAACTCCCCCGTTGCGGGTGAGTCCAGTTCAATGATGCCATGCTCCGGGGTCTCCGCCCTGTCCCAGATCACGAATGCCCGATCTTCACCACGCATCAAACCATGCTGCATTTCGCCCGTGACGATCGTTCCCTTATCCATAAGGACCACGTTCCCTGTTGTGCTCCGCACGTCCACGGGAATTTCGCATTTTGTGTAGCCAGCAAGCTGAGTGTTTAGCTTGGTCTGAAGAATGCACGGAATGATCGTGCCCTTCGTCACCAAAAAATCCGGATGCGGCAACATATGTGCTTTAGCCTGGTCGAGCACCGTCGGCTTCAGACGAACAGCGAGGGATTTATCATCCTGCGGTCCTGCCTGATGGGCAGCTTCCCCACCATTGGCGACAACCGCTTGTGGACTGGCTGGCGCAGCAGACGACGAGACACTGCCCGCACTGCTACCGGAAGCAGCAAAAATTGGGCTCTCGGCCGGCGTCATCTCGTGATGCTCTTGAGGCGTCGGGAAGAACCCACGGGACGCCTGTGGTGGCGGTGGCACGGGCATCGGAAGAGCCGGAGCGGGAGGAGCTGTGAGCGGTGCGCTATGTAGCTTCTGTCCCTGAGACACTACAGGCAGGTTTGGCTGCTGCTCATTGAGCTTCTTCGTTTTGTCGAGAGCACGCAACCAGATGAAGCCAAGCAGTACCACTACAACCAACGCCGCAATGCCCACCTTCTGCCACGCAGTCAGTTCGCGGCGGTTATTTCCAGATACGAGAGAGCCACCCTCATTGACCGGGCTATCATTGGTCTGATTCTCGCTCATTGGGCCGCCTCCTTCAGCGTACGGACCACGTTCGGGCTGATCGTATTTGTGCCGGGATTGTGGCCGACCGGATCGAACGCCTTATTGAAGACACACAAAACGGTATCTCCGTCCCGAAGACGCCACGCCGGAGCCAAATGGTCGGCGATCATCAGCGTGCCCCACCCAGCCGGATCGTTCTTCACGCTATAATTGGCCGTAGCTTCCTTGCCATCCGGGTTTATGGTGAACAAAGAGGGAAGACGTACATTCCCCGGGAACCGGAAGATGGTAATATTTCCATTATCCCATACTTCCAGTGGCGTGATGGAGCGATCACCTTTAGCAATGTATTTCCAATTTTTTGTTCCAAAATTTGGATCTTTTGTTTCCCGCTCCATTCGTTCATGCGCAAGTTGAAGTTCTAGTACTTTTGCGCGCGCTTCCGCTTGGGCCTGTTCTTGTTTTTGTCGTGCAAGAGCCGCCACGCGGCGCGCCGCTGCTTCATCCGCCGGGTAGGTAAACTGGACGCTGTAGTAAACTCCGTCCGTTGAGTTTGCGAGCGACGCCCCCGTAACAGTCTGGACTTCAAAAACATATCTGCGCTCCTGACCTGTGTCGTTGCGCGTGAGAACGACAACCGGCTGAAGGCTCAGACCATTGGTGGCCTTGAAAAACAGATAATTTCCGGCGGGAGCGGCTTTCAGATGAATGCTATCACTTACCGCCACGCGATCGACAGTTTCATGTGCGCCAAACCCGATAACGAGCGTCGCCCCTACAGCCGTGGATAGGTGGACAACCTGATCTGCTACGTACGGGACATAACGCATTCTGGTATCATGCCGACTTGGTAGCGGGTCTTGCTCTCCAAAAGCCGGCATCACAGACAAATATGTCGCCGCGAGGAATGCGGCAGCAGCGAGATACTTCATTATACCCCATCCTCTGACGACTGATAGGACGTGACGATCACACCGCCTGGATTATTCAGACGTGCTTTAGCGGGGAGATCGGTCAGGCGCAGGATCTGGACGGTTGCCGTCCAGGTCGTAACTTGTGGTCGCTGACCATCCATCGACACAGTACGTCGAAAACGCACCTGAATGACGCTATTACCAATTGGCGCCAGTGACACTTCTTCGACGTCAATCTGGCCTTTCTTACCGACAGTCACCTGCGGGGACTTCGGATTTGGGAAATTGAACCAGCTTTGATACTGGTCGCGCACCTGATCCGAACTCATGAGAGACACGGTGTCATACGCATACTGGGCTGTTGCGTAGGTATAACCCTCACGCAGTCGCACGTACTGCCAGACCGCTGAGTTGATGACCGCTTCGTCCATCGTCTTCGGCAAGCGCGACATCGATATTTCGCTGTCCACGGTCCCATCAGGACGCACCCAAAGGGGCATCGGAACCAATTTTTCAAGTGGTAGCAATGCTCCGATCGACCATGCCAGCCCCATGTTGGCAATCATCGACACCGCAAGTCCCGCCAGCAGAAATTTGTTGATCCGCACAACGGAACGGACCCGTGCTTTCTGAAACGTCTCGACCTGTTCATAATGTTCCGCCAACTTTTCGTTCGGAACGGGCGGGGTAAATTCGTTATTTGTCATTTATACCCACGCTCCTGTGGCCTTTTGAGATCCGCTTCTGTCGGGTGCCAGTGCCCTGCATTCAAGGCAAATGTCGCTCCTTTACATTTTGGCAACGGGTCATGACTTGCGCACGCTGATAAAACAGAGAGCATAAGTACAGAAATACTAATACGGATCTTTATCATCCGCCCCACTCCCCTTTTATTCTGAAACGTAAACCTATTTTTTACTTTGAAGCTTTTCTACCTATATTGGCACCCGCTTTTGCGATGGTCCCAACTCCGGCCGTAGTTCCACCGATGACCGTATTCATGATTGCCCCGGCAGGATTTACTGAAATTCCGCCGCCAATAAATGCCGCCGCTGATGGAAGCATCAGTATTATAAATGCGCTGACAGCAATAAATATCATGGTATCAAACATAATATCTATTGCAACACTTGGAGTTCCAGAAGACGAAACTGCATTTATATTTGTCTGCGTCATGTAGTCACTGATGCCTTGCGCAACAATCAACATGGCGACGTCCACCAATGCAGCTAGCAAGGCCAAACCGACCAATTTTCCCACCCATCTTTCCGAGATATTGCGTGTCGCGTCGAACAGGAACCCAGCTACTACAAACGGCCCTATCGTCACGATAATATCCGTCATAACGTGCGCGCATATGTAAACGGCAAATACAACCCCGAGAATAACGGCATCGCAAAATGCTATAATTGCAAGCTCAATCATATCGAATATTTGGTATGGATAAAGCTGGGAATCTATTTTCAGTGAATATCCGGAGATGTCGCCCCATATCTTATCAAGCAGCTGCGGGGTCGACGACACTGAACCGCCTGACACAGATGATGCCGTCCATTCCGGCAATCCTGTGTGAAAGAAATTAACAATATATGAGTTGTATATACCAGATTCCAACACAAATGCAGAGACAAGAGACACTCTAACTATTCTTATAACTCCTCTTCGTGTATCTATATCACCGCGCATCACAAGCATTCCCGTTACGATGACCCACAATACGATGAGAGATGTGAACGGCGTTGCTACGGCGCTTAGAACATTACTTACAGTAGAGTTCATTCCATTATCGAATGCACTCGTAAGACTACTGTTAATGTCTTCATATACCGTTGTCGTAGCCACAGACGTTCTCCGATTTACTAAGTGTCTGACCGAAAATGAGTTGAGTGATTTCAGTGGATTATGATTCATGGGTTTGCGATAACCTGATGAGATC
>ERZ746981.417-NODE-417-length-13794-cov-15.014872_pt1 | contig 13794 bp, 6 predicted proteins | sample MGYA00374948_ERZ746981 | MGnify/ENA primary metagenome ERZ746981 (study PRJEB28757, sample SAMN06711160) | food metagenome | host: microorganism | place: China:Harbin | collected 2017-01-30 | study: EMG produced TPA metagenomics assembly of the Analysis of...
TTTAAAGCACCTGCTCAGACGCTGAACGCTCTCTACGCTCCCTTTTGGTGATTTTGAGAATTCTCTGATCAGGGCTTTCCTGGTGGTCCAGGGGTTATGACTGTGAACTTCCACTGCAGGGGGCAGGGATTCGATCCCTCAGCAGGGAGCTAAGATGCCCTGCAGCATGGCTCAAAAAAGAGATGACTGCAAAGGGTTTATAATGGGAAAAAGTATTTGGATAAAAGACATGACTTAAACAATGGGTACAATATGATTATTCGTATATGAAAAAAGGCTAAAATGAAATACTCCAAAGCACAGATGATTTTTGTTCCTTCTTTCTTTCCTACTTTCACTTTTTCTTCATCCTTCCCTCTTTCTTTATCCCCATCCTTCACTTTTTCTTTATCCTCATTTTCATCTTCTCCCTCCCTATAATCAAGCAAATAAGACTCCCCCAACCTCCACAAAGCAATAGCCCTCTTATTCAACGAACTGGCATCCGTTCCTGAAACCATCTCCATTGCCCTCTTCGTCCATTTCCGTCCCTCCTCCCTCCTACCAAGCTGAATAAGGCACCATCCATACTCGTGGCAAGCATCATAGTTTTCCGCATTCTCCTTCACCACATCCTTCAAAAGCCCAGCTGCTTTTTTGAAGTTCCTATTCTCCACAAATATCAATCCCTTGCCGATTTTCGCCTGGATGTTCTGCGGATCTGCCTTGAGAACTGAGCTGTAGAGGTCCATTGCCTTTGCAAAATTCTTTGGTGACTCGTAATAAGTGTAGACAATTGCCAAATCTAGCAGAGAATGTAGCCTAGAGTGTGGTAAAGGCACCCCAATTAATCTCGAATGCCTCACTGTGATCTGCACGCACTCTCTAGAATAATCTAAAGCCTCCTGGTAGTTTTTCAGATGAATGCAGAAGTTGATGAGGATCCGGTGGGCTAGAATCGACTGCTTAGCTAATCTGATTCCGGCCATCATAAGTTCAAGAACTTCTTCATTAACTAGTGTTTGTGAATCTTCATCTTCGCTTTCTATGTCTTTATCTTCTTTCTTATCTTCTTTCTTATCCTTTATATCTTCTTTCTTATCCTTTACATCTTCTTTCTTATCATCCTTTGTATCTTCTTTCTTATCTTCTTTCTTATCCTTTATATCTTCTTTCTTATCATCCTTTGTATCTTCTTTCTTAGCATGTTTCTTATTTTCTTTCTTATAATGCTTCTTGTCTTCTTTTTGATCTCCCTTCTTATCTCCCTTCTTATCTCCCTTCTTATCATCACCCTTAACATCCTTCTGATCTTTAGCATCCTTTGTACTTTCCTTCTTCGTATTCTCCTTCTTTTTATTCTTATTCTTACCCCCCTTCTTTTTCTTCCCCTTCCCTTCACTCATCTCCTCCTGAAACATCTTCCTATCAAAAGGTGAAACCTCAGACAATGCATAAGCATAAAGTATTGCACCAAGTCCCGAAACGCCAAATAACCTGATATACTCCGCAATAACCTTCATATCCAGATCCTCCAACTGCGCAAAATCCGTCCAATCAAAATAAAGATCGTAGGCAAGCTTGCAATGCGTGTGAACAAGCACCATATCCGATACCATTTCATACGTTTCATGAAAAGCCTGTTTCTTGTCTGTGGCAACAGAAAGCATCTGATACTTATATTTCAAAAGCTGCTCCTCATAGATTGCCCTAAGATTGTCGCTGATGTCAAAGTCTAAAGCCATATTGTAAAGCTTTGGAAGTTCCGAGTGTTCATATATCGAATATTCTGCAGAATCAAGTACCTTCCGATTCTCACTCGTGAGATGTGCCGGCATCTTGAATTTTAGCTTATCCTGCTTCGTCTTGATTTCTACCTGCTCCCTTTTAACAATCAGAGTAATTAACTTGTCTAGCTTTGATATCGGACTGCCACTCATCGGACCAATAAAGTCTCCCAACTCAGAAAGACCTGGTATCATTTGCTTGTAGTAATATTCGTGTAATGAGTCGTTTGAATCCCCGTTTTTCGAATATTTCTGCATGTACCTATCCACAAGATCAACGCACGACCTTAAATTTTGCCCTTGTGCCTCTTCTGCCTTTGCCAACCCAAGCACATCTTCAAAAAAGCTCTTAAAGTTGTCTGTTTCTCTATCCAGCTCTATTAAGCCCTTCCAAGCCGACGGATCAAACGGCCGGATCTTACAGGCAAGCTTATACAGCTTTGTAGCTTCCTTTATGTGCTGTTTATCCTGGGAAAAAAGCGCTTTTCCTTTTATTAACAAGGCATAATAGTCTTCCTTGTCTTTCTCTAGTGCTTCATCACAATAGTCAATTGCACCTTCGAAATCCTTCGATAAAAGGGCATTCCTTGCCTGTCTTATGAGTGATTTCGGACTCATTGTTCAAGCTTTGGTATATGTGTATCAATAAAGCAAAGTTTGTCTTTTGTGGTCTGCTTTAGTAGTCGGGCAAGAAAGAATATGAATAGCGAGAAAAATCGCATAAAAAATATATCAAATAAAAAACCTCGAGAATACAGTAATCGAATATTAAGTAAGAAAAGAGCTTGTGTATTTCAGTTATTGCTTAGATTTTAACTTTCTATATGAATATATAGATGGGCAATCAATTTAGGTCAAGTAAAACATCTCTTAAAAGAAAATAAAAGTGATAAAGTACATACAGATATTGTTCCACTTCTGCATAGCCACTGCATAGCCACTGCATAGCCACTGCATAGCCACTGCATAGCCACTGCATAGCCACTGCATAGCCACTTCATATCCATACCTAACTATCTAGTAATAATCTTCAGTAAAGCTTACAGAGCAAGTATTGTTGAGTGTATATTCCTTTTTAACTTCCCTCTTACATTATTCTGCCTAAATGCAATTAGATATGGTACAATTTCTAGTTTGCATTTTTGTTATTGTGTTAGTGCAAGATTCCAAATCCGGTAATCTTTGTTTACGTATTATTTCGCACCTAGTGAAATCAGAATAAAATCAACATCGAAACTTAATCATGAACATATCAGATCTTTCAGTCTTCAAATTCAAAGATTCGTATACCGACCTTTAGAAATAACCCCTGCAGCAATCCAGTATGTCTAAGAAGGTATGTTCCCAATTTTCCTATACATTTTTCAGCGTAGTTTAGTACTAACCCGCATTACATTACTATAGTCCAAGAATTCACAAGCTAAGAACAAATTGAAAGAATCTACAAAAGAAAAAGAGGAAATGCATAAAAGTGTAAATTATGGATCAGCTACAGAGCAACAAAACGTCCTAAACAAGCTTACATCAAAGCAAATTCGGCAATATAAGACACTGTTCAACCTAATAGACCAGGATCATGATCAGAAGATATCGTTGAAAGATTTAAAGACAACGATAGTTAGTCTTGGGATGGAAAGTATGGATGATGACTCAGTTCTGAAAATGCTACCCGAGGGATCCAAGGAGATGAATTTGAACGCCTTTTTGAAGCTGATTGGTACGAAATTTCAAGGTTTTAGTGAAAGTTCAGAATTGGAAGATGCATTCTCTGTTTTCGATAACTCATCCTCAAGAGACAGTGGAATAGATGCCAACAGGCTGAAAGACGCTTTGCTTGATGCAAATGAAAGGCTTAAAGGAACGGAGGGGCTTTCTCTAACGGAAGAAGAGATGGATACAGCAATTGATGATTTTAGCAAGGAGAACAAAATATCGGGAAAGAAGACATTTCTAGCAGATAAGTTTATTGAAACGATAAGTAATTAATACGATTTTGGTTAATTTGGTAGAGACTATAGAAAAGATGCATGTATTAGTGAGCAGCATTCTTGTTTCCCGCCATCTTTCTCATGGCCTCTCCACTCCAATTTAAACTATGTTCTCTTAGTTAGTTAAAAGTACAAAGGAAGCGCACAGACAAAGAACTTATATATCTACGCAACCAAAAAGTGATAACCGATAAGTGCCAACCCCATCAATCAATGATTAACTCCTCAACACTCCAATCCTCATAAGAGTTATCAGGTAAATACCTCCTCACGATAAGTGGGATCTTCTTTTGAGCAAGCTCCTTTCTGGCAATTTGAAGGGGATCCGTCTCTCCCTCTATATCAACAAGAACAGGTGCATTCATTGCAATCTGTAAAGCTCTGGTTCCTAATATTCTTGCCTTTTCATATTTCGTCATGTATGGAGTTGTTATCCTTTTCTCCTTTGGAACTGGTTTTGGCGTTGGTCTCACGCCTATCTTCAATAGTGCCGTGTCATCCATTTGTCCGTTTCCTCCTATCACGACCTTCTTGTCATCCACTGTTGATGGTGCCTCATCATCACTAAAGTTATCATCTGCAATATTGTTCTTTTCGACTCCATCCACATCCATCTTGCTTTCGTTTTCTTCCGATGCCATTTTTGTTTTTCTGATTTATTATTATTTTCTATCTAGAAATGTCTATTAGTTGTATTCTTGCAAAGAGAACACCAGGAACGTGTGTTTATGTTTGTGAATAACTTATAGCCAATGAGAGATTCTATGTTTCTCTTTTGATGGTCTTCCCACAAATCTATATGCTAATGACACCAGCAATGTGTATTATATCTCCGCTTAACAGAAAACTTTGTATTTCTTGAACCCAGCTTTCCTGCCTATGATCTTCAGTATCTAATGTGAACAACAGGCGTACTTCTGTTCGATTGGATTTATGCACCTCAAGGAAGACTGTAAATTTTTCAACTCAAAAAATAAAAAAAATTTGAGGAGGAAAAAATAAGAAATACTAGAATAAAGATTTCCCCCAGTCGATCGACGTTCTCCTGGGCTGCATTTCTTCGGACTATTATCAATAGTACTCATCTGGTGTAAAAGCTTTAACCATCATATCATATGCACATACCGAAGAAACATATACGAGCCTGACAATTTTCATCTCTTTTTACTTAGCAAGAGTTGGCAGTACATATTTATTTTAGTAAGGGGTTCATTCTGCGAATTTCTGCATTCTCCACGCTTATCTTTACCTTCAACTGAGTTTCATTCAGCGTTTAATCATATTTACACTTCTTTACACATGAAAAGCAGCTGGCCGGCCCTCTAACTCGCCTATGCAAAAACGAAATACAGAAAGTGGGACCATCCCAGTTGGGATCAGGTATGAAGATAAAGCAGAAAGCGTATCAAATGGAAAAATAAGCGCATCTTTCGATAAGTTCAGAGTAGGGGATAAGGAAGGTAAAGTGGATAAGAAAGCAAAAGGAAAGCCGAACAAAGCCGAAGCAGCGACACAATTCGATGATGAAGATGAGGAGTACATACCAAACGCAAAGAATTCGGAATCAGATGATTCAAACCACGAAAAAAGTTCAACACCAACATCTTCAAACGAAATGCAAACCGAAGAAACACCGCGGAAAAGACGCAAGTACACCTTCAGAAAGCGGAAACCAGCCACCGGAAAGAAGAAAGTGCACAATTACCCGCGGCCAAAGCGGTACGTGTGCCTTATTCCGGGCTGCGGGAAGGCATACACCCGGCCTTCACTATTGGAACAGCATCAAAGAACACATACTGGTGAAAGACCGTTTGTATGCCAGTATCCCGGGTGTGATCAGGCTTTCACACGCAAGGATCACCTCAGAAGACACCAGTTGAAGCATCTGGATGAGAAGGACAAGCCATTCCACTGCAGTGTGTGTGGAAAAGGCGTGAACAGCAAGCAGCATCTTAAAAGACACGAAAAGACACACTACAAGTCTTTTCATTGCGACTATCCGGGTTGCAACGAATCCTTCTACAAGCACCAATCGTTGAAAGCACATCAGCGGGCGGTGCACGACGACAGGCAGCTCAAATGCCCAAAATGTGACAAAACTTTCTCGAGGCCGGGAAGACTAAATTCACACTTGAAGAAGCACCACAAGGACAAATCGAGGTTTGTCTGCGAGTATCCGGAATGCTTGCAGTCGTTTAAGACGTGGAGTGCCCTCCAGTTGCATATTAAAGGCGTGCATCCGAAGTTGGAGTGTCCTACATGTGGAAGAAAGTGTGTGGGGCCAAGTGGGCTTAAAAACCACATGAAAGTCCATGATGAGGCTACTGTAATAAAGCTATGGGTGTGTCCATCGTGTGACAAGAAGTATCTCCGGAAGAACGAGTTGTACGATCATTTTGTAAGCGAGCATCCTGGTGATGAGGTTCCTGCTTTTTTAGTACGAGATTCGAAGAAAGACGAGATGAAGAAAGATGGAGATGTGGAATACAAGCTTGTTGAGGGGGGGGATGTATGTGTGAAAAATGTCAAGAATGAAGATGTTAATAATGAAGATGTGGATGCTAAGAATGAAGATGTGAACAATGGTAGTGATGCTGGAAAGAAGCCATTTTCATTGGCCGAGAAAGTTGATGGTGAAATAAACTTCCTCGTGAGTAAATATAACGGTGAAACATTCACCAAAGCGGTCAAAAGGAGAGAGATAGAGTCCTCTCCGATGGATCTGATTATAAACAACGTGGACAACCGGCTTGCTTGCGAATATGAGAATTGCCATAGGCTTTTCAGGAGAAACTACGATCTTCAACGGCATCTAGACTGGCATCATAAGCAGGATGCAAAGTTAGAGGATAAGGTGAGGCAGATAAACGCAGAAAATTGAACCTGATGGATTGTGAGACTTTTCTATAATAATGTTGATGTTGGGAGTATAAGTAATAGATACATAGTTAGAATGCAGTAAAATGGGTAATGGTAGCTGAATAAATGATAATGGTTAGATGATAAATGATAATAGTTAGATGATAAATGATAATAGTTAGATGATGGATAAATGATTACTTTCCTAGAATTTTTAATTATTCCAAATTATTTTTTTCCATGCTGTTTTCCCCACATACTTCTTTCCATGATTATACCCTTTTTTATATACCTTCTGTTCGTGAATAAACAATGGGCACAAACAGTGAAATGCACAAACTTGGTCATTCCGACCGGCTGAAACGAATACGAGAGCTCCGAAAGCTGAAAAAAGCATCAAAGTATGAAAATAAGAAGGAGTTGAACAGGGAGTATAAGGCGAAGCAAGCGAGAGCAAAAGAGATCGAAGAGAAGGAAAGACTTGAAGAGGAAGGTATAAAAAGTGTGGAGAAGAGCGAATCCATACAGAGGGGAGTCGATTATGACAGATTAAAGAGTCTTGATTACACGGCAGAAGAAGATGAGGCATGGAATAAGAAGCTGGAGGCCAAAAAGACGAGAGACGACCAAAGGGAGTTTCAGAACTATGATCAGTTGGCCGAAAGGACATATAACAAGAGGCTAAGGGAGATAGAAGGGGTTAGCATGGATGAGTACAAGCAGCAGAAGGAGATATATGCTAAATTGAGAAATCAGGGAGTGGATGAAGCAACGATTATTACAGCTTTGACAGACAAGAAAAAGGCACAGAATCTTGGAAGAGGCATCAGGAAAAGGGACAGGGAGAGGTACAAGAGGCGGGAGAAGAAGGTGGCAGCAGAGGGCACCGATATAGGATTCATTAATGACAAAAACAAGCAGTTCAATGAGAAATTGGGTAGGCATTTCGACAAGTACCTTGGGGAATTGAAGGAGGACATTAAGAGGGGCGGTGCGGCATAGAGCAAGAGAGATGCGTAACATTAGAAAAGCGTACCGGGAACCGCATCTGTGTATTTTGGAAAATATAGGGAGTGATCAAATATGATTAGGCGTAACAGTTTGAATAGGAAAGGCAGGGAGAAGTCTAAAAGAAATTGAAAGACGTTAAAGGTTAAAAGAGATTGGAACGGTTAAGAGAAGCTAAGAGAAAGAGGAAACATAAAGATGAATTATGGATGGAATTGGAATCTGGGTTATGGTCCATATGTATTAATAGTACTTTGATAAGAGTAATGATTCTGGAGAGTGTAGATACGGGAAGATCAAAATTTCGCCTTGTATTGAGGTATATGCCGCTTTATCCACTTTAATTGTTTATCCACTTACTGGTTTATCCACTTACTGGTTTCTCCACTTACTGGTTTATCCACTTACTGGTTTCTCCATTTCACCGGTTTTCATTTAATGCATGGAACATGCTTTACAGTTAAAGGAGAGACTGAGGTAAAGAAGGATTCATCCGTGCACCCAAAAGGTGAAAAAAAAAAATCAGTTTTTTCAAAGTGAAATACTGAGCATAAAAAAGCGAGCATAAAAAAAGCTCCACGCCGTTTTGCAGCCTCATCAACAACGTTGCAGAAACAAGTGGAAACAAAAAGAAGACAGGCGGAAATAAGTGGAATTTAGCTTGAAAGCAGCACTACCGCGTAAACAGAACCTTGCAGAGCAACAAACCAGTTGCGGAGAAGTTGCAGATTGTATTTTTTGAAGAGTTGGAGAAAAACCAAAGAACAGCAAGTCACAAAAAAAAAAGCATAACGGTAAACAAAGCAGGCAGGAACAGGCATTTCTTGTTGGAGACACAGCTACAGATACGGAAGAAGATGTCAGGCGGAACAGGAGATTCGGCTGATACGAAGGAGGAGCGGAAAAGCATGAAAAAGGAGGAAGTTGGACTGGATGAAGATGAGAGTAAGGCAGTTGGAGCGGTTAAGGAGGACGAATCGCAGCGAAATAGGCTAGTTGAGGATGCCGCAAGCGAGGACGAGGACGAGGAAGGCGGCGGGCGGCACGGGGACTACGATTCGTCGGAGGAGGACGAGGATGAGGAAGATGAGGAAGCAATAAGAAAGGTGAGAGAAGGATTTATCGTTTCAGATGATGAGGCGGAGGAAGAGGGAGAGGACGAAAGCGGCAAGGAGAAGGAGCACAAGAGGAAGCACGGGAGCGGAAGTGAGGAGGAGTTGGACGAGGATGACTTGGAGTTGCTTCGGGAAAATGCAGGTGAGCCGGTTAGTGGAAGAAGTAAGTTCAAGAGGCTCAAAAGAGGAGGAGACGAAGAAGGCGAGGAAAAGGGCAAGTCGAAGGGGTTGACGGAGATGTTTTCGGACGAGGAGAACGAGGGGGGCGAGAACGAGGAGGAGGACGACCTCATGGAAGCTTCTCGAAGAAGACGGCAGCAGAGAGAGGGCATGCCGGGAGAATTTGACGATTTTATCGAGGATGACGAGATGTCGGAGGACGACGATGATCGGGACGAGAGGTTGGCACGGATGCGTTCTGCGCGGGCGAAGAACCAGTTTTCTGCGCAGTCACGTGTTGACCAGGACAAGATGGACGAGTTGTTTGAGATATTTGGCGATGGTGAGGATTATGCTTGGGCGTTGGAGGCTGAGGGGGGAAAGGGAGGAGAAGAAGGTGAAGGTGAGGGAGAAGGTGAGGATAAGGATGAAGATCATGATCAAGATAAAGATGATGATAAAGATAAAAGTGATGATAAAGATCATGATCATGATCAAAATAATGTTAAAGACAACTCCATCTCCAACAAACTCAAAGACGTGTTCGAACTCGGAGAATTGAAAAAGCATCTCCTCACAGACGAAGACGAGGCCATCCGTACAACAGACGTCCCGGAGAGATTCCAACTTCTAAGAAAAGGAATCGACAAGTACGAGCTTTCGGACGAGGAGTTCGTCGAGGAGCAGCAGTGGATTGCGAAAAAACTGTTTGACGAGAAATCCGATGCTTTCGACAACGCCAAAGACATCTGGGACCCCTTCAAGGACAGCGTTTTTCACGTTGTAGAGTTCGTTTGCAGGGACAACCTCGAGGTGCCCGTCATCTGGAGCTGCCGTAAAGACTATACCTTGCACACATACCAGGAAGACGGCCAGTTGCGTGTGCAGAAGTTGCTAAATGAGAACGATCTTTGGCGAATTGTGCAGTTGGACATCGAGTATCACGGCATACTTGAGAAGCGCCGGGGTCTGCAGCGGCTTTTCGACTCTTTGCATGTCGTGGATATCCTGTTTGACCGGCTGGTCAAGGGTGCCGCCAGTATTCCAGCGTTGCAGGACTTGCATGATTACGTAAGCTTCACATACAGCCGCGAGATGCGCGGCAACGAGGCCGGCGCCGGCCGGCGCCTCCACTCGCGCTTTGCGCCTTTCGAGCGCATCCGCGCCGACCCGATCTACCGGGTGGTGGAGGCGCTGGGCATGAGCGCCGAGCATCTTGGGGAGAATGTGAGTTCTGATGCGCGGATCTATGTGACGGAGGACCCTGCGCAGCCGCCGGAGGAGATGGTGCGGGACGTTTTGCGTGAAGGTGAGGGCGAGGACGATGGCGCAGATGCACACACTTCTGGCGCTGAAGCGCATCCTGTCGGCGCCAACGCGCACACCCCTGACGCAGATGCAATCCGCACCGCCATCGACGCCGTCGTTCACATGTACTCGGAGGAGTTGGCGCACAGCCCAGAGCTCCGGGCGCACCTGCGCACAGCGTACCGCCGCTACGCGACCGTGGACATTGTGCTCACGGCCAAAGGCCGCGACGAAATCGGCGCCAAGTCGCCGTATGCGGATTTCAAGTATGCGGTTAACCGCGCCATGGAGTCGTTCGCGTATGCGCCGGACCTGTTCCCGCGCATGCTGGAGGCGGAGGCGCGCGGACTTTGCCGCGTGGAACTCGGTTTAAAGGCGGCATACAAGGGATTCGTTGACCATCTGTTCACATTTCTGTCGTCGGATGGCACGTCAGACGTGAGCGCAGCGTGGAATGCGCTTCGGCGCCGGTGCCTGGACGTTGCGCTGGGCAAAATGCTGCCCGTGGTGGCTGCGGGCGTGAAAGATGAGCTGCGCCGGCGCAGCGAGACGCGGCTGTTCTTCCGGGTGCGCGACGGGCTACTCGCGAAGGTGGACCAGGCGCCGTTTGCGCCGCAAGGCCGCCGCAAGGGTGCAGTGCCGCGGGTGCTTGCACTATCGAACGGTGACGGGCGCAGGGATGCGGCGGTACTTGCAGCTGCGCTCGACCGCGACGGCGCCGTCCTCGACTGTGTCAAGTTTGAGGAGAACTTCCGCGACTCCGAATTCGAGCGCAAGCTCGTCGATCTCGTCGGGCGGCTGCACCCCGACGTCATTGCCGTTTCCGGCTACACGCCGGACGTGTCGCAGTTGTACAAGCACGTGGAGGAGTTGGCGAAGCGCAATGCGCTGGGCGCCGGCGCGCAGGACGGCGAGGAGTTCGTGGCGCTACCGGTGATCTACGCGCCGAACGAGACGGCGCTCGTGTTCGAGCACTCTGCGCGCGCACGGCGCGAGTTCGGCGACAAGCCGGCGGTGGCGAAGTTCTGCATCGGGTTGGCGCGGTACGTGCAGGACCCACTAGTGGAGTACATTGCGCTCGGGGATGCGATCAGCTCGGTTGCGGTGGATGCGCACCAACGCCAGCTTTCGAGCGCGAAGTTCCACGAGGCCGTGGAGAGCATTTTCGTGGACATGGTGTGTCTTGTCGGGGTGCGATTGAACGATGCTGCGCGTGCGGCGGAGGGGGAGGCACGCAAGCTGCGCTACGTGGCCGGCTTTGGCAGGCGCAAGGCTGCGGGCGTGCTGCGCGCTGTGGCGGCGCAAGGTGGCGAGATTGCGCGGCGTGACGAGCTGATCCTCAAGCGGCTCGTGGCCAAGACAGTGTTCATGAACTGCGCTGCTTTCATCAACTTGCCTGCACCCGACCGCTACGACGGCGACGTCGAGCTCTTGGACGCCACGCGCATCCACCCGGAGGACTATGAGTTGGCGCGCAAGATGGCCAGCGATGCGCTCGACTTGACCGATGAGGACCGCGCCGAAATCGAGCATGAGGAGGGCGGTGTCGTCGGAAAGTTGTATGAGGAGGGCGCCGGCAAGTTGGACGACCTCCTGTTGGAGGGCTATGCGGAACAGTTGGAGCGTCACGGCCACCGCAAGCGCGCCACCTTGGAAATGATCAAGGAAGAGTTGCAGAACAACTTCGAGGAGCTCCGCCAGCCGTTCCGGGTGCCTGCGCCCGAGCAAGTGTTTGCAATGCTCACTGGAGAGACGCCGCGCAGCTTCCGCGTGGGGCTGCTGGTGCCGGCTGTGGTGCAGCGCGTGGATCCGCGCTACCTTTCGGTTGTAACGCAGTCCGGGGTGCGCGGCACCATTGCGCGCTCCGCTGTTTTGCCGTACAACGACCCTGGCAGCTTGCCTGCGCGGTTTGTGCCGGGCCAGCCGGTGCGCGCCGTCGTCAAGGCGATCGACTACGCGGACTTCCGCGCCGACCTGTCGTTGCTGCGCGAGGACCTTGAGGGTGCTGAGCGCGCGGACCCGGTGCCGAAGTTCAAGGGTCTCTGGGACTTTGCGGCTGAGGAGCGCGACGGCGCTGCGCAGGTGCGCGATTCCCGCATGGCGCCCGCAGGGCGTGTGGGCGCATTGGGCGCCTCCGGCCCCGCCGGTGCTGCTTCCTCGCAGCTCTTCAAGCACCCATTCTTCCGCAACCTATCTGCACCACAGGCCGTCCGCTACTTGGCCTCCCGCGACAACGGCGCCTTCGTCATCAGACCCTCCTCAAAGGGCCCAGATCACCTCGCAGTCACGTGGAAAATCGCAAACCAGCTTTTCCAGCACTTTGACGTCCATATAGTCGGCCAACCGACGTCGGTTCGGCCCGGCACGATGCTCGAGGTCGGCCGGTTCCGGTACCACGACCTCGACGAGCTCATCGTGTCGCACATCAACAAGCTGTACGCGAATGTGGTGGCAATATCGCACCACGACAAGTTCCGGGACCAGCCGGCGGCAGATGCCAAAGCCTGGCTTCTCCGGTACTCCAAGGCCAACAAGAACCGGTCCTGCTACTGCTTCTGCTTCAACCGCAAGGCCCCGGGCTGGTTCTTGCTTCTTTTCAAGCTCAACGACGATTCTGACCGCACCTACACCTGGAACGTCAACGTTCTGCCCACCGGCTTCATGCTCCACGGCAACGTCTACCCGGACATGGTGCACTTGTGCAACGGCTTCAAGCGGCTTCTCCAGAACCAGTTGTCCGGGTCTCAGGGCTATGGGTATTGATGTGGTGAATGATTAGATGGAGTGTTTGAGCTTGTTTAGCTGTATAATGTATGAGAGCTTGCTATATGAAGTATTTGAGAGTGCTTAGCTATGTGATATACGAGAGTTTGTTAGTTGTATAACGTATTTGGGAGTACCTAGCTTTGTCAAATATAAGAGTTTCTTTAGTTATGTGAAGTATTTGAGCTTCTTTGAATGATGTGTTCGGAGCTTCTTAGGTGAAATAGTTCTTAGTTTTTTTGTAAGTAAATAGTATGAGAACAATGTGATTATTTCTCAACTTGGATGTGCTATCCGAATGTCTTATTTACTGCTTATAGTTCTGTTCAAAACGTGATTAATTCAGAATCATTTGAACCACTCTTCCTAGTTACTGGAAATTTTGTATGGTTGCTATGTCTGTAAACTATGATTAGAACTGTTTTGTGTATATTGCGTCTATTCAGAACATATTGTGTCTGTAATGAAATGAATAATTATGTGAAAGTATGATCCAAAGCTATTTATGCTACAGTTCCGTACTGGTGTGCTTATAGGCTGCTTCTGTGTCTGTAAGCTATTTAGATGAATCTGTGAAAAGGCATGACTACTTTACCACTGTACAAGTTAAGTAAGCATGTAGATGTTGATGAACCGTATGATTGTGTATTACTTATGGAAGGTGTCATTATTGGTTGCCAGTGGATCTGTACTTATGTAATGTATATGATGGTTTTAAATACATTGAGCACTTCGTATCATTTAAATACTGTGTAATATATGATAATTTTAGCACAATTGGATGTTGTTTTGATGAGCTCGATGTAAAAAGTACGATCATAGGTAGCA
>ERZ746981.418-NODE-418-length-13784-cov-27.119793_pt1 | contig 13784 bp, 17 predicted proteins | sample MGYA00374948_ERZ746981 | MGnify/ENA primary metagenome ERZ746981 (study PRJEB28757, sample SAMN06711160) | food metagenome | host: microorganism | place: China:Harbin | collected 2017-01-30 | study: EMG produced TPA metagenomics assembly of the Analysis of...
CCGCCAGGTCTTCCAGTCTCCCCAAACAACCGCGGGGTGGAGCAGCCCGGTAGCTCGTCAGGCTCATAACCTGAAGGTCATAGGTTCAAATCCTATCCCCGCAACCATGAATTCCATTTAATATCAAACGCTTAGGCCGCCTCATGGGCGGCCTAAGCGTTTCCACACCCACAACTGGAATCATATAGGAATCAGACGGCGGAGAAAAACCGCGTAGTTCCAGATCGTGCGAAGCGCGACAGGAGAGTGGCGGGAAGGGCAGGAATCGGGTCAAGCCACGCAGCACAGAGCCGATCCGCGAACCTTCTCCTTGCCTTCCAAGCCGTCCTCACGTAGCTACCAAATAAGAATGGTTCTTAATGTGGTGAAGCGGATTCGTATGACCGCGTGATGAAGTGGACAGCGCACCTTTGGACAGCGAGAAGGACAATCTGAGCCTGTTCGTGCAGAACCGTAAACGGCTGGTCGACTATGCGACCACTGTTACGGGGACTACGACGCAAAGCGAGGATATCGTTCAGGAAGCGTGGGTTCGTTTCTCGACTGTCTCTCAGGCTGATCCGAATTTTGTTCGTGAACCGTTACGCTATCTCTTTCGCATTGTCCGAAATATTGCTCTTGATGGCAGACGGGCACATATCAGCCGTAGCCGTTATGTGATCTCTGACAATGGAAGCGAGACAACTCATCTTCAACCAGATGAGCGGGCTGTTCCGGAAGTCGAGATTCTGCATCGCCAGCAACTGGCCATTGTGCGGGATGCTCTTGCAGAACTCCCAGAGCGCACAAGAATAGCCGTGGAATTGCACCGTCTTGAAGGATTGAAGACCAGGGAGGTGGCCGCACGGTTGGGAATCTCTGTAACACGTGCCCATACTCTGATCGCCGAAGGCGTTGCCCATTGCCGGAGACGCCTGAAGTCGTTCCAGTAAATCATTATAGAAAAAAATCTACGCTGCTTCGTTTATGAAGTAGGGACTGACTTCGTCCATGTTCGGACATGTGACGGCCAACATGATGCTTGAGTATCGGGAGAGGGATGACGGCAGGGATAGAGAGCGAAGACGAACGGGCAATAAGGGAAGCAACTGACTGGCTTATCTTTTTGGAAGATGAGCCTGATGATCCCGATCTTCGCACCCGTTTCGCTGAATGGCTTTTCGCTCACCCAGCCAATAGAAAAGCCTGGACCGAGACTGCACAAGCCTATGATCTGATTGGTCCCGCAGCGGCGAATGAAGGTGCTGCCATCCGTGTATTTGAAGCGCGAGACGTAGCGGACGAGGTGGCTCCTCTACCATCGCAGCGCATCCTATCGAGGCGAATGGTTCCGGTAGTTGGTGCAGGGATGGCGCTCGCCGCCTGTCTCGTCCTACTACTGATAGCTCCGAGCGCTTTTCTTTGGTGGCAAGCTGATTATACCACAGGCACGGCCCAACAACAGTCGATCCGGCTCGCAGATGGTACAGACGTAGAGCTAGCTCCTCAGAGTGCTATTGCCGTGGATTATAAAGGGTCACAACGGTATATTCGTCTTTTGAAAGGTCGTGCTTTTTTTGAAGTGACACATGACGCAACGCGCCCGTTTGCCGTGGATGCTCATAGTGTCCGCACGATAGATATTGGCACTGCGTTTGAAGTCGGCTTCGGGGCGGATAGTACGGATGTTGCGGTTGCGCAGGGGGCTGTGCAGGTAGACGCTTCTCCGTCTTTTGGGGTTTCAGAGCATTTGCAGGCGGGACAGGCGATCCACGTAGGCTGGAAGGGCGGTTTCCATCGTACGAATGCTGACGGGACCGAAATCGCCTCATGGAGACATGGGCAGTTGATCGCTAATGATCAGCCGGTGGCTGATGTGGTGGAAAAACTTCGTCCCTACTTCAAAGGGATGATTGTGCTTGCCAGTTCAGACTTCGCTGCACGGCGGGTTACAGGGGTTTATAACCTGAATAACCCACTCGGAGCCCTGCACGCCTTGGCGCAAGCCCATGAGGGCGTAGCCGTAAGGCGTATGACGCCTTGGTTTGTCATTATCTCCGATTTCTAATTTTTTCGCATCCGATCATAAAAAAGAGGGAAAAAATTTTCTCGGCACCCGTCGCTCAAGTAGGGGATGAAACTGCAATGCAGTCGCATTAACGGCACGTCCCCTGCTACGTAAAGCACAGTAAGGGAAACAATGCCGTTGCGACGGAACGTGAGTGTCGGTGCTGACCGAAAAATTATAGCTGCAATTCTGATGACAAGCTCGGCACTGGCTTCTGTTGCCGGAGCACCAGGCGCTTTTGCTCAAATGGTGGTTTCATCTGCGATGACTGCCGATCAATCAAAAAGCTTTTCTATTCCTGCGGGATCTCTTGCGAAGGCGCTAACGTCTTTCGGAGCGCAGTCTGGAAAACAGGTTTCGGTCGAAACATCTGTTATTCAGGGACTATCGTCTCCCGGTGTAGTCGGGCGCATGACTGCGCAGCAGGCACTGGCGCAGTTGCTTGCGGGCACGGGTCTGACCTATCGTCTTTCAGGGAATATTGTGACGCTCGTTAAGGCCTCAGCCAATATCACCCTCGGTCCGGTCCGTGTAGGCGGGACATTTGGCAAAGAAAGCGCGACTGGTCCAGGGGTTGGGTATGTTGCGCATTATACAACTTCCGGTTCAAAAACAGATACCCCACTCACAGAAATTCCCAATTCAATTTATGTTATTACAAAGCAACAACTTCAAGACCAGCAGCCACAAAATATTATGGAAGCGCTACGATATACACCTGGAGTGTACGCGGACCAGTATGGCACAGGTGACAATGGATCAATGGCTATCAATGGAAGTGGTGCAGGCACCAGTGCTTCTATTATTATGCGCGGATTCAACGCGAGCCAGTTTGTCGACGGACTGAACACCAGAAGTTATACCGCGGGAGAAACAGCATTTGTTGAACGCGTTGAAGCGCTCAACGGACCGGCATCGGTTTTGTATGGTCAGGTCGGAGCCGGAGGCCTAATTGCTACCAGCCTCAAAAAGCCTACAGATACTCCCATACATAATGTTTCAGTTGGCTTTGGGAACTGGGGGCGGTATCAAGCGACCGTTGATATTGGTGATAATATTACTAAATCCGGAAATCTGCAATATCGAGTCGCTGCCATTGGAGTAACCCAAGGCACTCAAACGGATTATATCAATTATAAACGTGTCGGAGTATTGCCTTCGGTTAAATGGAAAATTGATGAGAAGACCAACCTGACATTAATAGGCAGTTATCTGTATACACCTAACGATGGGCTTAACTGGGTTGGATACCCACTTAATGGAACACTCATACGCAATAATGGTCGTTATATACCTCGAAGCCGTTTTCTAGGTGATCCGAATGTTAACGAATCTGGTGCGACAACAGCTGAGTTCGAATATCAATTCGACCATACTTTCAATAAATATTTATCGTTCCAGCAGGTGTTCAGATATTCTGATTCCAATAATAATATGAATCAATTTTATGAAAATACGTCTAGTAGTAAAGGAGATACTTTTAATCGTTATGCATGGCAAGGGGTAGTTAAAAACAACAATATTGGTCTTGATAGTAGGTTTTTGGCCCATCTTCCCTCAGGACCGGTAAAGCAAACAATTGTGGTAGGTATGGATTTTAGAAAAGTCGACGTATCGCAAAATCTTGCGTATGATTATAATAGCTTCCCAATAAATATTTGGGATCCGGTTTATGGGGGGCAAGTTCCTAATTATTCTCTTACCGGTCCAGATGAAACTGATATTAATAATACAAAATCTTCATACTTTCAGAAAGGTATATATTTTCAGGATCAGATAAAAATTGGCTCCCTCTCGGTTATACTTGGAGGACGTCAGGATTGGGCGTCTGGCACGACAGACACGTACGTAGGAAATGGAAATGGTGACGGAACTTATACCCCTGTTCACTACAAACGAACAAAAGGCTATACTGCGTCTAAATTTACGTGGAGAGCGGGACTAACTTATAATTTTAAATTTGGGTTAACGCCCTATTTCAGCTACGCAACTTCATTTTTACCTCAAGAGGGTGATTATGACTATGCTGGAAAGCCGATAGCTCCGTTGCAAGGCGGTCAATTTGAAGCGGGGCTCAAATATTATGTTCCTCATACTGATGTATTTTTAACCGCTGCAGCCTATCATATCAAAGAAAACCACTACATCACTGATGATCCGGCTCACCCTGGATACGATATAGATGCAGGAACGGTCGTATCAAAAGGCGTTGAACTCTCAGCTCATGCAAATATTACTCGTAATTTGCACCTAGTCGCGTCTTATTTATATACCGACGCGCGAGTAACACAGAGTGACACGTCGGAAACTGCCTATGACGTTAATGGTAACGCAATAGGGACAGTGCCTGAAAAAGGAAAATATATCCGTTCTGTGCCTAGAAACATGGTCAACATGTTTGTTGATTATACTCTTTCGAAAACGGCATTACGGGGACTCGGTATGAATTTTGGTGTGCGTTATAATGGGTTCACTTATTCTAGCGATGCCAATTCCATTAAGGTTCCAGCCTATACGTTATTTGATATCGGAGCTCATTATGATTTTGCAAATATCACGTCTTCATTAAAAGGACTGAAGGCACAACTTGCAATCTCTAACTTGACGGATGAGCGGTATATCACTTCATGCTATGGTAAGGCCGCCTGTTCATATGGTCAAGGTCGGCGAGTGTACGGGAATCTGTCCTATAGTTGGTGAAATTTCACCACCTCGAACTACGGCACATTTTCCCTATTAGTTTCAGCATCTTGCCACTCATCTCCATGTCAAAGTCGGTGGGGGACACTGCGCAACATGCGTGGGGCGTCCCTGCAATCTCCATAAGGTCACGCCGCACAGCGTGAGAACTCAATGTAACCAGACAAGCGGGGCTGCCTGACGGGCGCGGCATGTTTTGTCGCACCTGGTCGGTGGCTCCCCAGCCGAGAGGACCGTCTCCCATGCCATCCGACATCTGGCATTCCGAGGCCGATCTGGCCATCCTCAGAACCCTCCCGGCCTCCCGCCCTTGCCGGGGCCTTCATGCGGCGCTGGTCCCGCTACATCAGCGATTATCGCGACATTCTGCTGCGGGCCGGTGCCAGCGGCAATCCCTCGCTCCTGTGGGCGGCGTTCCGGGACCGATGGAGGTTACGTTTTTGTCCATGATCCTGACATCCCCATAACCCGAAAACCCGTGATCTGGCGCAGGGAAGACACAACACGGATCATCAGCCTGACGGATGCCCCTCGGGGTTTTGCCGATCTCCGCTCACTGGATTTCGAGGCGATGGGCCGTGTCCTGTTCGACAGCGAAGATGACGTCGGGCGTTCTGTGACAGTGACCGGTACCTTCGGGACATTTTCCTTTCTGCTGGATGATCCCGCTGCGGCAAAGCGGCCCGCCGTGGTGATCCCGGTCGATCCCCATTATCGAAGCCGCTGGTATGAGGCTGGCCGCTTCGTCTCCCATCATCTCGGTTTCAGGCTGCCATCGCGCGTGCCCCCGGTCATTACGCCGTTTCGGTCCCTGCATCTGATCCGCTGCCTGCATGCCTATGATCTGTATCGGACCGGTGCCGATGAACGCCGCATTGCTGCCGTCCTCATCAATCCTCGCGCCCTGACCATGCCTCTGGACGAATGGCGTGATCATACATGGCGCAGGACTGCCAAGGACTGGCGCGATGAAGGCATCGTCCTGGTCGAAGGCGGGTATCTCAAACTGCTGCTTGAGGGATGATCGTTATCGTTTGGCTCATGACCGGGACGGCGTATCGTCGGTCCTGTCAGCAGGGCGCTGACGCATGGCGGGAATATCGAGCGGGATGTCATCCCGGAAAGACCGCCCCTGAGACAGTCGTCGCCCCAGCGTGTCCAGAAACCGGGCCCTGCCCCAGCGCATTGGCGGCGGCCTGCGCCTCGGCGGGCAGGGGCGGCATCTGGCCCAGCCAGAAGCGGATGAACAGGGCGTGCGTTTCCAGCGCGATCATCAGGTCACGCTCCTGGCGCTGCATCTGGCGCGTCAGCCGGTCCAGCCGCCGTGTGAAGGCCGCTTCCGTTGTCGGGCGATAGCAGCGAGGCGACCGCCGCCTCCACCACGGCGGAGCGCGTCACCTTCCGACGCGTCGCAAGATCACCGATCTGCGAAATCATGGCGACGGGCAGGGAAACGTTCAGGCGATCGCGCATGGAAACTCTCCTTGAAAACCCATGATGTGACCGAAAGGTTTTGTCGGAAACAAGATTGAAACTGTATCGAGTGTACCGAGGCGGATAACAGCGTAGAAAGAACGGGCAGCGTGGATCACATGCTGATCCCGAGATCGCGCTTGCGGTCATGCCGCCAGTCGACTCCCCCGTCATCGCGGGCGACGCCATCGACATAGCGGTCGTGCTGCTTCTCCAGAGAGGGTGCCCAGGGCACAAGCTGGAAACCCAGCCCGTTGTCAATCATGGCGAAGCGCCCCGAGGACAGGTTCAGGCGTTTCACATACTGGCCGGTGACGAAATTACCCGGAATGCTGCGCTCATAGGTTAGCCCGCTTTCCTTCGCGAGTTTCGCGCCCACCTGATCGAGTTCCTGCTGGCGCAGCGTCGCCAGGAGGTTGCGCTGGTAGCGGATGGAGCCATCCTGCTGGAATGACGCCAGCCCGCGCTCTGCAAGATGCCGGGTGCGTTCCTGCATCGCCTGCCGCACCTCGGCCCCGAAACCTGTGCGGGCGAGGTCTATGGGCTGGCGCTCCACAAGCCGATGATCCAGCCATGTCGCGCCCGGCGCTTTCACCTGGGCGGCAAGGTCCAGATCGGAACGCGCGGACAGCACCAGATAATCCTTCCCGCTTGTCCTGCCGGTCGCCGTTCGCACCTCAACGATGCCGCCATCTCCGGCGCGTCCTCGGGCGAGACGATGAAGCGGAAATGATGCCGGTCGTCTTTGCAGCGCGCGGCAAAATCCTGTGCGTCCACCTCCTGACCATCTGGCCCGAACAGATGCGCCTTTTCACCATCGTGGGTGACGCCATCCCGGCGCAGATAGGCGAGATGATCGGCCAGTGATCCGGGACGCGCGCCGCGCCCGGTCTGTCGCACAACGCGGGCCTTGACGGTGACGCGGCGATGGGCGTCGAACAGGCGGCTTCTGCCAAACCGGGAATAGCCCCGCCCGAAGGTCGAGGGACCAGAGCGCGGACTGCTGCCTTTTCCCTTTCCGGGGCTGCCGCTACTGCCTCCACCCGCGCGGCGGGAGGCATGGAGCACCTGCGCCAGAAAGGTCCGAGGCCGGGCCGCATTGTCTCTGCTCCGGATGCGGCCCGGACGGACGTGGAAATCCTCGTCACGGGCTATCAGAACCTCCCTGTGCAGGAAAACCCCGCAGGAAAGCAGCATATAATCCCAAACCCTGCACACGACCGACCCAGCCTGCACACCAGAAGACGAAGCGCGACAGCGCCTCGTCGCCCGACGTGGCAGGCCGTTTTATCTTGCCCTCTTAATTCTTCATGTTTCTCGATCTCCCCAACTTCCGACGCACACCCGAAATGCTTCCGATGGGACGACAGTTTTCTCCTCTCATGACGTAAAACCCTCGTCATGGCGCGCTCCTTTGCGAGAGGGGGACGAACAGGCCATGAGGTGGGGCCACAAATCGCATCACGTGATCAGAAACAGGCATCAGTTCCGGCGCGTTCCGGACGACGGTTTGGGATGCAAACGGGCCGACAAAAAGCCGATTTCCAGATGGCATTTCGGCGTGCGATTGATTGACAAAATCCGCATCAGAAAGCGTGCTGCCGATCGCCTCTCCGCGCAGCAGTCGGGTGACTCTGGCGACATATTTTTTCGTCTCGTCGGGCAGCGTTTTCCCTGCTGTCAGAAACTGCTCATACCGCCCTGGCCCGGCATTATAGGCAGCGAGAAAACCCGCATCGCCGTAGCGGTCATGCAACCGGCGAAGATACGCCGCACCTGCGACGATATTGTCGTGTGGATCATAGGGATCAGCCCCGAGATTCAGCGCCGCGCGAAGCTCCCGCCATGTGTCCGGCATGATCTGCATGAGGCCCATCGCCCCCTTCGGTGATACCGCAGAAGCATCACCCTGGCTCTCCGCGCGCATCACCGCCGTAATCCATGCGGGCGGGATGTTCGCGCGCGTGGCGGCCTCGGTGACATAGGTATCGAACGGCGCGGCGCTGGCTGTCTGCATGGAGATGGCAAACCCGGCGCAGACCACCAGCAGACCGGGCACTGTTTTAACCCGGATCATGACGGCGTTCGGGGACGGTTCCAGACCAGATGGAACGTGTCGTGTTCGTCCCGGTCCGGTAGCAGCCGGGCACGCAGGGGACGGGCGAAAAGCGGGTCATCAATCATCACCGCGAGCCACAACCCGATGTGCTCGCCCTGACGCGCCCAGGCGCAGCCCACCTGTATGGCGTCATTTTCCAGACCGCGCAGGACGCGATAATCCGGGGTGTTCTCTGTGGCGGGGTCTTCGATGGGAAGGATCGACAGATCATCCTCCATCAGCAAGGTGGTGATCTGGCCGAAAAAGCCGCTTGTGGTGCGCGTGAACGTGCCAAGACGGATCATGATACGTCTCTCCTGATCTGCAGATCGCAGGACAAAAAAATTGAAAATTGGGGGAGGGTTACGCCGCGTTACTGAAGTGGAGGCGACAACAGCACCGGATGAGGTCTTTCGTCGTGGCGCGGTACAATCCGTCCGGTCGTGACCCACATCGGGATTGCGCGTCCCATCACCGTGCTGACGGGGAGCGGGCCGAAATAGCGCCCGTCCAGACTGTGCGGTTCCGCCGCATTCATGACGAAAATCTCGTCCGGCGAGAGGCGATGACAGCCACGCCAGACGGGCAGCGGACGGCCCCGGTGATCATTGGCCAGCGTGTCGCCGACGGGCCTGCCATCAATCGTGATACTGCCGTTTGCCCGGCATACGGTCTGTCCTGGGAGGGCCGCGACGGGCTTGAGCAGGGGCACACCCAATGGCAGATAGCCACGCTGTGACAGCAATAAAGCCAGCCGGTCGGGCAGACGCAGGGCGGCAAGATCCCCGACATGCAAGCCACCTTCAGCACGCAGCCGATACAGTCCCACCGGGACGCTGGTCGTGCTGTTCCAGAGCAGCCGGGGCGCAACATGCATTGCGGCGGACACACCCACCGCCAGACCACGAAAGACGTGGCAAAGAACCAGGCGCACCGGGTCATGACAGAAGCCTCCTGCGCGCGAGCCACGTTTTGTGCATGGCGAGGGTATAGGGGCGGGAGGCGACATTGGCGGCGATGCGACCGTTCAGGATGCGCCAGTGATCGGGGCAGATTTCTGCGGGATGAAGCCCCAGTTCCTCGATGGCGTCGATTTCTTCCAGCACGCGCCGGACCTTCGGCCAGCCCGAGACGTCCAGCAGCAGTTCACCGCCGGGGCTGACAAAAGGCACGGTCTGGAACGGCTCGTGCATGTCCACCGCGCGCACGATGTCGATGCAGGAAACGACGGTTCCGTAGTCGTTGGCAGCCCAGCGGATGAAGCCGAAGACGCTGCCTGGCGCGAAGGCGAGCAGGCGGCGGCGCTTGTCCAGCACCTTGTCGGAGACCGGCTGACCAAAGCGCAGCCAGTGTTCGACGCGTTTCTGGATGAAAGTCAGTTCGACCGTGGTCAGGCCGAACAGGGCGGCGTCGGAGGCGTCCATGTCGGTCATGACCTGTTCCTCCATGACGCCCGGTTACGGAGTGCGGCGACAAAGTTTTCATCGGAGGTGCTGTTGCAGCGGTGACGTTGCAGCCAGTCCTCGACATCCTGCCGGGAGTGGAGGAAATGACGTGCGCGAATTTCTCCACCCCTAAAGTGTACCCTGTCATGGGCAGGGGTAATTGGGCGCATAAGGAGCAGGTTTCAGACTTCGTCGAGCAGTGTCGCATATCTGCTGTGAACAAGGGCGCTTCCCTCGTCATGCAGGGCACGGGCCATGGCATGGAGGGGCGGAATCGCATCAGTCTCATCGGGTATGGTCATGGCGGCTGGATTGAGCAGGAGTTAGCGGCTGGGCTGCTGTTCGCCGATATGCTCCGAGTCCCGGTTGGGTGAGTTTGTGCATCAATGAAATGCACCATTGACGTTTCAGAAACGTTTCTGTATTGTTTCTTCAAGTCTGGGAGATGGTGATGAACAGAGACGTGGCGATCGGCAAGCGCATTGCAGCCCTGCGCGATGAAGCAGGACTCAAGCAGAACGAACTGGCAAAGAAACTCACTTGGAGTGCCGCAGTGCTCTCCCGCGTGGAGAACGGTGATCGACCGTTGGCGCCAGAGGAGCTTCAAACCGTGCTTGATGGCATCGGGACGGCTGACGCGTTGAAGCTGCGAGAGATACTGGAGCGCCGGTGGCAGATGATCCCGGAGCCGGCACTTGGTGATCCCGATGCCGACCTGCTGTGGGAAGCAGAACAGACAGCTCAACAGGTGCATGCGCTTGCCGAGCGCCCAGATGTAAAGCAGTTTTACGAGCGTCGGCTGGTTCGTTATCAGGAAGAATTGCTTACTAAAGCGGCAAGCGTGGCGGATAAGCGCTACCGGGTCGCTTTCATAGGAACCATTGCGGTAGGCAAATCCACTGCGATTTGCCGTGCGGAAGGGCTCGAAATTCCGGGCAGCAAGGGAATGCCAAAGGCCGTCCTAGAAACCGGCGCTGGCGGTATAACCATTTGTGAAGTGCACGTTCGGCGTGGGCCTGGGTATGGACTCATTGTGGAACCCTGCACCGAGGATGAAGTGCGGCGGCATGTCGCTGATTTCGCCAACTTTCTTGTGAATCCTCCTCAAGCGTCACGTTCAGAAAATGATGACGGGGAAGGCGGCGCATCACCGGGAATCTCCCGTGAGGTCGAGCGCGCATTGCGAAACATGGCAGGGCTTCGGCGTCGTCGTGGCGAAAAGCGCTCGGATGGCACGGTCATTCCTGCGGTCGATGAAGCCCGCGAACTGGCTGCGCGGTTCGCTGATGCCAAGTCCTTGTCCGTGGAAATCCTGTCTCGAATGGAACTGCACAAGCGCGATCGCCGCGACATATGGCATGACGACACCACAGGCAAGCAGCCACTGGCTTGGTTGCAGGAAATCTTCGAGCGGGTAAACAACGGCCGCAGCGAGGAATTTACTTTGCCGCGTCGGATCGAACTTGTCGTGCCACTCCCGATCCTGGACGATGAGTCGATTTCTGTCACTCTGATCGACACGCAAGGTATCGACGATATCGCTGAACGTGGCGATCTTGAAGTTCATTTTGATGATACGCATACCGTGGTTGTGCTGTGTACCGTGTTCAATGAGGCGCCTGCAACCGCAGTGCGGCTGTTGCTCACTCGTGCTCGGGAAGGCGGCGTCCGGACACTGGATAGTCATGCAGCCATCCTCGCTTTGCCGCGTCCCGGTGAAGCACTCGCCGTCAAGGACAACGGATACCCAGTGCAGTCGGCCGAAGAAGGTTATGAAGTCAAAGGCGAGGAAGTGCAGTTGAAGCTGCAACCTATGGGGCTCGACCACTTGCCCGTCTTGTTCTTCAATGCTGCCGAAGATGCACCTGAACAATTACGAAATTTCATCCGTGCGCGTATCACTACCGTGCAGGAATGGCAGCGCAACGGATTGCGCGAGATCATCTCTGGCGCAAAATCCATGCTTGAGAACTATGAAAAAGACCAAGCTCGGGAAGCGATGGCGGCCGCAGCCCGTCGCCTGACGATCTGGCTCGATCACAACGAAGCAATACCGGCACAAACTAGGCGGCATGTTCATGACAGTCTGGTGGCGGCAGTGGGTGCCGCACACCCTCGCACCGTGTATGCAGCCATTGTCAGGGACGGTGATTGGTGGAATCTCAACTATGCCCATCAACTCAGTCACGGTGCCAGGCGTATCGCAGCTGGCATTGCCGGGCTTAAGTTGCAGAAGTTCAAGGAGATCGCTGATAACCTGTTGCAAGACGATCAGTTCAGCGATGCCCATGATCTTATCCATCAAACAGTTAGAACGATGGAGGCGGCCTTCGATGCGCTTGTCCGAAAGGCTCAATTGGTCGGGCAAAGCATTCATTCGGATGAAATGACCGCTGACACCAGTTTCTGGAAGGGATGCTATAGTGAATGGGGAAGAGGTTCGGGCTACCGTGATCGCATCAACAACCACAACCAAAGCTGGTTTGAAGAGAAGAACCAAGGAGAAGCTGATGCCCGCGTCATGCAACTGGTTACGGACAGTTGGCGTGAAGCAGTCGCGACCGTTCGCCAGTTATTAGTGCAAGACTAAAAAGGTCGTTGTATAAGGTGAATTGCATGCTAGCGACCAGCGCACACGCTTCTGCAACGGCTAGGCTGATGGCGTTCTACATCAGCCGCGACCGCGTTCTCTCTTTGGTCAATACGGAGGAACTGACGCCTCAAGTCCTCGGCGCGTTACAAGGCGAGGACGTGCCTATGAGCTCGGCTATACTTAGCAGCGCTGTGGGCAGCTACGTGCTGGATGCGATTGCATCGGGTGACGTCAAGACCTTGCAACAGCTTGCGGTAGAGAACGCAATTCAGCCTGGAACTCCCTTTATCTACAATGGCCATTTTTATGGAAAAGGCTTTGGGTATGCCAACAAAAAGCCGGGACTGACTTTGACCGAGAGTCTCAATGAGCCGATGGAGGGAAAGAAGCTCATTCTTGAATTCTCGAAGAAAGGTCTTGTGAACGACACAGCCTACACTCGCATGTCGGGTTCGACGCGACTCTTTGCTTTCGCTTACATCTCCGAGGTCACTGCAGATACTATTCGCGCGATTCCTTATGCAATAGGGGATCTGGTTAGTGGTCAGTCACCAATGCCGATGCCGTTTGCTTCAACCTTAGAGTTGCAGCCTAATGAAATCGAGCAGTTTACAGGGATGGATAGAACGTGGACGCCATCCAAGGCCGAGTTTGCCCGTCTTTCTGATATTCCAGAGTATAGAGTGAAAGAACTAATTTGTGATCTGCTTGGTGAATACGATGTTCCCAAGGATTGGGGAGGAGAAGAGAACGATTTGTTCTCTGACCGGCTCTTGATCGGCGGTAAACGCAAGACTGGTGCTTTTTTGCTCAAAGGACCGGCCAAATTCCATCCGATGACCCCGCGAGACTTGGGTAAGAACGCCGACCAGATTTACCGTCTCTTTAATGCTCCCGCGCAGGTCTATGTTGTCCAGCACTGTCACAACGTCGGTGCGGCTGTGCGCAAGACTGTGGAAGCTTACGCTCTACATCGTTCGTTCACAGCGCCTTGCCGCTACGTGATTATGGATGGTGTGGCGACCGCGCAATTGCTGCGGGCGCATGGCCTTTGGGGTGCTGGAGCCGCATAGTGCGCATGCACGCCAAGCGAATTCGTCTAGGCTGACTTATTAGCCGTCCCTGTGCCAGAAGTTGATCGGCATTGCGTGTGCTGTCGCCAGCACAGACCAGCGTCAGTGGATAGACTTCCCTCAACATCACCGGTAACGACGGATGATCACGACGGAGACATGGGCGTGGCGTTCCCGAGTGCACTGGCGATGGCGTCCGCCACTTTGTTGGCAGTGGTGCGGACGGGATCAGTCTTAAGGTGTGCATACCGTGCGGTGGTTTGCATCTGGGTGTGGCCTGACCCTGCCCCGAACGTGCCCTCAGTTTTGAGTTAGGGTCTGTGGGTTGATGTATGCCGTTTTGGCGTGTTGGGCG
>ERZ746981.419-NODE-419-length-13712-cov-11.938100_pt1 | contig 13712 bp, 8 predicted proteins | sample MGYA00374948_ERZ746981 | MGnify/ENA primary metagenome ERZ746981 (study PRJEB28757, sample SAMN06711160) | food metagenome | host: microorganism | place: China:Harbin | collected 2017-01-30 | study: EMG produced TPA metagenomics assembly of the Analysis of...
ATCCCTTTTCACAAGTGGGATTCTCTGTGTCGCATCAATTCTCAGAAATTATGCTCTTGTTAGGATTTCTAAAAATCCGCGAAATCCGACACTAAAGCGTAGTTCAGTGAATTCGCTATACACATACTATAGTAATCTGAGCATATGCAATTATTATGTAGTATTATGCCAACTATATTGTTTAATAGGTAATATGTACCAAATATCTATTACTTGTTCTTTATATCCTAGAACTCTTAATAACCTGGTCAATGAGACCACTGAATCCGACGGCAAAAGTCATACCTAAAACAACTTCCCAATTGCCACCACCATGTGTCTCGGGTGAAAAGTACTTATCTCTATCATATATTGTTATCCAACCTAATTTGTAATCGCTAGGTGAATCATCAACAGGATGTCTGTCCCTGAGCCCATCTTTGGAAATGTAATATCTAGTACTTGTCTCGTAATCACTGTATGTTATATATTCATTGCCTGAATCCTCATCCTCATCCTCGGATTCCTCTCTAGTGCTGCTAAAGCTATTTCTGGAAGTTGCTGGACTAGATACACTTGTAAGATCAGAATTTCCAATTGTTATGGAAGAATGTGGGGCCAGTGATGAAAATTTCGCCGAAGATGTTACCACTTTCTTCGTAATTTTGTTCGTAATGCCTCTCTTGCAGGGCCTAAAAATGGCCACCACGGGATTGAACCAACTGCTTTTGGGAAAGAATTCTTCATCCAGAAAGTATGATGTGCCATCTTTGGCAAGCTTCATTCCACTAATACGACTCTTGAAAATAAAGTCTCTTTTTCTTCCGGGTCTTAGGCTGCAAATATGTATTCCTGAGCCCAGTCTATAACCTGAATGTAGCATAACCTCCCGACCAAAATATGAAGAAGGCGCTTTAATTTTCTCAAATGTAAGATTCAATGGGATTCGTCCGTTATTCTCATCCCCAATTGTATTTGTAATAGCATTGTTGATCAACTGTTCATTCTGATATGCATTCATAATAAATTTTCCACTTTCTGATTCAGGCAACAGCTCAATTATAAACGGATTTACTTTATTTTCGTCACCTACACCCCACTGCTGTTGGGTAAAAATTAGCTTGAATCCACTTACTGTTTGGGACTTGGTGTGCCAGCCTTTAGTTGCCTTACCCTCGGGCAATTGTACCTGAACGTAATAACTTGGCGCGTGTCTAGTAAATTCATGTCTTTTATCGGGTATCGTCGTCAAATAGAATTCTAAGGGATTTATTTTTATGACATGGTACTTCCAAAAGTCTTGTTTTTTCATGGCCTCCTTCATTTTGTCCACCTGTAAATCAGCAAATTCATTACTGTCTAATGTGCTGGAAGTGAGTCCTGCTGTAGATGGTCCAGATGACAACCCTGTATCCATTCTTTTTGGATTCACCCGATCTATGATATGCTTCTTTTTGTTGTCTTCAGATTGTATATTTTCCCCATTAGAAATTGTTGTGAATAAAGCATGATGAAGAGTGATGCATGGAAACAAAAAAAAGTATCAGCAACAAAATAATGAAAATGAAAAAAAAAAAAATGTCCCTCATCTTATCATCGTCATGCATGGACTGTATTGTATTATTGTACGGTTATATTTGAGTCTATAAATCTATATATATATATATATACGTATATACATTTCGCCAACATGCTTCAATCATTTCTAATCCATTTCATCGAGATCATCATCGCTACTATTGTCTCGTCTGTCTTCTTCCATTACTTTTTCAAGAAGTATTGGAATATTTGGTGACTGGAAAACAAATATACGGGCTTTCCGCTCGCTAGCAACCTTAGTGGTATCATGCATAGATGCCGTTTTCCGATGGTGATAGCCCTTGAAAGTTTCCCAGTCAAAGTTTCCACTCCGAGCGACCTGGTATCCAATAGCGTACTTGGCCAATTTTTTCACTTCCCAGGAATCGTAAGGTTCTCCTAAAAACATACTCAGGCCGATTCTTTCCGTGCTGAAGTTATCTCTGGTAAATTTTTGATGTTCTTTCTTCTTATCACCTGTTTCTGCTCTTCTGTTGATTCTGAGTAAATCGTATAATTTCCTGCCATTTTTAAAGTAATCCACTATAAGTTGTTGATTTACCCTGATGTTTCTATCATGATCTTTTATTCCTCTACCCACGTGAGGAAAATTGAACAAGATTAGATCTATCTTGAGTCCGCCAATGACATGCTTATTCTTGCCAAGCTTTTTAGGGTTATCGCTGAGTTTTAATGTTTTGATGAGATTCGTACAATCAACCCCATGATATATTTTCGTAACGTGTAAATTCTGTAGTTTCGTAATGTTTTCCTTGGCAACGTCAGGATACTTTTCATTCAGCTCTTCTATAGTATCAAATGATGTAGCAATAAGATTTTCGGGTTGAATATATTTCATCTCTACAGCACTTAGTGCGAAAGAAAAATCACCCTCTCCAATCAAAAGTACTTTATCTGAGTTTTTAAATGGAATCAATGGTTTGTGCGGTCCACTCTCAATTCCTCCATATGTATCACCATCTTTATTTCTTCGACGGTACTCCCTGGCAACTTTCTTACGATTTCTCTTTTCTAACTCCTGTCTCCGCACTTTCTTTCGCACACGTCTAGCTAAGCGACCTTTTTTTGACATTATTCTCTTACTGAGTATGTTTATAAACAAAATATCATGTAGTGATCCGACTCTTTCCTATTGCATAGTCGTCGACATATTCATTCATTTTTTATTGAATAATTTTTAAACCAAGCAGCTCACAAAAAAAAAATATAAATACCAAAAATCAAAAAGCACAACTTTTTCAATGCGAACAAAAAAAAAAAAAAAAAAAAAAAAAGGATTTCCACAATTTATGCAGGATAAACTTTCCTAATCTCTGAAGCCTCTATTAAAGTGCCCGTGAGAGGGTTTGGAAAACTAAAGTGAAGTTCTGACCATGGAAATTTTCCTTCTGCTGCCGCCAAAAAATCTCCATTAGGTTGAATGTGAGCATATTTCTCATCTGACTTTTCTGCGCGTTTTAAACCTAAAGTTGAACTATAAAGCTTAGCAGATGAAAATATATAGCGATCTGGAGTTAATACTGGATCGGAAAAGACATTTGAGACTACTTGGTGTGAGCATTGACAAGAATATTCTCCAAAAGTGGAAGAGCATATTGGACAAGACGAAACCATATATTTGGCAAGTGGTCCATGATTTGCAGACAGCTCTTTATATAACTCGCAATATCTGGTTTTCAACACTGGTAATCCCACTTCAAGTAAATCTATAAGAGATATGGTACTTTCCATTCCGTACACAGCGTTGAAATTTGTAAGAAAAAACTCTGCCAGAGATTTCCATTTTTGTTCTCCTAATTGATCTTCATACATCTGAATGTTTTCCTTAATTCGCTGTTGGCGTTTCTGAAAGTCGCCAAAGCACACGCCGTAGTCATTATTTTTTCCAAATGCTGTTGTAGTATATTCCCCTTCTGGATTCGTAGCTAGCTGTTTCAAAGACAGACTTCCTTTAATGGTGCTGAAGTACAGAATGCCGGGACCAAGGAACCGCTCGAACTTTACGCCAGAACTGCATTTATTCTGTGGTGAATTTTCAAGAGAATCATCACTGTAAAAATCCGCTGAATGGTCAATCAATCGATTTGAAGCAATATTAAGGGCATCGAATAGTTGTAAATGCTCAATTTTGGAAACAAAGAGATTAAACGAAGTTTCGTATGTGAGATCAGTACCTTTGGATGATTGTAAATTTAACTCTTTCAATTTCTTTTCATTTTCTGAGCACCATGCTATAAGGATCTTTAAATCCATATGCTTCACTATCCGGCGGTATATGGATATCCCTTGTGAAATCACGTCCCAATCAATAAATTTAGTAAGTCCAAATTTTTTTGCCAAACTAAGTCCAATATTTCCATTCATTTTTGCTGAAGCATCTTCATGAATTGATGTCCGAAGTAGGTATTCAATAACATTAAGATAAATCTCGTCGTTTAAAAACTTCTTGATCTGCCTACTCAGCTTGCCTGCTTTGGAGCCGCCTTTCTGTGCTAATTCGGAGATAAGCGATTGGCAATATTCAGGTGAAGCATTCTTAAAAGTTTTTGCCCTTTTAAAGGAGACACCCTCTTTTCGGTTTGAAGTATCAGTCATGTCATTGTTACTATCCACAAAGAGACTAGATGACGAGCCTAACTGTTCTTCCAAATCCTTCTCATTCTGGTATTTCCTAGCTTCTTTGACTAGATCCTCAAAATTAGCAAGCCTTTCTGCTCGTACGACTAGGCGGCTAACAAATTCATTGTGGTGTTTTGCCCGGCGAGCAATCTCTTTCCTAAACGACTTCTGTAAATTGATCAACTTGTCTATTGCCTCTAGTTTTTGCGCCTTGCTAAGTTTCTTATTCTGTAGTCGCTTCAAGCGAACCCTTAATGTAGAAGTGTGCTTTTTATTCAGCCTTTGAATGTTTCGAAGATTCTTTCTTGCCAATTCAAGAGGCACTTTAAATTGAGAACTTCTTAGGGCGAGGTATGAATCTGGTGAAAGTAGTGGTTCTCCAGACATACCGTACTAATACAGACGTTCTTTTCAGTATTCTCTTGCTTTTGTCTTTCACGTTGTTATTATCAACGTTTATATATGTAAATATTTATAGGCACTTGTATATTAGAAAATTGGCATACGAAGATTGTAAGTTAAGTTTTTTGTAGTCTTTAAAATATTAATATGCAGACGTTGATCAGTACGACAGATAAGAAAGACAAATACCAGAAAAAATAAAATACTAAAATTTAGGAAATGTGCGTGGGTGGTTACGGAAATCAAGAACAAATTCCTTCCATCCCACAGAGTAAAAAAAAAATATTAAAATAAAATCGAAAATATAGGTGCTATTATGGATCTTCGGGAAAAGGTCGGGAATTACATCTTATCACAGTTAGAATCACACATTAATCGGTATGCATTTATTACTTGTAACTTTTCTGAGGTAATTAGTCCATACAAACAGTGGTGCTATCAAATATAAAAGGAGGCAAAATAAGAAATGGCCATTTTCATATTTCAATTGCGTACAACACTAAAAACTCATAATGACTGAAGTTTGTCGATAACAGCTTGAGTGAACGCTGTGGTAGAAGCAGATCCACCTATATCTTTTGTAACGGCCTTACGTTCTGCCAAAACATCATATGTAGCCTTGCTGATTCTGTCAGCACGTTCCTCAAGTCCAAGATGTCTGAGCATCATGGCTGCTGACAAAATCATAGCAGTAGGGTTAGCCTCATTTTTACCCTTTATATCCAAGCCAACATGCCTGCAACCTGGCTCAAAGACGGCATACTCACGACCAAAGTTACCACCTGGAACAATTCCTGGTCCTCCCACTAAAGCTGCACCAATATTGGACAAAATGGCACCGTACATGTTTGGTGTAACCATGACATCAAACTGTTGTGGACGAGAAACTGCTTGCATTGAGGCATTATCAACAATCAAGTCATTCACATCTATATCCGGATATTCAGCAGCACCAATTTCCTTGACAGTTCTTCTAAACAAGCCATCACCCAGTTTCATAATGTTAGCTTTATGAATGGCAGTGACCTGCTTTCTACCATTGCTCTTGGCAAAATCAAAGGCAAATCTTGCAACTCTCTCCGTCTTATACCTAGTCATAATCTTTAATGATTCCACAACACCTGGAACCGACTGGTGCTCTAGTCCAGAGTATTCACCCTCTGTGTTCTCTCTCACCAGAACAAAATCAACATCTTTCATTTTGCTTGGAACACCAGGAAGGTTCTTAATGAGAACCAACGAGGCATAAATGTCCAATTCCTTTCTCAAAGCAACATTTAAGGATCTGTGAAACTGGTCCCTTGGTGTATATGTTATTCCCTTTAATCCAACTTTGTTTCTTTTCAACGATCTAACAGCCTCATCTATCTGCTTTTTTGTGCTGGCCTGGTCCTCATTCAATCCGGACATCTCAATGGTTTCCCATTTGACTGGAACATTGTCTGCCTTAAAAATAGCCTTCACGGAATCGGTAATTTCTTTACCAATACCGTCACCTGGAATCAGTGTGACAGTATAAACTCCACCATATTCCTTTGGCAAAGATGAATCTCTAACAGCGGTGGCCATTGTTCTTGTTTTTAGTAGAGAGGCTCCTCTAAAAATTGCTTTTCTTGAAGCCTGAGAAAACATTGTCTTGATTTCAAAAAAGTGAAGTCCTAATTACCAGACCGATTTTCCTATCTATGGAAGCAGATGCTTATATAATATAAGGAAATAAGATAGAACCGGGGAGTGGAAACAATAATGTTATGGGCCGTAAACAGCAGTAAAATGACAAACAAGTCAAATGAAGGTATTAAAGATTAAGTTAAGGAACCCGGAGAAAAGTAAAAAAAAAGCTTGCTGTTAGAACTAAAGGAGGAGGGGAAAGGGAGAAAAAAGGTATATAAAATAGATTTTAGCTGTGAAAAAAAAACAATTTTGAAAAAATAGGTGTGCGTATCGCATCAATAATAATATCAGTCAGTTTGGTTAGCCGACAAATCGGTGATTCCTGCGATCAATTCAAAATAGGAGACGAGCCGGAAAACTTGTTTTTCCAAACAGAATTTTATTGTAATTATGAATAAAAGATCTGTTAAATTGGTAGTGATTATTTTTTGGAAGGTGAAAAAAAAATGTAATGAATGAGATATGTAATGACTCGGAGACACAATTAATGAATGACTAGACGCGGACTGCTGAAATAATTCTTGAGCCTTAGCATTAGCTCTTGCCAATCAACCTCTTGAAAAATGAAGATAAGTATTTACTAAACAAGTTCTGTGTCTATTTGTACTTACCATAAACATATGCTGTACTTTCAAATATGATGATAAACTGACCAGTAATGCCGACTTTCGCTAGCAGTCATACGAATCCCTCCACTCTATTTTTTTTTTGTAAACTCCGGGTTCGCATTAAAATTTTGAAACAAACATGACAGTAAAAAGCTTTTCCGATCAACGGTAATGGGCAACCTATCTTTTTTCCTTTTACCTTTTCACAGCACCTCATGCATTTTTCAGTATAATTTATATGGTTCCCGCGAGAGAAATTTCCCATATTGATGGGGCACTGTGGAGATGATGAAATTGTTAATTAAGCCGTGTGCCAATTCCTATAATTCAGAAGGATTTAGTACGGTAAGGTAGGTAGTATAATTACTGTTATGCGTAATTAAGGTTGATTTATACCTGTGAATATTCTATATATATGTAGTATTATTATACAAATGTCCAAATAATTGAGATCCTACCAACAAATATTCATGTCACCAAAAGGTTTGCTTTCCATCAATTCTTTCACCAGACTGTCTGTTACTTCTTTATTTAGATAGTGGTTTAGAATTTTCATCTTGCTTTCTGTACTTCGCCTTATGATTCCATCTATTCCATGTTTCTCCTTAGGCGTTTTTGGTGTTGTCCCAGTTGCTGCTGGTGCTTCTGGAATCAGGTAAAAGAATAAAAATTCTAACACTTTAACCTGAACTTCTCTAATATTCTCTAACTCTTTATCCGCCTCTAACTTTCTTTTCTGATTCTGACGACTCCTTACACTGTCTTCTCTTGCCTTTGTTTTCAAAAGATCGCAAATTATTTTTGGCCCCATTAAATCTTCAAATGTACGTATCACCTTGACGTTTCTTACCATGGCGCTAACTAAGGCCGGAATGCATGCTATTACAATGTCACTGTCAATTGTTGAATTCAGAAGATCTAAAAGCAACATTAGGTTATAAGGCTTCCCAAAGATTGCCCGTGATTGGGGATGTAAGAGAAGACACGCCTGTAAGTTTTTTAGAAGTAATGAAGTCCGCACTGGATCCAGGTTTGAATTCTGTTCGGATGAATTTATTGAGCTGCGAAGGACATTTAACAAATGTGTAGTCATATTATATTCAAAGCTGTTTTGTAAAGAAATAAAATCGCCAAATATTGGGTCTTTTGGAGTAGGAATTTTCCACTTTCTAGTAACCGATGTCACATTAATATTCGGTTCTGGATCAGGCGTAGAATTGTCAGATGAATACGACGAGCGTGATGACGTAGACGACATCGCTGGTGAGTATAAATATCGGTAACTTTGATTTGATGATGTCGATGTAGAAATACTGGATGATGACTTGCTGTATCTATGCTTTGGAGAATTGTACTCTGTAGATGAAGACCTAGGACTACTACTTCGACTCCTTCTATGCGTATTGGATGTATTATTCGGGTTTGCAAGAATGCACAAATCATAAAACAGCTTGTCTAACTCTTTAAGACCTTCATAAACCTTTTGGCCATTTGATGAGTTTATCTTGCAGATGATGCTGTCTAAGCATTCCTCTAATGTCGATTTCATATTTTGTTAACTTCCCTCCTTAATTGCATGCAGCTTTTGTATTCGTGTAAATAAGCCAACAGCTTCTCCGCATGTACTGTTTGCACCTTTGTTTTAGTAGTTATTCAATTATGATACAATTTGAAAAGGTAGTTAAAGGGGTGTCCTTCGGTATCCAAAGCTTTTTTGCATTATCTTCAAAATATGATGATCAAATTTTTTACCTTCTCTGATTCATTAAAAATGTTTATAAACTTCCTAATTAGGAATTTAAATTACTGTTTATGTTTGCTGCCAATACGCCTAATCGCCATTTACTCAGCATAAGCATGACCTGTTACATATTCCTCGGTATATGTATTATATGCCCATTTCCAACTTGGTGAGATTCTTTTTAGAGTTAGAATTCGAGATTCCCCCTCTTTGATTTATATGTATATGTATATATATGTAACGCAGAATAGTTGAAACCGCGATTTCGAGAACTTTTGCTGGGCATATATGCATTAAAGATTGACATAACGAAAAAAAAAAAAAATTTAAAAAATGCATTAACCTAGAGCTTCGGAGAACCGGCAAGACAACTAACTTCCTTACTCCAAATTTCATCTTCATTTTCAGCTTCACACGCTCCTTCACGATTAAGCAATCTCCAATAATCATTTTTTATTTTTTATCTTCAATGGGTTTCAGTGCATGACGTTTACATTCATATGTTTTATAGTATAAAGAGGAGGTTTCCTGAAGTATTATAAACTCGAATCTTCCAAGGTTAACTAAATTTTATTTCACAGAAATCACGGTAAGGTTGGGCCACGGCTTCTTAGAAAAGCAACGGCTCATCTTCACCTTTCTCTTGAAGATGATTATTTTTCGTTACCCACCACAAAGTGCTCAAAATCTCACTCGAATTAACCTCATAATAGGATGTGCAGCTGCTGTTATCTCTTCGGCATGTCAATCACTTGGCCTTATTCTTCAAAGGAAAGCGCATATATTATCAACTAAGGAAAAGCTACTGAGCGGACAGGCTCAATCTCCTTACAAGAGATCGATGTGGCATATCGGATTTTTCTTGTTTATTTTTGCTAATGTCTTCGGATCTGCAATACAGATAGTGAATCTTCCTTTGATAGCTCTTTCACCATTGCAGTCTCTTGGATTAGTCTTCAATTCAATATTAAGCTCGGTAATGCTACATGAACCATTTACAGCATCATCTACGTTGGGAACTACTTTTGTAGCCATTGGAGCTTTCATAATTGCTTTCTTTGGAGGAAAATTGTCACAATCAACTACGAGCTTGGAAATATTTCTACAGCTTATTAAAGAACGGATGTTCATAGTGTGGTCCCTGTTGTCTCTCTCTATTGTATCTGTTCTCTTAATACTTGCTTTGCTTATTTCTAGAAAATCAAAAGTGGCAAACTCCTATGTGGATACATATCTACACACATTTATCGAATTACCTTGGGTAGTTAATAACAATAGAAAATTGGAGGGTGTGCTGTATGGATGTTCGTCTGGTATACTTTCAGCAGACTCTTTATTGTTGGCAAAGACAAGCATGGATATCATTATGTCAGCTTTCACAGGACATACATTCTCGAGTTTGAACAATTTTATAGTCTATTTTGTTGTTGCCGTGTTCATTAGTCTTTGTCTAGCACAACTATATTTGTTGAATGAAGGCCTCAAATATCTTTCAACTGCCGTTCTGTACCCACTGGTTTTCTGCGTCTACAATTTTTTTAGCATAGGAAATGGACTCGTTTTCTATCAACAGTGGAAATTAATAACATATGCTTCAGCGATATTGCTTATTTTAGGATCTGCAATGATTGTTTATGGGGTTTTCCTTCTCAGTGGTGAGAAGCAAGCCAATTTGGGTGATGAGGTCCATATTCGGACTTCTAAGGGCACTAATACACATACGCCGAGAAGAGAAGGCAGTGCATTTACTGTGAACAGTAATTTAACGTCCAGTACAACAAGGCCACATGAGCCATTGACATATGATTCAACTAGATCATTACATTCATATTCAGGTGATGACTTAATTGTGGATCCCATTGAAACATCTACTCTATGTGATGCGGGAGACAATGAAGTAAGGACACAATCGCAGGCATCCTCTAGTAATATCTCAACTAGTCTTCCTGCGGCTTCGATGCCCCATTCGTTTTCTAATGCAAGTGAGTTTCTATCACCTATAATTAAGTCCACTACGGAGAACCTGAATTCGGCAGGGCGAAAAGTTTCCGGGTTTTTACGTAAATCCATCAGTAACTTGCATGGAAAAAGCACTTCTATAGGAAGCACCACGCAGAGTGACGGTTTCAGCAAAAGGATAGAAAGTTTACTACCAAGTAGGGAAAATAATGAAAGAGATAAATTCGAAGTACCTGAATATATATCGTTTGGATCGATGAAGGACGGTTCTTCCTTTATAAAGAATTATGATTCGACAAATAATTCCCAGGAGAGTGATAATGGCATTTCTAATGAATCTGGTAAGAAAGATTGGTCCAGAAGTTTGGCAACCAAAACGTCAACTTCGCATAAATTTGAAAGAAATGGAAGCAAAATTAGATCTCCTAATGCACATGTACTGTTTGATACATTCAGACCCTCTAACATTGGTATACCTCTGAGAAAACGAAATCTCCGTATCACTACCGACATCCCTCGCGTTAGCAACCTTGGACAAATAGGATCCGTTAGTCCAGTACAGAATAATGAATTGGATTCTGATTACAATTCAAACAACACGTTTAATTACTCCCTGAACAATACTATTGAAGAAATACAGAGTCAGATGCACGAAATTGATAACAAAGCAAGAATTTGCAGTGGTATGGAAGATCAAGATGACCTTAAAAATTACCAACATGCAAGTTCTCAGGTATCGCAGAATCGGGTTGAATTAAAAAGAAAGGAAGGAAGAACGAGTGTTTCTTTTGTCCACGATCAAATCCCGAGACACGATAGTTTGTATGTCCCAAAACGGGGAGGTAAAACAAGAAACTTTACTACTAGTATTATTCCATCTGTTAAAGTTCATAGGAGAAACTTGTCTTTCGAACAATCAGAGCTTCTTGAAGAATTGAATGGAAGGAAATAAAGCTTTCCATGTGCTTTAATGTATTTTCTATATAACAACAATCAGAAATATGCGCATGAATAAAATCATGTTTCATGTTATTGATGATACATGATAACTAAATAATAATAGCAAATTTTCTTTGAAAAAAATGTCCGTCTTCAAGGGAATAAGCAACATTTACAAGCCTTCACCTTCCTCGTCAACTGGAACAAGGAATGCTCCGGTAAGATAGATTGCAGGCTCATTGATGTTATGATGTTGGTAACTAAGAACGCCAACTCCACCAGCATCAAGCATAAATTGTGGATTCTTGTTTATTGGTCTTCCAACCCATCTAGCGGCAAGACATCTTAATATATGACCATGAGCGACAACCATGATATCACAAAATTCATTGTTGTCCATAGCACGCTTGTGAATTTTTCTTATCTTTTCAATCAGTCTATCCACCCGTTTAGTGACATCTTCTGCGTTCTCTCCGTTCTCACAGCCGTACGGCCATATAGTCCAATTTTCTCCGCCTGGTAAATTATTTTTTGTTCTACGTTCTTTAATTTCCTCAGTGAGCAAACCTTCATAGTCACCATATTCCCATTCTCTAACGTCCTCGTCAATTTCAGTTTTGATACTCAGCTTTTGAGACTCTGGTAAACTTTCAAGAAGGAGATCCTTGGTCTGAAGAGCTCTTTTTCTTGGAGAGCATATGATTAATTTAAGTTCAGCTGGTTTAATTAGATTTGTTGATCCATATCCAATAAGGACTCTTCCTGTCGATCTCATTTGTTTAACACCATAGTCGGTCAATGGTATATCAGTTCTGGAGGTATATTGACCTGTTTTGGACCATTCGGTCTGTCCGTGTCTCACAATGATGAGTCGAGGAGTTCTTGATTTGGGGATTGCCATCTGTGTGTGTTGTTAGTCGGCCTATTAGTAAGACTTGTGATCAGGAGTTATTGATCTCTATATTTGGGCCCTTAACTTGAGATAGCATTACCTTTTAAATGTTTTTTTTTTCATTTCAATCGCATATCAATCGACCGGATTAATCCTTTTGAAATCTCCGATCGCAAAAAAATTTTTACCTCCATTGTTTTGCAGATCTTCAATGAAAACAAAACTCGGAAAAAGTGGACAGATAAACTTTCAGTGCATACGGATTTTGCATATTAGCTTGATTTTATTCAAACCAGCTTTTATAATCCCGAATCTTCATCCAACTCTAGATAATATACCGAAAATGTCCGGTCATAAAAATGTAATGAAATGCTTTATCCGGTTGTATGAACTGTTTTTCGCATAATAATGGCATTAAGTTGATCGTCGAATATCCTTACCAGACAAAGTGGTCGATTTAAAATAACTAGTAGAATTTTATAAAAAAGGAGTATCTCACATTAGATAAAATCATTTAAGATTCTATTTGATACTTAGAGCTGAATCCTAATCCTGGGGGTTGTTTATTACTTCGCCTACGTTATAGAAGAATACACACGAAATAAAATATTAATAGATTAAGCAGTCGCTACATGTTATTTAAGATAAAATACGAGCTTTTATGCAACAAAAGAAACGTATGTTGGTACATTGAGGAGTTTGTTTATGAAAACATGAGAGGACTACGAGTTTCCGAAATAATGTAGTGGTAACAATTATTGTCTAATTACCCGGCATAAATATCAGTTTCGAAAGGTAAGTATTTTGAATCCTAGTTCTTTGATGGTATGGAACATGCGGTACATTATGTAAGTTATCAATTAGGATATTAAACCGTTTGGACTCATATTCAACAAGACCTCAAATATACGCAATTCAGAATAAAAAAATTCCTCCTGGTATCAGTTTAGCAGGGGGGTGAAAAAAAAAAGATGGGGTCAACTGGGAATTGAACCCAGGGCCTCCTGCACCCAAAGCAGGAATCATACCACTAGACCATTAACCCACAACCAAAATTATAAGGGGTCTGTTTTGGTTTGAACCTAAATTATTTTTGATTATGTAAGTGCAAAGTGTTTTGTGTGTTTGTTTTGAAGTGTTGAATCAAACCACTAAAATGTGAAGTATTGTATGTTGTAAAATAGTGTTTTTAGAATGTTATGATGTAATTTAAGTAAGTGCGGATGTCGGAGTTAAGAGAGACCTTATGAGTTACTCCCGGGCTTTAGCTATCAAACTCCTTCTTTAATAGAACTAATAA
>ERZ746981.420-NODE-420-length-13675-cov-16.647154_pt1 | contig 13675 bp, 10 predicted proteins | sample MGYA00374948_ERZ746981 | MGnify/ENA primary metagenome ERZ746981 (study PRJEB28757, sample SAMN06711160) | food metagenome | host: microorganism | place: China:Harbin | collected 2017-01-30 | study: EMG produced TPA metagenomics assembly of the Analysis of...
AATTGAATCTTCAATCCGGCATTTTTTTTTTTTTTTTTTTTTTTTCACTTCTCGTTTTTCTCTCATCTTCCCCAGAACACAGCCCTGGGCTTTCTCAATATCGATCGTATCTTCTATCTGAGTGATAACCACCTCTACTTTCACTATTACCGCCATTAAACCGATCATCCCTCTGCCTATAATTGTTTTGCCTATTTCCCTGGTAGCCACGACTACTCGAGCCCCTGTACCCACCTCTACCACGAGAATTGTACCCGCCATACTGCGGATGCCTAGGCCGATCGTCGGGTCGATTATAATTGTCGACGCGTCGATCACGTCGATACTGCGATCCAGAGGCTGGTCTTCTGCCTTGATATGAGTGTTGTTGGTGGTTGAACTGTTGTCTTTCGGTGTTTGCAGGATAATATTCTTTCCCCCGATCATTAATGTTTTCACCTTTTGAGGATTTCGCACTTTTTGTATCATCAGAAGCAAGAATGTTTAGCAAAAGCTGCTGACTATCGTCCTCCATTGCATTGAAGTGGTTCTCTTTGGCCTTTTCATACAACAATCTTTCCACCTTATTACCATGGCGCTCAGTCTTTGACCCGTTCTTGAATGCATAGTTAACGTTTGCCGGTCGGTTAAGAATCATCTTGCCATTCATCTCCTCAATTGCCTTATCAGCCGTCTCAAAGCTATCAAACACGATAAACGCATAACATGTATCCCTTTCATCCGTCCGTATAAGCTGGGGAACCTGTGCGATCTTTCCAAAATTCTTAAATGTTCGAACCAAGAGTTTAACATCAACAAGCGTGTCCAAATTGCCAATGTACACAACTGGACCTATATCGTCCTTTATGAGTTGTGCATTCGAACCTGGGCCATTCCCTTTCATTGCTCTCTGTGTCATTGCCTGTTTCACCCTCAAACTCCGGTCATATAGTTGAATACCACTTGCCATATGCATCGAATAAACTGCATCTTTGAGTGTGTAAAATCTCACAAAGCCATAACCCTGATGTCTCTGTAGGATCCTATCTTTGGGAATATACACACTTCGCAGAGGCGCAAACTGTAGGAAAAGCTCATATAGAAGACCCTCGTCGACTTTTTCGTCGAGATTTCCCACATAAAGACACGGATCCCCACTTTCTATGACACTTGACATGGTGCAACAAGTTTAAAAAGGATGAAAAACAGTTGATGTGGGGTGATATGAATAATTCGTATAGCTATATGTTCTAACGTATATGCTCCTATTTATATGCCCTTATATTATACAATCCTGTATGTATTGATACTTCTCTAGTGTTATGTTTGGTATAAATTTGGATAGAACGGTTGCAAGATAGGGAAGAAAGAAACGAAGTAAAATGAAATTAAATGAAGCTGAAAATAAAGTAAAAAAATTATAGACACCGATTAGGCTGCCTGTTTACCTGAAGCGCGATCTCAGATATCGTACATATTAAATGTTACATTACAGATTTAATTTACCAATTTACGGTGATAGCGTGTAAGTGTGCATACATTTGTATAGACATTGCTTTAATGCAAGTATTCAGGTTTGATAATGTCTGATAATGAATCGGATCAGTCGGTAGACAGTGCTTATATAGACACTCTCAAATCACAAATCGCAGAAAAGAAAGAATTACTACAAGTAGCAAAAGAACTACTTCAGAAGACTTCGAATAAAAAGCAGGAAAATGACCCCAGAGATGAAATATTGTCGTTAATTGAGGTTCTCAAGAGGCTTCCGTACAACCCTGCGAGAAATGATGTTGTTGATGTTTCGTTGGCCAAGGCACAACTTACGAGTGAGAATGAAAGTTTAGACAGATTGATAAAGCAACTCAAGGATGCAAATTCGAACGATCTAGAAGGACAGGAGGATATTCATAGGAAGCTTTTGGTGCTTTATGATAGGTTGGATAAGTTTCTTGACAAAGATCTGAGCGAAAAGGAGAGAAAAAGAACGGAGTTGCTAGAGTTAAGGCAAGATGATAAAACCATGGATGACTACGTGGAGGAGAAGTATACAACTCTTGAAGAGCACATTCAGAATCTTCGAACCCGGTCACTCAAATTGACGGAATTTACGAGAATCTTGGTGGACGAATACATATTAAAAAACGAGCTACCAGTTTTTGAGTCGGATGAACAACTCCAGCATAAGAAGCGGAAGTTTCTCCAGCTTCTTGAATTACTACTTAACAACAAGCTCATGTCTCCTGAAACTGGACGTGAAAAAACTGTTTTGGTTGCAAGTAAGGATGATCCGTTGATTAGATACTTGCTTGTGAACAATATTGCTACTGTGGATCGGCTGGATAGTAATCGAATAAGGTTGATGATGTGATAATGTAATAGTATGGAAATGCGATAATAAACATAATATAGAAATGTGATGGTATAAATGTGATAATAGGGAAATGTAATGATAATGAAATAATAATGAAAATGCTATAGCATTAACGCGAATGGCAACAGATTCAAGCTTTATTAAGATAATGTCCCTTGAACCTTTCAGGTAGCCAGTAATCCAACTACAATTTCCTTACGAGCATATTTTGGTAATGTTGAAATGTGTAAAAGAATATAAAAAGCGGCAGCTACTACTACTTCATGAGATAAAACCTCCGTATGATCGACGCACAGCCGTATATGTATCCGATTTCAGCCTGTGAGATTGGCCTGCTATTTGTGTTAAAGCAGGAAACAATATAGCCACCGTGTCTAATATACAAATCGACCGAACTGGACCTGGTGGTCGATTTTTTGCTTCTGGTGACAATCTTGACAGGAGTCCTAAAGAATGGCATACTGAGACCAGATCTAAAAGTAACTCTAGACTCGGGTGAGCGGTATATGACGCCATGTTCTGTTTTCAGCACCTCAATGTGGAAGGGTTGCAACTTTTCAGAGTCAATCCCTTGAACTTGGCCCTGGATACCCATAATTTTGAACCTGAACGACTCCCGCCCGCAGTTTTCGATCTCTGATTTGTGCCTGAAGTGATCTAACAGCATTTCACGGTCTTTTGGTGCACTGGCTCTACCTATTCTGGCAGGTCTACTTGCCTCGATCTGCACTATGTACACACAGCTAAAGTTTAAGCGGTCCACAAGCAGCCGTGAGAGGAAGTTTGAGGCCACACGCATGTTTTTACACACACGTAGCTGCTTCCACACACTCATGTCGATTATGTCATCATAAGGCTTGTAGTACCGGCTGAAAATAAGTTGTGTGTTGTTTAGATACGAGTTCCCAGAACCATCTTGCTCAAAAATGATTGCACTGTTAGTACTGGAAGCAGTTGCTCGACCAAACTGCTCGAGGAAAGTTTGGACTTTACATTCTGAAGATTTTGAACTTGAGTTCGCATTTGAGCTTTGATTTGAGCTTTGATTTGCTTTTGAACCTGAGTTTGTGTCCGAATTTGAACTTGAAGTCTCCTTTGAATCACCATCTGCGTTAGATTTCAACTCGGAATTCCGGCCTGTGCTCTTTTCCTTCTTCGACTCGTCTTGGCTCTCCATATATCCCATAATCTCTGCTGCAATCTTTTGCAAAACCATAATTGTCCTTTTGTCAATCCCATCTCTCGGAAAAGCGTCGAAGATTGCCAAAACTCCAATTGCTTGTCCATTAGGCGCCAGTAATGGTACTCCAGCATAATACTTAATAAATGGTGCTGCCTTTACTAATGGGTTGCCTGCTGTTCTCCAGTCTTTCGTGGCATCTAATAGAACAAAGAAGTCCCTGGATAATATTGCATGGGCATCTAATGAAAGCTGCCGGACACATTTTGAGTACCTTAAGCCAATCTGATGCTTGACATTCTGGTATCTTGCGTTTACAATACTCACAGAAGCCCCACATGTTCCAAACAGCCCAGTCATCTTTCGCAAAAGGCTGTCAAAGCGATTTTTGTTTTCCCACTGTGCCAGCTCAGAGTATTTAGTCACTTCTCTCAACCTTCTGCTTTCCATATACGCTTCTGGAGCTTTGAGAAACACTGTTCCTTGCAAACAGTCTGGGCGAGGCACTTTGCTCAAATTTGCCTTTCCCATGCCGTACTCCTCAAAAAACATCTCCTTTGTGAGGGGCACGGGAGCAATGCTGTGTTCATTCATTGCAATAATTGGCATATTGTTGCCGTTAGTGTCTCTTACTGGCATGCTTCTTGTGTTTTGCGATCTGTGGATGGAACTGGGAACAGATTGTACAATTCCATGCATTGCAAAGAGGCAGTGCGGGAGGGGTGAAATATACGAAATTGTGGTAGTTGTCGACCTTTTGCTTATTTTGTTATCTGGCAAAAAGTCTAGATGGTGGTGGATTCCAAAGAAATAATGTGCATCCAAATGTACGAAGTGTGTCTAAATTTTATTCTTTTTTAATGAAAAAAAGGATTTTCCTTCTTTGGGAAATCCATGACATTTTTTGCAGTAATTCATCTGGCGCTTAATGTTGTCAATATGTGGAACCCTTTTTGGATGTATTACTTTGTTTTGTTCAATAATCGGATACTCTTGTGTTAAAGGTTACTTTCCATATTCGTTCTATCTGGTTTAGGGATTCGAGTTTGTGATTTATTTGAAAGTGGGAGAGAAGTATTTTTCAACTCAGTACATTTCAATTAGTGGCTAACCTGGAATTTCACCTTTTCAAAAATCTTCTTAGCTGACATATTTGGATACTGTTAGCATTCCGAATACAGAATAACACTATGTCACTACATTTACAGATCTCAGAAGTGATGTATAAGTGATATTCATGTAGTGTATAGCAAATCGTACTGCTAACAAATGGAGAATGTCTTAGGGATTTCTCTACAATTTTTCCTTGATTTCTTACCGGTTCCTTTATGCTTTTATGTGAAGCATTGCAACAGTGCACCCTTACCATTATAAGCTGTAATCCATACCCACAAAATTGCCACCACACATGCGCAAGTAAGAACTTATAAGAAATACAGTTCGTCACAACCGCAAACACCCGTACACCAGGAAAACACACAGCACTAAAGAGTACAATCAATACAGGCAGCATATCAAAAAAGAGAGTTCCACATAATCGAATTCGCATCAACCAGTCGTCACCATCTTTATTATATCTATACAGTATGCAATTACTTGCTCTCATCCATTTTATCATCATCCTTCTCATCTTTTCCGCTCTTATCGTCTTTTTCATCCACAGTAGCCAACTTCTCCTTGCCTGAAGCCTTCTCTGCACCACTTGAAGCCTGCTGCTGCCTTGCCCGCTCCTCCTCGAGCGACAACCTGATTGCCAAGGCCAACTCCGGGTCCATATTTGGATCATCAAGACCGAAATCGTCGGCTGCACCGCCCGAAGAGGCACCTCCGGGTCCGTTTTGGGAAGATTCCGAGGCATTTCCGGCGGCAGACGAGTCCTGATCACGCAAGATAGGCGATCTCTCGACCTGGTCGTACAAGAGATAAGGGCCGGGAGGAACTGTGACGAGATGAGATGAGCTATTCACGTTTGCAATGCTCACAAACCTCTCCAATTTGGCAGTATTGAGTTGTTCCTCACCGAAATTGATGAAATCAACGGCCACACTGGCATTCTTCAACTTCCTGGCCAGGGCATCGAGTGCAGAATCGTCTGCTGCGATTGGAGAGCCCACAAACACAACAACACGCTGCCTTTGGTTTTTGTTCTGTCTGTTTTTTAGAGCCAAACATGCCACCTCAATCCCATTTATAAGGTTTGCCTGGCCGTCGATCTTCGCCTCGTGGACCCCGCTGAGCAACTCGCCGTAGTCCGTGGTCAAGTTGCTCACCACTCTTGTCGATTCGCCCGCCATTGTAAGCAAACCAACCATACTTTCGGGATTGGCCTGTGTTTTCCTTCGGAATATGAGCTCAACAGTATCCAATTGTGCCTGGTACCGCGATGTGAGGTAGTCCCCATTGCGCATGTACTCTGAGTTGTCGATAACGATTATTGTAGCTTCAAGCACCATGTTGTTGTTCAAATCTTGCTTTTTGATGAATTTCTGCGATTCGGGGGTCTATTAACACTACTTGCTTGTACCCGAGATAAAAATAAATGCCGTACACACCTGCCTATGCTAAATTGAGACTTCAGATGCAAATTGATGTCCGGAAAAAACCTCTTTTGGCGGAAAGTATCGTTGATGTGTCAGATACTAAGTGTCAGACCAGGGCGAAATATCTTAGTCCTGTGTCTCGAGTGTGTCTCTCCTCTTTTTTTTTTTTTTTTTTTCTTCTCCTTTTCTTAAGCGGTGTAAGGATGGAAGAGGTGGTAGGAGCCATGCTGTATCTTTCAGCATATGCTTTGGTCATACTGGCATCTATCAAGTTGAAATAATGTAAGCCGGCTGGAAAATGGTATATGGAAATTTGTAAGAATTTGTGTTTTATGCTGGGTGGTGCATTTGATGACCATCCTTTTAAGTTTCTACCTTTGATCTTCTACTTTTGATTTTCAACTTACGATTTTGTACTTTCTACTTCCTATTTCCACTTTTACACCCCATAAATGCCACACATGATATTGTATAATACAGTGCCACATCGACCCAACAGTTAAAAATTCAAACGTCAAACACATTTCAATATCTGGTCTTGATTACATACATTTTCTAATTACGCTTACATGAATATTCCAGTGTACTTCCCGATTCGAGGCTGTGCAGCACGGTGCGATCGCGTTTTTCTTGAAATTCTTAAACGGGATAGTGTGGAGCATAAACAGTCATTTAGCGAGTACTATGAATGCAAAAAGGAAGACAAACTGGTTGATAAGTGCACGTCAAAGTTATTAGGCGAGTAGAAATTTCTTTCTGGCTGTATTTATGACTTGAAACGTGGAATTTTCAGCTTTCATCATTTCAGATCAGTATGATGCCCAAGAAAGCTGCCGAAAAGAAGCAATTGACGAAAGAACAGAAGAAGAGAATAATCGAGAAGTTTAGAGCAGAGATGAAGAAGCGAGAGGTGATACTTGAGGAAGAGGGGCAGAAGCAGATCATGGAAATAAAACGGGAGTTGGATGGCCGGTTGAAATACACACTAAGGAAGTTTTGGGATTTCAAGGTAGGAGATGTCTTAAACTACGAAAGAGAGATGAGGAGAGAGGGGGGAGAGGAGGGTGTACGGATGGAGAAAGTTGTTGAGGATCTGGAGAGTGGAAAAGGGCGAGATGAGTATTGAAAGCGGAATGCTGGCAGATTAATGAGTTACCTGAATATCTGTTTAGAAGTTAGTGATCTAGGGCTGCTTGGAGTAATGCCTAAATGTGGAGCTGGCGGTTTCAGGAGGAGAAACAGGAAGTTAATGATTTCACGTGCTGCAATGCTGGATGATATACTTAAGTCACATAGGCAATAATTGATGAAAATTCGATGTGGTGAGCATCCGGTATGCTAAATTCTATTATGGAAAGAGGAGAAGCGGAGTGCGTTCAACTATTTTGAGAGAGACATGTTCCTGGGAAGGAAATCTTCCAGATAGCAAGGTGGAAAATACATTAGAATACATGCATTGGACTAATCAAAACTAAACATAGATAACACATATATTATTTCGGTGTCTGGCATTTAGCACGGAATAGCTTTAAAACTAAAGTTGTGGAGTTATTGACACAAACTCTCTAGGTGTTCAGTACTGATGAATTCAAAGCAGACTGTACAATTTACAGCATCCTTTAGGAGGGTACATAAATTCAAAACTAATGCGTGCAAGTGCATTAGTTCAGTATAGTATTAGTTAACTGTATATATGCATTGAACTAAACAGATTCCATCAGTGTGAATGCAGACTAGACATAGAATACTTTAGATTGGAGGCATTGCTTTACTTCATTGTAGCATCTACCAAATTATCAAAGCCAGAAAGTGCAAATACATAAGCAAGAGCCTGGACTTCGACCAAGATGAGAAGTAACATTCATTCCAAGATAAACCAACATCACCACTATCGCAAGTACACAGACAAGCTTTAAAGACAGATCTTTTGTGTGGTACTCTCCTGGTGATTAATAGCTAAACTCTTTATTGCAAATACACAACCAAAGCATTCAAGAACATCTAGCACGTACATTGAACTAGTTATTGCAAATAGAGATGAGCCAAAACGGCTGGATTCAGGATGAGTCCTCTAGCTAGCATTCTTCTCGTACATTATACTACTTGCAGCTAAATAATCATCACAAATCTTCCAGCTAGCATTCTTCATTTAAATCAAACTAATTATTGCACACAGAACAGCCAAAACATCGGCATCCAAGATAATCTTTAGCTTGTATACTCTCTGACTACTTACAGCCAAACCAATCGCAAATACACCATTTTCAAGTCCTCTAGCATTCCCTGTACAAACTACATATATCAAAACTAACTGCATAACCAAAGAATCATCACCATCATCCAAGTACATCGGCATTCAAGTCATCCCAGAAGTGCCTACCCTCAAGTGTGGCCTTGATAACCCCCACGCGCACAACGAAGTCGCCGAAATGCTCGCCCGGCTTCCGCTCGGCAGCCCAGCGGCGGAAGAGCGGCACCAAAATGGCAAGTGCCTGCTTCTCGTCGACATTCGTGCGGTACAACTTGTTGACACGGTCGCCCACGTAGCTGCCGCCCAAAAGCAGGTTGTAGAACCCGTAGGACTTGCCCACTAGAGCCACCTCGGCGAGCCAGGGCCGTGCACAGCCGTTCGGACAGCCTGTCATTCGCAAAACGATCGAGTCTGACCGCAAGCCCAGCTTGTCAAGTTCGTCCTCAAGCTTCGTGAGGAACTGCGGCAAGTACCTCTCGGCCTCGGCCATGGCCAAGCCGCATGTCGGGAAGGCCACGCAGGACTGGGAGGCCATCCGGAGCCCCGAGAGTGTGCCCTGGCCGGAAAGTGCGTGGGCGCGGAGGATCGCGTCGATCGACGCCATGTGCGCGTCGGTGATGTCCGCCACGATCACGTGCTGGTTGCCCGTGAGCCGGAACACGCCCACCCCGTGGTCGATCATGTACTGCGCGACGAGCCGCATGCCCGTCTTGTGCGGCTGCTCGCGGGTGTCGGCAACGCGGCCGTTCTCGATGTAACACGTGAAGTGGTTGAACCCGGCCTCATCCTTACACCAGCCGAAGTGGTCGCGGTTCGACTTGAGCTCGAACGGCCTGGCCGGCTGCAGTTTGAACCCGACGGCCTGCTCCAACTGCCGCTGGAACTCCTCCACGCCCATCGTGTCGATCGTGTACTTCAATCTCGCGTGCTTTCTGTTGTTTCTGTCACCGTTGTCCCTTTGGATGATCACGATGTTTTCGCACACCTCCGGCGCCTGGTCGTACTCGATGAAGCCCAGGAGTGTGCCTGCGCGAGGGTACGTCTTGGTGTTGTTGTGCGTGACACCCATACCGCCTCCAACTAGCAAGTTGAAGCCCACAATCTTGTCATCTTCCACAATCGACACCAAACCGATGTCGTTCGCGTACACGTCGACGTCGTTGAACGGCGGGACGGTGATGGCGACCTTGATCTTCCGTGGCAAGTAGGCTGGGCCGTACATGGGCTCGACAGGGTCGTTGCCGTAGGGTGATCCGGGAGCGCCTCTCTCCTGGCGCCGTTGGCGCATGCGCTCCGCATCCTCGGCTGCACCCCCTTGCGGGGCAACCGCATGCCCGCCCACCTGGTACTTGGCCGGCCGCCGCGGGCCACCCTCTTCGCCGCGTGCAACGGGACCGAGCTCCGTGAGGAAGAGCTCGTGGTACGCGAGCGTGTGCGGCATGAGCCGCGCAGAGATGATCCGCGCCATGTGCGCCATCTGCTCGTGGACCCGCCGCATCGTCGGCGCTGCGCTGCAGATCGTGTTCCTGTTCACGTCTCCGCATGCGCCCAACGTATCCATGGCAACCGCATTGATGTCGCGCACTGCCGCCACGATGTCCTTCTTGACGATCCCGTGCAACTGGTACGTTCCCCTGGTCGTGATCTTGAACGTGTGGTTGCCCTTTGTATCGGAAAGCTTGTCTATCTGGAGCCATTGCTGCGGAGTCGACACGTTGCCGGGCAAGCGCACCCGCACCATGAACGCATATGCCGGTTCCAGCCCCTCGGCGCGCCGCGCATCGCGCAAGTCCCGGTCGTCCTGCATGTAGACTCCGTGGAACTTCGTGAGCTGCTGGTCTGATGCACTGATTGCGCCCGTCGTCTCGTCCTCAAAACCTTCCTGGATAGTGCCGCGGAGGTAGTTCGAGTTCAGCTTCATCTGCTCGTTGGTCAATGGCGCCGGCTCGTCGCCGGAATTCTCGACGCTGACGCCCAGCGCACGCCAAACTTCGGGTTCCCACTTCGCGTACCCTGCGCTGAACCCGTCCTCGTCCTGGTCGTCTCCAATGCCGCACCCGCATAGCGCATGCGCGCCGAGCGCCTTCAACCGCGCATCCAGCTGGCGCCCGGGCCGTGCAAAGTACCCAGAATCCTCTGGCCGCGGCCAGTACTTCGAATCTCCAAGCGCAAACACTGCCGTGCGCAACCGCGAAAGGTCCACTGCGCTGCCCCGGAGCGCCTCCCAGAACTGCTTGCCGCCGTTTGGGAATTCACCCTGACCTGAAGTCGACGTGATCGCGACGAACGTTTCCAAATCGGGAAGTTCCGACGCAACATCGATCCCGTCCAACTCCACCAGCCGCACTTTGAAGCCCTTGCGCCCTGCGCGGAATGCAAACTTCTTCGCCAACCCGGCCGCATTGCCGTTGTCTGACGCATATCCAACCGTTAGTGGCTCTCCTGCCATACCTTCGACGAGCGCCGCGTACGCAAGCCTGCGCTTATCGGCAGCGCACTTACCCACAGCCGCATTGTAACTGCGCAGGTTGTACTCGAGCTTGGCGCTCTTTGCCGCAAGCGCCGTCAACCGGTTCTGCTGCTTGAGGAACTCCTGAAGCTCTCGTCTGATGAAACTGGAGTCCAGTTTGAACCGGCCCGCATCCTCTTTGGCCGTCGGATTGAACCTATACAGCGGCCAGTAGCCCGTGTCGACTGCACGCCGGGTTGCGCGTAACGACTCCACTGCACCGGCGCCTGCGCGCGGCATGTACGCCACCACAACCGCAGGGCCTGCGCTGAATGCGCTAGCCTCCTCCAGCGCAGCAAGCGTCTGCGTGTACGACGAGTACACAGCCACGGATGCAACGTAGGCATTGCCGTAATTTAGCGCAAACAAACCCAAATCCTTCTTTCCCTGCCTGCGCGACACCGAATCATCGCTGTCAATGATCAACAACTTGAGATTCTTGTTGCCAGTTTTGAGCGCACCGTGAAATGCGGCCAATCCGTCATCATGGCTCCAGCTGTCGGAGCCGACGATCCAGGTGGCGCTGGAGCCGGCGCTAAGAACGCTGCGCCGCGTTAACAACTCGGCGGCTGCCTGCGCTGCGCTGCTACCGGTGTTGCCCGCGGCGCTCTCCAATGCGGCCACAAGCGCACCCGCATCAACTGCAGGCCTAGCAGTCTTACTGCCTGTGCCGGCGCCTGCGCTACGCGCCCAGACAACCCATTGCGCAAGCCGCTCGTTCAACTCGCCCTGGAATCTGGCAAGCTTGCTCTCGATGAGATCTGCTAGTGCCTGGCGCTGCGCCTCCGCCCGCAAAAACTCGCCGAGCGCATACTCCGGCGACTTGCCGCTGCCGTACTCGTTCAAAATTGAGGCCTTGGTGGCCTTGGCGGCCTCATGCAAAAGAATGCTCAAATATACATTATCTGGAGGCTCTGCCGCTGCAGTGCGTGACGCTGGCGCAGATGCGCTGCGGCCGAACGTCAAATTCTGCACTGGGGCATCCAATGCAGCATTCTGCGCCATGTGCGCTAAGATCGTGCCTGCATTGTTTGCGCTGGCGCCCACAATCTGCGAGCACACGACATGCGTGCCGGCCTTGGAGACTTCCGGAAGCAAGTCAAGAACGTCAAGAAGAAGGGGCGAAAACTGGAGCTGGAGCGCAGTCTGCTGCGCAACCTGGAGCGCCGAGACGCTGGTCTGCGCGAGCGCCTTGCGCACCTCTTCGAGCGGGAAAGGCCGGTACACTTTAATCTGTGCTAAAACCGTGGAAGATGCGCTGAGCTGTGGCTCAAACACGGTGCCATCTCCCAAGAGAAGAAGAGCCTGCTGGAAGCTGCGCATGCGCAGCCAGCCGTGGCTCGGATAAGTCTTGATAAACTCATACTGGGTTCCCGCAAGCTTCTTGAGCTGCGCAAGCGCGTCGCGCAGGCCTGCACCTGCGCTGGCGGCTTCGGCGCCCTCGAGCCAGGCGCCAATGTCCTGGCTGGTGTAAGGAAGTTGTTCGGGCGCATCTTCTTGCGGCTTGTAGAAGTGGATCACGGATTTGGCATCTTTGTCCTTTGTGAGCAACAAAACAGACAACAAGAAGAAATCATACGACTCCTTGGCGCTGTCGGTGGAAACAAACTCGTATGCGCCGAGATCCTTGGCGGCGGTAACTGCGCGGAAGTCAGCGCCGTCGATGCGCACATTGAGCAAGAGGCGGTCGCCGCGCGCAATGCGGTCGCTGATAAGCGCAAGGTTGCGCGTGAAGTCGGCGGAGCCAAGATTCAAAATCGTCGTGAACGACGCGTCGGCTGGCGCGACGGCGAAGTGCAAAGCATCATTGCTGGTTAGTGCCTGAATACTTGGATGCCCTTTTAAGGCGGCCTCAGGAGCATCGATTGCGAAAACACTGCTGCCCGAGGCAGTGGTGGTTGCCGCAGCAAGCTCGATAAACGAGGAGTTCATTGCAGCTTGGATGTGAGAAATGTATTAAGTGTGAAAACTAGTGGAACCAACAAGACCAAAATGACTAATGAGTGGACCTGGATATAGAGCAGAACTGTTGGTAGCAAGTATGTTTTGTGAGAACTGGGTGTGCTCTTCTGCCTATGACTAGAGCTGAAGTGTAAAGTGCTACAGTTTGGTATTATGAAGAACTACAGAGAAGTTAGTGGTGAAGAAGAGGGTGGATTGGCGGATGGCCGATAATATTTATTGGATCGGAGCCGGAGGTGAAAATTTGAGCGAAAAAAATGTCAACTGTGGTTTGAATAATGGATCTTTGGATTGACTCGGAGCACCAATTGGCAGTATCAGCCACATCGGCGATGGAAGTGCAGATTTCGCGCTGACTTAATGCCAGGCTTTGATTGGTGAGAGGGGGGTATTGGAATAAAGCCGGACGGGGTCCCCGCGAAGAGTCCGCGAAAATTTCGGGGTTGCCAGAAGGAAGGGGAATTGTGGAGGATCACGTGACCGTGTACAACGAGGAAGCACGGGAGAAGGGGGAAAAAGCAGAAATGGGGAAGGGGGTAGCAATGATGATTATGGGATGCAGAGAAGGATTTGGGAGGCGAAATAATGAAGATAGGGGTAGAGAGAGAGGACATAGGAAATAGGAAATGGAGAATAGGAAATAGAAAATAGTGAATAGTGAATAGTGAATAGTGAATAGGGAGTATGAAATAGAGAAAAGAATAGGTAATAGGAAATAGGAAATAGGAAATAGAAAATAGAAAATAGAAAATAGAAAATAGAAAATAGGAAACAGGAAATGGAGAATAGGAAATAGAAAATAGTGAATAGTGAATAGTGAATAGTGAATAGTGAATAGTGAATAGTGAATAGTGAATAGTGAATAGTGAATAGTGAATAG
>ERZ746981.421-NODE-421-length-13534-cov-8.553838_pt1 | contig 13534 bp, 5 predicted proteins | sample MGYA00374948_ERZ746981 | MGnify/ENA primary metagenome ERZ746981 (study PRJEB28757, sample SAMN06711160) | food metagenome | host: microorganism | place: China:Harbin | collected 2017-01-30 | study: EMG produced TPA metagenomics assembly of the Analysis of Microbial...
AAAAACCTCGCTCATAAGGATTAAAGGTATTTAAGCATGTGCATTTTCCCTTTTTTATCCCATTCATTTTGCATTCTTAATTAGTTCTTTTACTTTTATAGTTTTCCTTTCTTTAGCCTTAAAAATACTCAATACTAGTTATAGCACAAACTTCATAAAATAATCGGCGTCACACTTAAACCAATTAACGAAAATATTACACATATCTTTTTTAGCTTCAAGAGACATGACACTCTGGTTAAATGCATCATTGCAAATAACGGGCACCAAAGTCATATATCAAGTAGAACCATTTAAGATTGCTTCACAACGTTCAATACTAAAATGCTACCCCAATCATTGTTAAGTGATTTGATCTTGACTTAATAGCATCGTTAATTTGGAAGAGTAAGGGGCCATGTATCTAGATTTGGTGTATTACGGAGCTCCCACAGACTAGCAATCACCGATCGGAAGAAAAGCCGAAAGAAATTGACGTACTCTTTGAGTACTGGTACTGATCGTGAAGATGTCTTAGCAAGAAAAGAAAAGAAAAAATTTGAAATTCAAGTTGTACAGTTCAAGTTGACGATTGCTTAACTCATATACGTGGACAATTCTTATTATGACGAATATTAATTTTAACACTTTTTTTGCTTTCTAGAGTTATAATAATAATAGATTAAGATGGAAGAAACCCACTGAAAAAAGTTTTCTGGATACTGCTGACATGAAAGGTACTATAAAGGCAGGTGGGGGTAAAAAAGGAAGGAAGAGAAATCAAAAAAAAAAATAAGAAGAAAACCGAATATAGTCAATCTGCGATGTTAAGAAGACATAACATGATGCAGTTAGTAGTTATCAAAAAATAAACCAGCGCTTATAAGTAAGACGTCAAAGATAATGTATTGCCAGTGACTGACCCGATTTGAGTTGAGTATGGGAACATCAGACACTCCAGCCACTCGCAAATTCGTCAATGCCAGATATTCAACGAACTGTTTTGTATTTTTTTGAATGAGATTCAACTAGATTAAGGTAGTATAATAGTACATACCTATTAAAAAAGAAGCTTTATTCAATCCTCTTTTGCCTCATCAGGTTCATCACTGGTTTCGGCAGCTGGTCTGGCAGCATGTGGCATAAACCATGGTTTAACAATGAAATAAGAATTCGACTTATCAGCTAAACCAGCAAACATGTTAAAGAAGCCTAGAACTCCAGACAGTATACAGAAGAAACCACCAGCCTTGTAGACTTTGACTGATCCAATGAATTGGCCGATAACGAAAAGTAGAATAAAGAACCAAATGCAAAACATCAGAGAGGAAAGTGGCCATGTGGATTTCCAAGTACAAGCCCAAAGACAGAACGTAAATATGGCCCAAGGAAGGAAGAAAAGGGCGATACCTTGGCCATATTCTGTAGTTGTTGGATATGCCTCCGATATTCCACCGATATTTATTAAAAGGAATGCATATGAAGACCAGAATCCGCCAAACATAAGGAAAGTACAACTAGCCCAAGTGTTTCCAACAACAAAGCATAAAACCCCGACAATGATATCCACGAGACCACTCGTGGTTAAAAGAGCACCAATCAACGTGTTCGCAAGCGTAACACCTCTTGCGTGCATCTCTGTAAGACCGAGAGTCAGAACAGTGCAACTGAATGCTGCTAAACCTGCAGGAACCGGATCTCCGTATTGGGAAGCTTGTGGTTGGACCTTTCTTTTACCAACGGTTAGATTGCCACCGAACGCATACAGAAAATCGTCCTTATTTATTGGAACCTCGTTGATATAAATATTGTTCCTGTCGTATTTGAAAGATGTCCCTCTGCTTTGAGTTGTTGCCACCCTCTCTGGATATTCTCCAGTGTGGTTGTCTGTTGTGGCGGCATATTTCTCAACGTCCCTTGAGAATGAATCCGATGCAGCGGACATTACAAGAGTTTTTTTTCTTGGCGTTTTTGACTTTTCTTCAGCTCTTTCAATATTGGTTGCAATCCTTACCTTGGTAATACTTAACCGTGAAGTTGCTTAAGTGTATGAAAAATGCTTATTTATAAGTAAGCAGTATTCCTTTTAAAAAGCTGTCACTATTCGATTGCCAACTTTACGGTAAAAATACAGTCCTTTTATACAAAAATTACAGTAAATTGTTTCGTATTTTTGGAACAAAGCAGCATTTGCTCTGATTAGTGTGCGTTGCTTTTTTTCTGTACCGGCTTCGAAGCAAAAGTCGGATAAATCACAGAGCATCTGTCTGATGTCGTATTGGTACCGGTTAAAGCAAAAAAAAAAAAAAAAAAAAAATAACGAGATTGGTCTTGGAGAAAAAAAAATATATATATCGGCCATAGACTATCCAGAAGAGCGTCGGCTATTCGGCAAAATGACAGCATGCAGAAAACTACACCCGGTAACGGACCACAGTTATGGAGAAGAGGGGGTGCAAAAAATTTTGCACTGGTGTATCTCCACATTTTGCCCCAGTTCTAATATCAAATTCAACTCCATTGACCCTTAAATTCTTATTATTTGCATTCGTCCGGGGAATTCGTGTTACTTTCTCCGGTTCTTCATATGTATAAAAGGAGGAATTTGACGGAACTCCAGCATTCTCCCCCTCCTTTGTGCTATCATCGGACTTCAATTCCCCACATGAATATCCGAGAGTCCAGAAACTCCGACGATAAGAAAATATCTTTGTTTATTTCCAGCAATTGTTGTTCCGTTTTTAATGCGGTACATTGACAAACTGGGGTGAATAAAAAGTTAGGGAAATTTAGGAAAATGCCAACGCACTTTTCTGCAGTGCAATGAAAATAAATTACAATATAATTTACTAAATTTACAATGCAGTAATACAATTTGGAAGGCTGACAAATAACAGGTTGTTGCATTAAATGAGGTGACATCAGAGAAGGGTGGCAAAGCCTTACCCATAAAATATCTGCAAAAAGGTGGGGGGGGGGGGGACTATCTTATTTCCACTTCAAATTTTCACAATTATTTTCTTGGATACCTTTAGATAAATTCAAATAGAGTTGCCAAGCCTAACGTTATCAAATATACAATTTTTTTTTATGTCTTGCCGTGTCTATCCGTATCCGCATTTCATTTTAGGTTTCCTGTCATTTTAGCTGCATTTTTCATTTCTCTCTGTACCTGTCCCACAAAAGCTAAGACCTAATGAGAGACGCGTCGATTAATCTCTGCGACGATTGGTTAAGTCGAGTCGTGCTGTCATATTTTCTCCTCAACTTTTTCATCTCACCTTTTCAGTGATAGGCGCTGAACATATCTATCTGGCTGAGGCCAATAATACAAATTAGTTTAACTTACCTCCTTTTTATGCAGATCTGAGAAACAAAAAATTAGCAAGGCTTTATTACATAATGGCAATTAATTCAATACATGAATTAATTCCCAGCCATTTAACAACAAAACGGCCCGCACAAATCAAATTTTATTTTTTTCGCAAAAAAAAATTCACCATCGGAATTGGCGCGCGAAAATACGTTGATTTTTACCTTTTTTTTACGGGCAAACCTCCACTGGCGCGAATGGATTCAAAAAAATTCGGTCGAAAAATCACAATCCAATCCGATTTAAAGACGTCATTAATACATTTAGCATTAATCGGCATATATATTTTGAGAAAGATTGTGAGTAATGTCCAATTATGTTAAATTCAGGGAGATCAATACCCTCTCACCGCTTCCACTCTCAGATATTGACTTAGTTCATCCATAAAAAGTAATTAAAAAGAATGCTCTTTTAGTGTATTTGCTAAACTTTAAGTCATTCCTAGTCAATAAGTGTAGTTAAACAATACTGTAAATATACCAGATGAAATAAAATTATTCCCTTTTCTCCCAAAGGTTGTGAAGATATTTTGGAAAGGAAAAAATACCTTATCAGAATTGTGTTACAAAGCACCATTTAAAGAAACCTAAATGAAGTTCTAAATAATTATTCAAATACTACCACAGCATCTTCTGAGAGATACTACTGAAGCAATAAATTTATTTTCACCTAAAATTGAATATGATGTTGACTCCCTTACAAATGAGTTACTCGAAGAATACAAGAATTTTAATACAATACCAGAAAGGTTCATTTGCCGAAAACTCATAAGGATTGTGATATACTTTTGTAAAAATTGTCGTTATTTATATTGTATTCATGTTTTAATAATTGGATACAAAAATTTAAAAAAGGAAGGGTTTGTTGAGTTGATGATCATGTTGAAAGTATATTTAGCCTGTGCAATTATTTGACTAGACTTATTCAACACAGTCTTGTAAACAAGTTTTATGGGTTCGTTACCGGCAGCTTTAATTTTTTTGCTTAGTTAATTTTTTTTTTATATACTATATATCTACTATTTGTGTTTATCATCACTTTGCTGTTCTTTTTAAATCAACAATTTATGTTATTCTATGTTATTCTACGTTGATTACATGAGTAGTGGTTGAGGTTCTATCTGGGACAAAATTCTGAGGGAGAAAAAAATAAATACGCACCCATCGGTATGAATATGCATAGCACTAAATGGCATGCTTTTGAACTAGCACTAAATGCATGATTATTTAGATACGAAAAAATGATTTGTTTACCGTCTTTAAAAAAACATTTACGGAAGACAAAAGGAAACATTTTTTGGTAATTATGTAAAGCCTTGAATATTTTAGTTAATTGGTTTAAGCGTGACGCTGATTACTTTATGAAGTTTATATTATAACTAGTATTGGGCGTTTTTAAGGCTAAAGAAAGGAAAAGTATAAAAGTAAAAGAACTAAGTAAGAAGGTAAAATGAACTTACTAAGTAGGGGAAATGCGCATACCTAAATACCTTTAATCCTTATGAGGGATGCTTTCTTGGGCATAAACAAGAGAGAGCAGCCTTATGTAGACACGACTGAAGACGTACCTGTTACAATGTGTATGCAGTTTAATACCTTGATTAACTTTCTTTTAATAATTATGTTCTCCTTTCTGTACTGTTTCATAAGGTAAATAGTTTATAATGTTATATCGGTTGGAAGTGGCATCTAAAATGCTTTGATATTCTTTGTTCTGTGCCCAGAAAAAACTTCATCGCATCGTACTCTATGTACCCTTTTTTATCCTTATTTTTACTCTTTTGTGTATCTCTTTAAAAGTAATAGAATAAATGAGTGGAAATATGCAAGTATCTCAAACTTCACCGAAACTTGTAGAGCATGTAAATGATGATCCATAGAATATTGTCTCCAAAATATTAAGAAAGATATCAATGAATTGTAGATATTATTCATACAGATGCATAAGATCATATAATAGGTTGCAGGGCCTCTCAGGACCTAGTTTACTCTCCCAATTTATGATCAAGATTTTCTACCCTTAACGTGAACGGATATTTGCAGTAATAATCGTACACAACTGACAAATCTCATACGATCTTTAACAACTTCTCTACTATTAGTCTGTCATTATTTTACCTCTTTACATTATTTGGCACTCAACTAGTTGGCAGTACCAGTCATAAAGCCTTTAGAAAACTTTTTTACGAATAATAAGAAACGGCATTGATCATTACTACAGAACAGATCACACCAATATACTCAGTCAATGGTAAGATAGTCAACTCCATTCAGAATTGAAAGGATTAAACTTCAAAATTCACGCTAAACCTAGATATTTAGCATGAAAAGCACATGTCTCAGACATGAATGATGATACAAAATAATAAGAATGATCGTAACCTTTTTCAAGCCGAAGATCAACGAGTCCTTCAAGTAATGTACCTTTCGATGATTTTAAAAATTGTTCAGGAAGAAGTTCTTTACCAATATAAAATTTATCATTTGTGCCTTGAAAAATTAGAATTGGTCTTTTAGGTCCAACATAAGCCTTAATTAACTCACAAGGGTCATATTTTGCCCATTCAAGCTTATCTGAACCAAGATATATCTTAAAATACTTATTCTCCCCTGGACAAACCATCGGATGAGTCAAAGGAGCAAATGCAGAGCAGCATTTAAATAAATTTGGATTCTTAAGAAATAGCAGTAGTGATCCAAGACCACCCATTGAATGACCACAAATAGACATTCTCTTTAAGTCTAAAATTTTAAAGCTCTTTCCTATATTTGGGATAAGATCCTTAATGATATATGAGTACATGTTAAACATCTTATCCCAAGGTTTCTGAGTCGCATCAAGATAAAAATTAGCACCATCACCTAACTTATACTGCCCATCTTTAACTCTGGGAGATGTATCTGGCATAAGTACAGCAAAACCGTACTCATTCGCATATGGTTGTATAAAGCTTTTCTCAGATGGATTATTTGGGTTACAGCCAAATCCCGCTAAAAATAGGATAATTGGTAAGGACTCTGCTGTATGACAATCAAAGTATTGATGAGGTAGGTACAAATTTAAGGTCATCGTTGTATGTGTTACAGATGAATTATGAGTCAGTTTGAGTAGCTTACCCCCAAATGACTCTTTTTGTTCGAATATGTTGAAATTCATATCTAATTGTGAGTGAATACCTCATGAATTGATAGATTTGGATACCTTTAAAGAATATTATTATACTTTGATCACTTTAATGTAGAATCGCATCATGTCTGAGTTAAATTTGATCGATTTATTCCTTGACATTTTGGCAGTCCGTCTTTTTTTTTTCTGACCAAGTTTGCCTTTCCCCGAGAGCTTTATTTTCAACTCGGGATAAGAGGTAGGGATGTACTCTCAAATTTTAATATCATAAATGTGGTGGTATTTGAAGGTGTTCGTATTCCTTAGCTCCATGGATTTCGAACCACTTCCTAAAATATATGCTGTAAACAAGCGCTCACTAAAATCTACATTCAGTGATGATATGTTTAGGGATGATAAGAACACCTTTAGCCAAAATACAAGTTCTATCGAGCCCAGGCTCAGCAACTTTATTCTTGAGTAATGAAATAAGTATGTCCCTCTCGCCTACATCCGGGGTATAAAGTGATTTGGATGCAAAGACCAGAATGCTTTTGAGTATCATACCGAGCTAAGAATTGTGCCAAATAGATAAAAAAATGCTGTAGATTGAGTTGGAGAGAATCATTTTTGCCTCTGCAATCGATGGATGGGGCTTTAATATTGCACAGGTTGCCATCATATTTAAAAGAAGCCTGGCATTTCCAGAAAAAGGCCACAGAAATTTTTGTGCGGAGACTTCTATCTAGATCTCAATACCAAAAAGGTGATAACATTGAAGGGCTTGCGAGGTCGCAATTTGATGTACCACAATGGTTTCCAGTATTAAGTTGAACTTTAACAGAACGGTAAATTGCAAATAGAAGGGACAGATGACAATGATGAAAAATCACGTGTATTTTTCAAGAGGAGCAAAAATAGGTTCTGATTACGCAAGTAGAACTTTACTCATGAACCGGCTTTACTATTTTTAATGACTGCTTCGTTAATATAATACACATTGGTTGAAATGGCTGCACAATTCTTTATCAATCATTCCGAAGATGTAAATTTATATGCTTTTGAAAGAAAAGAGGGCTTAACTTACGAAAATAAATGAAAAATATAAGCGGCTAGGAAGGCCAAATAAGAGGGAAAGTGCATGCTTAAGTTAAGATTGGTTGTTATTGATCTGTTTCTTTGCTTGAAAATTGCAACAAAACCTTGTACTAATTAAGTACATTAAATAATGAATTTTATAATGAAAGCATACTTTTATATTGTTAATAAAGAAACTTATGATGTAACACCACCAAAGTAGATTAAAAGAGAATTCCATTTCTATCTATTCAGGGGAAATGATTTGTATAGATTCTCACTCTATACTGAACGATAAAAACGATAATAAAAATAATGAACAATAAAAATATAATACACACCCTCATATATAGCATGCATTCAAGCCATAGGATGCAGAAGAATTCACACACGAAACAAAGAAGAAGTTCATCGAAAATCGAATCAATGCTCACTGATTATTATTTTTTTTCTTTAGTGCTAGAAAGGTATGTCACCGATTGAATAAGTGAACATGATGAATCAGTTCTTTGAACATTCTCATTTCCGATGTTGATAATATTGTCATTGAGTAATTGTGATTCTGAAGCCTGCATGTTACCTTCTTTATCAAGATGCCTATGACCAGCATATTTTGGAATTAGTTGTAGATCGTAATGATCGAAAATCCACGTGACGACAAACCAAATACTGGTACATATCACTATGACTAGATTAGCTATGTACCCAACTTTAAATCTAGGTGACCATTTAGTGTTGTATTGAAGAGGGGTGACCCAGGAATTAGTAGCATAACATATTGCCTGCATGATTGAAAGGACTAATGCCTTCTTTTCAACATCATCCCTGCATAGAGAAGCAGCCCAAGCATAATAAACTTGAGAAAGTCCATCACGGACCACATGAATCAAGAAAAATGAAGATAATAGAACTGATTCCTTGACATTCCAAACTACTGTAACTATAGCCGCATAATAACCAATAATGTAAATCACGAATACAACAGGTAATTTACCAAGCCATTCAACCAATGGAGAGATAAAGATAGCGCAAGGAATACCAATGAGACTCATGTATGTATGCCAGTTTGTAACATCATCAGTGGTATATAAATCTTTTCTTGATGCCATATAAAGCTTTCCACCATTGAAATAGTAACACGAATGATGCAAAGTTTGTAATATGGTAAAAACATATAGTTGCCAAGTACCAAACGTCTCCTTCAATGCCTTTCTGTCAAATTTTCTTGGGATAGCAATTTTTTTTTCCACCCTCTTTCTTGCAAATATCATATCGTCTTCAGTAAATAAGCCAAACTTCCTACATGAGGTTGGAATTCCTGGAAATAAGAAAAACCCATATACTGTAACCCCCATTGTTAAAACAAAATCCATGATGAATTGCCATCTCCATCCAGCAAGTCCACACACTCCTTCTAAACTATCTCTCATTCTTGTTTGCAAGCTACCACTAACGGCACTTCCTGCGGTGCCAAATGCACCATAAAATCCGGCCCTCGTAAATAGTTCCTGATCAGTCAAGTATGAGCTAAATATAACATATGATGCTGGATACGAACAAGCTTCAGTAACACCAATTAAAAACCTAATTGCGTAGACTTGTTGAGGAGTCTTTACAAATGCATTTCCAAGTGTAAGAATTCCCCACGCAAATTCACATAGTATAAGTAAATATCGAGAAAGCTGTGGCTTAGTTATAAGTAATGTAAGTGGAATTTGAAAGAGAGCATAACCAACGGTATACATTGTACTAAAAATGTTAAGCTCATTTCCAACAACATGAATGTCCTCCTTCATACCTGACACATATGCAGTAGAGATATTAGCATTATCAAGGTTCTTAGTAAAAGTTGAAGCACACATAAATAAAAAAACACTAATATCGAATTTTAGAAGGAGCTTCTTTTCTGCCGTACTGTAATTTGAGGGGTAGAAATTGAAAACAGTGAAGAAGTGGTGCTTTTGAAATTTTGTGGTTTTCCTGATTGGCTTTCTTTCCCGTTTGACATCAATATCAATATATTCTGTTCTCAAAGTCAGTGGATCAGCCGTTTTTAGGCTATTCCAAAACTCCTTAAGGGAACTGAAAATTGACATGTTTCAAATTTTTTGGTCCTTTCTATACAGATTGTGATCTAAAACAGGCTTTATTATATTTACTCCTCAGTTATTTTTCTCTAATATATATGAATTATGTAGCGACCTCCTATATATATATGTACATCTTAGTATGTGCTTGATAGGCTAGCAAAACTTCTCCTCAAATTAAAATAATAACACTGTAAGGTTTGACACCACAGTACCTCACATTGTTACTTAGCTGCAAAGAAAGGATGATTGATATTCCCTATAATAGGATATAATCTTCAGTTCATAATTTAATGTTTCTGAATGTACATCAAGATTTCGTTGTCAACCATGAAGGCGGAACCTCCACTAATGAACAGCCACAATTTTTTTTTAAATATTTTATTTCTAGCTTTAGTTTTCTGCTGATATGAAGGATACACTTATCAATATTGCCACAAGTATATAATTAAAACCACAGTTCATAGTATGAGTCCATCATATTTCCTCTTTTAGGAATGTATTCTCAATTATTTTAGATTCGAAATAAAAGGGACTGAGTCAACACCCAATTTAAAGCTGAATGTAAAATTTTAGAAAATTGCTATTAATGAAGATTATGTTGGAAGCAAGTGGTTTTATCTAAGACTTGGATAATGTAGGAATAAAATAAGAGTAATAAAAAAATGAGTTTGGAAATAACTTGAGGAAGGAGCACATACTGCATATTTCTTTAAAGACTATTTCATTCATGTTTTGTATGATTTAGATTAGATTACTTACGAAAGAAATGCTTTTTTATTCTTGAATTATATGGGATGCGGAATACGTAGTATTTCTTAAGGACTTAAGTTTTACGTTTGAATCAATTTGGGAAGTAATGCATAAAAATTTTATGGAGTTCAAATGTAAAAAGTATCAAAAGAGCTGACATTGGTAGCCTTGAATGTATCTAAAAAATTAAATTAATGAATTCATAGTAAGATGATTAATTACTTAATGACAAAACTTATATGCAAATAATTAATTGCTTACTTATAGAGAAAGAAATTCAAAGGTTTCCAGAAGGAGAAGTCATAAAAATATAAATAAGCTGCATCCAAAATGCTACATCATCTTAATTCTGGACCAAGAAAGGCTCACTCAACAAGATTTTGGTTCTTAATTATGCACATTATTCCTTTTATCCATACTTCTTTAACTTTTACTTTGATCTTTCCTTTTCCTAGTCATTTGACACAAATCAATACTAATTAACAATCATAAATTGTCGACAACAGTAACGATTAACTGAGTAAGAAATAATACATAAGTTATAAAAAAAAAGGTGAGTTAAGGATTCTTCTGCACAAAACGGATTTGAGTGAGTTCCAGCTCTAACCTTTAAATTTTTGTCTTGTCTTTTATCAAAGTATGTTCCAGTATTTCATTGTTTTTTTTTTCCAATGGAAAGTTCTCAGATGATGCGTTATCTGTCTTGTTATTTAAAAAGCTTACATCTTCAATTTTGAAATGTTCCAAATATTTTTTTTGTGTTAGACCTAAGCAAAGAGCTATTGCAGTATAAACCACGGCAAAAAAAGCTGAAATAAAATGACCTGTTTGTACAAACGGTTGTTTTGATGTTTTAAACCATATATTGTTCACAATGCTGTTGGCAACATAAGCCCAAACATTAATCCCACCGGCAACAAATGCTGCCTGGCGAAGGTTATGTGCGAAAAGCTCCTGAGAGTAACACCAATATAAACCGGCTGCAGCCTGCGCAACGCCGGTATTATAGTATAGAAAAAAGCGTATTGGCTTTGATCCATAAACAGGTATTGTAGCAAGGACTATCATTATAATGAAACTCCAGATACCAGAAATAGCTATACCCGGCCACCTTTTACCTTTGAATAAGGTATCTGAAGTCCAGCCAAATAACACGGCACATAAGAACGTCACAGCAGCTAATGGGGAAGTAAGATTATTGTACTGAGCAGTTGTATATGAGCCGGGTTTAATTTTGTTCCAACCTTTGATCCAAAATTGGGTAGATTGATCCGAAAGAGAAATGATATCTTGGGAAATTCCAAATCCCCAGAATGCCCAAACGCGCCACTGCTTGAGCCAGCCTAACTGTTCCTTTAGAATAGCTAATCTACTTTCCGGTTCTGGTTCTGTTTTTAATGGGGGTTTCCTTGTTTGCAACCACTGGAGATCATGTTCGCTCAAAAATCTATTTGGTTTCGTCCGACTCAAAATATCCGGTAAAGAGACGAATTGACAAATAATAATAAAAATGGAAACGATTCCATCAATAAGGAAGGTCCATTGCCAACCTTGAAATCCTTCTCTACCATTTAAGGAGGTGGATGCTCCGGCTTGAATGTAAGAAGCAAACATTCCTCCTAAGATTGTATAAGAGTTCAAAAACAACCATTCGCCTAGCACACTCAAGTTTTGTATAATATGTCCCAATCAAGAAAACGAATGCCGAAAAATGGCCACATTCCACGATGCCAAGAATCGTTCGTAGAGTAATCATTTGTTTTGGTGTCTTGATAGCAACAAAACAAAAGGTTATCACTGTCCAAAGAATCTCAATAGTAATAATGAACCAACGAGTGTTATATTTACTCATTAGATAAGCACAAGGCAATCCAAAAATTATTGAGGCAATATTATATCCGGTGTTTGCATAGTTTAGCTCATTTCCATGAATTCCAAGGTATTCCTGCATTCCCGAATTATAAGCGTATGACAAATTGCTTTTATCCAAATATTTAATGAGCGATGATAATGATGCCCATAAAACAATTGTACAATCAACTTTTAAAATAATTTTTCGCTCATTTGCAGGATATGCAATGCAATCCCAAATAAAGCCACCGATACGATGGAATTCTCCTGAATGCGATATACTTCGGTCTTGGTGCGTTTGTAGATTAGATGGATACATATTTTGTACTGTATTTCTAGTTCTTTCCTTGAAAAGAAGATAAAATGAACATTTATAATTTCGGTTTTAGGTTCTGGCGGAGAGTTCTATTTATATTAATTATAATGCTATTCAAATCCTCTTCACCTTACATTTTTCTGTACTGAAATATGATTGTGTGAATAAGAATGCCACAATTAACTGCTGTTTTGTGGCCCTTATAATGCGTTTTAGTCGGCCTTATGCATCTCCTCCAAAAGATACCATTCTTGTAAATACTTTGGGACTATGAATGTGTAGTTTCTTTAAATAATAAGCAAACATAATTTTGAAGCTTTAGATTAATTCTGATATATTTATATTATCTATAAATATTTAATATTTCTGTTGATATAATAAGGATTATATTCTTATTTATGTGTATTTTAAGTGTCTGTTTCGTTTATTCCTACTTTATCATTTGGAACTTTCGAATAGGATTATATAATGGTAACTTCAATCATTTTCAATTTATTCAAGAGTTTCTAGGTTATCCACCGCGTAAAGTTAAAAGATCACATTACATGACTTAACAGAAAGGAAAAAATTGTAGCGCAAAAACCTGAAGGTCTGTGGCATATTTCAGATGATCAAATTTGCTGCGGAACATCCGCATTGGTTCTGCTTGACAATTTTAATGAAATCTTAAATGCAAGCCAGTACATCAAGGGACCGCCTTCTTTTTTGTATAAAGTAACTTTGAATTCTTTGAAATTTGAAAACTATGGCATCGCCGCAATCGAACCGCGCCTCCAAAAGAAAAATATCCTTTTGTGTAACCAAAGTTAGATATATTTGGATATGTAATAGATGCGTCGACAGTCGCGTCTACGTAAAGCTGCCCTGTCTTGTTTATGCCGAAGAAAACATCGCTCATAAGGATTAAAGGTATTTAAGCATGCGCATTTTCCTTTTTTTATTAAGTTCATTTTACCTGCTTACTTAGTTCTTTTTACATTTATACTTTTCCTT
>ERZ746981.423-NODE-423-length-13379-cov-24.633965_pt1 | contig 13379 bp, 9 predicted proteins | sample MGYA00374948_ERZ746981 | MGnify/ENA primary metagenome ERZ746981 (study PRJEB28757, sample SAMN06711160) | food metagenome | host: microorganism | place: China:Harbin | collected 2017-01-30 | study: EMG produced TPA metagenomics assembly of the Analysis of...
CGCCTGGGCCGGATGCTGAAGCGGGAGCGCGCGCACCGGATGATCAAGGGCGACCTGCGCAGTTTCGCCCGCCTGATCCTGCGCATACACCGCGCAGGCCCCGGCACGGCCGGACAGTTCTGGCGCATGCTGATCGACTGTGCCCTGCATAATCCCAAGGCCGTGCCCTATGTTATCATGACAAGCGCCCTCTATCTCCATCTCGGCCCGTTCTCACGGCAGGTCATCGAAGAAATCGATCGTGAAATCGCAAATGTCGATCAGGGGCATAAACAAGTTATGCCCATCATGCAGCCTGCCAAGGAGGTACTCGTGCCTGCATGATACCACCAAAGCCCGGACGATCGATCATGCCAAGATAGCCTGCACAATCAATGACAGGACTGCATCGCGACCTGGAGCACGCAACCCGGTCTCTACTTTTTTATCAACCGGGTCGGGACAGTAGCCGTTCCAGCCGCAGTCTTCCCCGATTGTCCGTCAATCGCCAGACCGTAAGATATGCTGCGACCGTTGCGCCGATCAGGTTGCCACTGACGATCAGCGACATCAGCAGAACCTGATATCTGGATGCATCCAAAGGATTCATGCCTGCCAGTATCTGTCCTGTCATAATGCCGGGCATGGTAATGATCCCGGCGGCGGCCATCTGGTTTAGCGTGGGAAGCAGGGCGGTACGGGCCGCCTGACGAATAAGTCCATTCATTGCCTGTGCACGGGTCGCCCCGAGAATGATCCGCGCCTCAATTGCCTGGCGTTCACGTGTAATGGCAGACAGCAGCGTGTTCATCGACAGGCTGGTTGCATTCATGACATTGCCCAGCAGCAGGCCCGTCAGGGGAATTGCCGTGCGCGCCACATACCATGGATGGGGCTGAAGTGCTGTCCTCAACCCGATCAACGCCACAATGAGCGTTCCTGTCACTGTCGCTGCCCCGGCAATCCCGAAATGCCAGCCTGAACCCAACCGATCATGCTGGCGCGCCCCTGCCTCATAAGTGGCAGCGCAGAACATGCATGTCAGCAACCCGACCGTCAGCCACACCGAGGCGTGACCGAACACAAACAACAACACGCTGCCAACAAGGGCAAGCTGTGCCGCCATACGCACGGCGGATACCAGCAGCAGTCTATGCAGCCCCAATGACAGAAAAAATGACAGGGCGGCACCGGTAACAATAAGCGCAACAGCAACCAGAAGATCTGCTGTCGTCAGTACGATCGGACTCATGCCAGTATCTCTTCCAGATGCCCATGCCTCATCTGAAACTGTCGGTCAGCCATACGCTCGGCCTGGCGCATATTGTGGGAAACAAGAACAATGGCCACTCCTTGTGCCCGTAACGCCTGCAGGACAGTTTCCACCTTGTCCGTCGTTGCACCATCCAACGCCGAACAGGGTTCATCCAGCAGGAGGACACGGGGATTCAGCCGTATCGCCCTGATCAGCGCCAACCGCTGACGTTCCCCCGTTGACAGGCGCGAGAGCGGCGTGCGCAAACAATCTGTCCGAAGACCAAGACGTACGACCAGATCGCGCACTTCGTCCGTATCCGCCATATGGTCCGTCACGACATCCGACCACCATGCAGGTTCCGCCGGAACATACTGCACCAGACGACGCCACCGGTCCGCAGGCATGGCTGAGCAGGCCTTCCCATCAACCTGTGCGTCCCCCTCATGCGGGTCAAGGTCGGCAATCATACGCAGCATCACCGTTTTTCCACTGCCTGACTCCCCGGTAATTGTGATGCATTCACCGGCAGCAAGCGCAAACGTGAACGGACCACCATGAGCCGACTGTAATGCCAGAACTGCCAAGGCCGATACCATCCCTGTGGCAGTATCCCCATTCGTCATCATCCATCCCCCGGAACGGCCAACACCCATCATCACATAAAAATCAGCCATGTTGCATTTGCTTCAGGACTGTTTCCTATATTGGCATATGCTGGATATACGCAATATTACGACCTGTTAGACCTTGAAATTCTTCCGATATTGTAGGGATGAAAGAAGGAGATAGAACAGGCACTTTTACGGATGAGACGTGGACGATCTGGGACATGGGAGCCTGACCAGCCATTCCCGCGAAACGACGTGATGCACCGGTCGCCCGCCCCAAATGGGCCTATCGGTGTCGGCATCTCGTTGAGAACCTCTGGTCTCGCCTCAAGAAATGGCGTGCAGTCGCAACCAGATATGAAAAACAGCAACATCGTTCCTCGCGGTCATCCATATCGCTGCCGCAGCAGACTGGATCAAGCCCTAACACGCCGTAGGCTGCAAACACAGTCAATACATACCCGCATTTCGAAATCTACCTGTTTTCTGCATGGTCTTACCATAATTCTGGTACATGCGCGCCGTGTCTCTTTTATTGCGGGGACCAGACGAACATAGAGACTATTAAAAATAGAAATATCAGAAATATTTTTTAAAACCCAAAAACGAACAATACATGATTCTGGAAATTCCCCTCCCTAAAAAATGAACCATACGTTGTTGCGTCCACCAAGAAATATAGACGGCCATTTAACATTTTTCATGATATTAACAGGCCAGCACCTTGTAATATGTAGAAAATTCTCTCCCCACCGTAATCGATCAGATTTTTATTACCACTAACGCGATATCAGAATTACATATTACTGTATTTTTAGAATAACCGGAGTGCTGCTGGCTGGGACAGTCTTGTCCCTGAGTTTTTGAATATCACTTACCAAGACGCGAGCCCCCCGGTTTCCCCATGACGAACGGATGAATGTCAGCACATCTGCAATGTCTTTGTCCGAAAGCTGCGCGCGATATGATGGCATCCGATAGGCATCTGGTATACCATTTGCCACGATACGGGCGGAACCATTCAGCGTGATGTTAATGGCCGAAGAACTATCAGACGCCAGAGACGACGCAACCCCGGCCAGCGGTGGAATCCACTGCCCCTGCCCGCGGCCATCCACGCCATGGCAAAAACGACATTTCGCCATATAGATCTGCGCACCCGGTATCCGCTGTTGTCCTGCAGGTTCCAGGGCGGCAGTCTGTGTCGGTTCATAATGCCACGAGGACGTATCACGCTGTCCATCGGTGGGCAGGGATTTGAGGTAATGCGCAACAGCACGCAGATCATCATCCGTGAAGAACTGCGTTGAATTATTAAAAACCTCTGTCATGGAGCCAAAAACAACGGCATGCGTATTCCGACCGGTCTTCAGGAAATGAAAGACATCGTCTTCACTCCACCGACCCAACCCCGTATTGGGGTCATTACGCAGGCTGGGTGCAAACCACCCGTCAATCAACGCGCCGGACACAAACGTCCGACTGTGGCCGTCTGTCCCCTTCTCATTGAACGCCAACCCTCGTGGCGTATGACACGCCCCACAATGCCCGGCCCCTTCGACAAGATAGGCGCCCCGGTTCCACTGGACGTCCTTAGAGGCATCTGGCTGATAAACACCAAACCGGGCAAAAGTTACATTCCATAATGCCAGAGGCCACCGCATGTTCAGCGGCCAGGGGATCGTGCTTTTCCGGTTTTCCTGATGAACGGCCGGAACACCATGCATGAAATAGGCATAAAGCGCACGGACATCGTCATCCGATATCCGGGCATAAGACGGATATGGCATGGCCGGGTAGAGGCGATGCCCGTCTTTTGCCACGCCAGAGCGAAGCGCCCTGTCAAAATCCGCCAGCGTATAGGTGCCGATACCCGTGTCACGATCAGGCGTGATGTTCGTGGCAAAGATCGCACCCATCGGCGTTACCATCTTCAGCCCCCCTGCATAGGCCGTCCCACCCGGCGCAGTATGGCAGGCCACACAATCCGCCAGACGCGCGACATAATCCCCGCGTGCGACAAGTGCGATCGCGCGTTCCTCCTGCGGGTCTGTCTGGTCAAAAGGCGATGCTGGCACCCGGGTCACGAACCATGACATTCCCGAAACCAGAACGGCTGACACAGGAACCACCACTGTGAAAATTTTCTTCAGGCGGTTATTCATTTTATATTCCGCAATCGAATTCTCAGCTTGAAAAATCATGGCGGGACAGTGGCATGCTACGGATACGCCGCCCCGTCAGGGTCGAAACCGCATTGGCAACAGCAGGCGGAATGGCAGGCAATGGGGGTTCACCCACCCCACCCATCTTTTCCCCACTCTCGACAATTTTCACATGCACGCGTGCCATGTGATCCAGCGTCAGGATCGGATACCCGTCATAATTACGCGCACGTGGCTCCCCATCTTCATAAACCGTCTCTTCCAGAAGAACCTGTGACAGGCCAAGCGCCACGGCCCCGTTCACCTGTGCCTCGACAATGGCGGGGTTCACAACCTGTCCGGGATCTATTGCTTCCCAGATGTCGTGTACACGAACACGCCCGTTCTTGATCGACACTTCGGCAATCGCCGCTGCATGAGATCCGAACGGTGAAGCCATGGCGACACCACGTGCACGACGCGAACCATCCTCCGCCGTGAACGGGCCGCGCTTCCACCCACCGGACAGTTCCCCGACCGCCTTGAGCAGGGTGGTCAGGCGCCTGTTATCACGTAGCAGATACAACCGCAGCCCATAAGGGTCCTGTCCTCCCCTATCGGCCAGTTCATCCAGAAATGTTTCATACAGAAAGTCATTCATGGAATTCCCGACAGAGCGCCAGTAACCAAGCATTACGGGACTTTTGACATAATGCTGGGCAATACGCCTGTTCGGGATATCATATGCTTTCCCGGTCAATCCTTCGAGGGCACTCTCGTCCAGCTTGTCACCGCGCTTGTTATTCAGGCCTTCGGTGGGCCCTTCCGTCACGCTTACGGCTTCGAGAACCACGGGAATGCCGTTCTTATCCAGTCCGCCCCGAAACTGCACAGCCGCCATCGGCCGCAGCGTATCGCGCAGGAATTCTTCCTCGCGGCTCCAGATCAATTTGACGGGACGACCTGTCGCCTTTGCAAGCATAATTGCCTGAGGATAGGGACTTGCCGTGTCATAAAGAAAATGACGCCCGAAAAATCCGCCAAGCATCTGTGAGTGAACAGAAATTTTTTCCACGGACAGCCCCGTGCGTCTGGCCATGTCGGCCCGGAACATATCCGGTGCCTGATTGGGTACCCAGATATCCAGTGTGCCATCCGGATTGAACCGGGCCAGCGCGGATGGCGGTTCAAGCTGTGCATGATTCACATACTGGCTGAAATATGTCGCCTCCACGACCGTATGCACATTTTGCAGCGCCGTCCTGACATTACCTCTTGTTTCCGCCTCCTGACCCGGCCCGCGTATATCGGCCAGTTCCTTCCTGAAGGCCTCCGTCGAGAAATCCGCAGGCATGACACGCATGCCCGTATCCGTTCCGGCTTCCTTCCAGTCGATCTGGGCGGCTTCGGCAGCACGCTTCGCATGCCACCAACGCTCGGCCACAACTGCGAACGCGCCCGGAAGATGATGCGTGGAATGCACCCCTTTCATCAACCGGACCTGATCCTCATTACGCACGGACTGAATATCCATGCCAAGGCGTGGCGCATGCTGCACGGCGGCATGAAGCATTCCCTCCACGCTGACATCAATCGTGTAGACAACCTTACCTGTCGATTTGTCATGAACATCCACACGCGGTACGGATGCACCGATCCAGCGAAACTGCCCTGGCTTTCTGAGTGTGACACTCTCTGGCGCCGGCACAGGAAGATTCATCACTTCGTGGGCAAGTTCACCATAGGCAATCAAACGCCCCGAGGCCGCATGAACCACCTGACCAGGCTGCGTCGTCAGTTCCCTGACCGGTACACCAAGATGCCGTGAACCGGCCTGCAGCAGCATTTGTCGCGCCAGTGCCCCAAGTCGGCGCATCGCGGAATAGCCATTGCGGATGGACATGCTGCCGCCGGTGATGCGCATGCCATTATCCATGACCACATATTCATCACCAGGCGGTGCATTTTCGACAAGGAAAGTCGCGGGATCAGCATCAAGTTCTTCGCCAACGATCTGCGCCATTGCCGTAAATGTACCCTGCCCGCCTTCGACAAAGGGACTCTGCAACCGCACCGTACTGTCAGGGCGGATTTCCAGAAATGCCGGCACATTCGTACCCCGCAGCTTCGTCCCCTCTGCCCTGGCGCGCCCTAAAGGCACGCCAATTCCCAGCACGAACGCTCCGGCCGCCACACCCGCCGAAGAGAGCATGAAGCCCCGCCGGGAGAGATTGACCGGGATTTCCTCCATCCCCATCGCATCGAACGGAGCATCAGTCACTGTCCAGCCCCTTTCCTGCCGTCGTGTCAGCCAGTTCGTGGATTGCCGCCCTGATGGCGTTATAGGTGCCACAACGACAGAGATTGACCATCGCCGCCCTGATATCCTCATCCGTGGGATGCGCAGTCCGCATGAGTAGCGATGTCGCCGCCATCACCTGCCCGGACTGGCAATAGCCGCATTGCGGTACCTGATGCCTGACCCATGCAGCAACAACCCGTTTGCCGATCCTGTCCTGTTCGATTGCTTCGATGGTTGTAATTTCTGCCGCCCCCACTTCGCCGACCGGCATGACACAGGATCGGACTGCATTGCCATTGACAAGCACCGTGCAGGCACCACACTGCGCAAGGCCACATCCGTATTTGGTGCCCGTCATCTTCAGGTCATCACGCAGCACCCACAACAAAGGGGTATCCGGCTCAACATCAATGTGGTGCCGCGCACCATTAATCGTCAGTTCCATCAACGCCCCGTCGCCAAGTAAGAATGTCCAGCTTGCTGTTTGCATGACCAATGGGACCAGTACACGCCCTGATCCTGATGGGAGACATTGATCGGAAATATCCAGTCAATACAGAAACATTTCTGCACTCCCTATAAAAACCTAACCTTTTCTGCCCCGGTGGCAGATATGCCTGCATCCGCCTTACATCGTCATGGTCAGGCACGCGCTGTCTTCATCGTTGCAAACGCCAGTAGTGCCGCAATTACAAGCACAAGCGCACTGGCGGCAAATGTGGCCTGATAACCAATCCCATCAAAGAGGAGGCCCCCACAGGTCGCCCCCAGCGTGATGGCAAGCTGGACGACGGCAACCATAAGCCCACCTCCGGCTTCTGCATCCTGCGGAAGTGTACGGGCCAGCCACGTCCACCATCCCACAGGCGCTGATGTCGCAAACAGGCCCCATGCAGTCAGTATCATGGCAGAAACGACAACCCATTTCCCCAGCACAATGAGGCCGACGGCCATGATGGCCATCAGGAGCGGAATGACGATCAGAACCGGATAGACACTTTTTTTCAATGCCCCCCCGATCAGCACAGTACCAACAAAGCCGGAAACCCCCATCAACAGCAGGATCAGCGACAGGGTGGACACATCGACATGGGCAACTGTTTCAAGAAATGGCCTTACATATGTAAAAAGTGTGAACTGTCCCATGAAAAAGAGACTGACCGCGACCATTCCCATTCTGACGATCGGTCGCGTCAACAGAGCAAAAACGCTTGCAGAGTGTCGGTGACGCTCACTGGGCATGGACGGAAGGCTGAGACCCTGCCAGGCAAAAACAATGACAGCCACAGGCACCACGCAGAAAAATGCACCGCGCCATCCAATAAGACTACCCAGAAAACTTCCGGCGGGCGCCGCAATAACCGTCGCAAGGGCATTTCCACCATTCAGGATCGCAAGCGCACGTGGCACATGATGATCTTCGACAAGGCGCATGGCCGTAGCAGCCGACATCGACCAGAAACCGCCGATCACGACACCGATCATCGCCCGCCCGAACATGAAGATGATATAGTTCGGTGCAAGGGACACAACTGTCCCGGAAACAATCATCATACCAATGAGGGCCAGTAACAGCGTCTTGCGTTTCACGCCCTTGGCAAGCGATGCAATACACAGACTTGTCAGGACCGCAAATGCGCCGGATACCGAAATGGCCTGTCCCGCCTGCCCTTCACTGATATGAAGATCCGCTGCAATCGGGGTCAGAAGGCTGACTGGCATGAATTCGGATGCAACGAGCGCAAAGGCCCCCAGAGACATGGCAAGCACGGCGCCCCAAGACCCTGCCTGACTATCGGCATTCTGGATCATTTCAGGAGCTGTTTGAGAGATAGTGTCCATTCTGCCTCAATATTACGATCATTTACACCCATGGACCTCCCTCATAATCATGCGAGAGATCAACAAAGCACCAGCCATCAGACACATTATTGCCATGTGCCAGCCTATCTCATGCATTGTGGCAGGTGAGGTGTGATAGAAGACATAAGGAATGAATGGCATATAGACTAGCCCCAATAAAACGAGTACTATCATGAATTATATTCATGAATGCTCTGGGCTGGTATTATGCTGTGCCGACACATATCAGGACATGTGCCGGCACTCAGGCAGAAGCTGCCGATAATTTCTTCATGGTCTCATGCAAATGGGCCGCAATGTCCAAGTATACGGCGCATCCACAATAAATTTATATAATCTGCCCCATCTTAAATCTGTTGCCTGGTAGGACGGAAAAGAATTTCGTTGATATCGACATCTTCCGGCTGATTGATGGCGAATGCCACGCATCTTGCAAACGAGTCAGCACCAATAGCAATATTCGGCACAAACTTCTGGAGCTGTTCGGCAGTTGCTTCATCATGGATGCCATTAAGCAGTTCAGACTGAACCGCCCCCGGTGAAATGACCGTCGTGCGCATGTTATACGGCTTCACTTCTCCCCGCAGTCCTTCCGAAAGAGCACGGACAGCAAATTTTGTGGCCGAATACACAGCACTGTTTTCAAGAACGCGATGGCCTGCGACAGACGATACGTTGATGATATGGCCGCTCTTCTGTGCTTTCATATGGGGCAGAGCGGCCGCAATGCCATACAGGACGCCTTTGATATTGACATCAATCATCAAGTCCCACTCATCAACGCGCAGTTTTTCGAGTGGCGACAAAGGCATAACCCCTGCATTATTCAGAAGCACGTCAATGCGGCCATAAGTTTTGACGGCCGTATCAACAAGTTTCTGGACCGAGGCACGGTCCGTCACGTCCGTTTCAATCGCCAGAGCCTTGCCACCTTTGGCAAGGATACTGTCGGCAAGTGTTTTGATACGGTCTTCGCGCCGCGCACCAAGTACAACAGTGCCCCCCAACCCCGCCAGGTGCCGTGCGGCTTCCGCCCCCAGACCGCTGCTTGCCCCCGTAATGACAACGATCTTGTCCGTAACATTGTTATTCATGATCATTCTCCGTATTTTTAACGGTCGATTTTCTGGAATTTGAGGACGAAATTATCCCCCTCCCCGATCGCGGCATATTTGGCACGATCCGTGTCCCCAAGGGCAAAGGTCGGCGGTAGTGTCCACACGCCTTTTGGCCAGTTGGCCGTATCACGCGGATTGGCATTGATTTCCGACGTACCAACCAGCTTGAACCCTGCTTTTTCAATCAACGAGATCGCATAAGACTGGCGCACATACCCATCACCCGCATGCGGATCCTGCACGGCATCCGTATGGCCGCGATGGTCTTCAACGCCGAATATTCCCCCCGACCTGAGGACCCGGTGGATTGCCGCGAGCATCTGTGGCGCGTTCCCGGCTTCCATCCAGTTATGAAGGTTACGGAATGTCAAAACAAGATCAGCACTGTCAGGCAAGGCGAAATCAGGATGTTCGCCATCAAACCGTGTGGTCCTGAACGTCTGCGCAAGTTGCGGATGTGCGGCCAGCATCTTGCTGAAGGCTGAACCGGCCCCATCTTCGGGACCAAACGCCAGAGTATAGCTCCCCCGATCGTGCAAATAGGGGCCAAGGATCTGCGTCCAGTATCCTCCTCCCGGCCAAATTTCCACAACGCGGGCATCAGGGCGCAGACCAAAAAAATGCAATTCCTCCACAGGATGCCGGATTGGATCGCGCGCGATAAACTTGGCATCCCGGGTGGAAGAATGAACAGCCTGTTCCAGCGTCGGCGCCGCCAATGCCTGCCCAGTCATGGTCATGGCAACCGCGCATACGAGAGGATAAACTGCTTTCATGATTTTTCTATATCCGTTCCTATGCCAGAATCCCTGATATTTCCCTATATAGGGTTTCATCACAAGCGCGATTAGCCCCCTGTAGACGCATACGCCCTTCGATTGTGCTCATGAATGCGACAGTCAGGCCGTCTCATGATGCATTCCCTCGACAAATATCAGAGAGGCGCATCAATGACGCAATACTTCATTTTATCCAGACAGAATTTTCAAGGCTCCATATCCTGTGGATGATTAATGAATGAAATTCATAATCATATTCAAAATATAGCGGCTAGTCGCAAGAAGATGGGATAAATTACTATGACCATTCATGCATCAATACCGATGCCATCTGACATCGCGCAACATGGCAATCAATTTTCCACAGTTATCCCCCACCAGATGCGAAAAGAGGAAATTGCCAATTCATGGGCATTGTTGGTCTTGCGCTCCGAAAGCCATATACTTTTATCGTTGGGGGAGTGCTGATCCTTCTGCTTGGCATTTCGGCCATCTTCAGGACACCAACCGATATTTTCCCGAATATCGACATCCCGGTCGTTACTGTCGTCTGGTATTATGACGGCCTGTCAGCACCAGAAACCGAAAAGCGCATCAGTACCTATACGGAATTTTCCCATAGCTTTTTTGTCAATAACCTACGGACAATCGAAAGCCAGACAACACCGGGCCTGGTACTTCAAAAGCTGTATTTCCAACCTGGCGTGGATATTGGCGTGGCACTCGGCCAGACAGTGGCCGCGACACAGTCGATCCGCGCCCAGCTTCCCCCCGGTGTGCAACCCCCGATTATCATGCAGTACAGCGCATCAAGTGTTGCGGTCCTTCAGCTTTCCCTGTCTTCCGACAAACTCAGCGAAAGTGAACTTTACGACTATGGCGTGTATCGCCTGCGCCAGCAGATGGCCCCGGTTCCAGGCACGCTGTTGCCTCCCCCACACGGCGGCAAGATCCGCCAGATCATGGTCGATATCGACCCGACCAAGCTGCAGGCCCTAAAGATCAGTCCACTGGATGTGTCCAACGCCATCAATGCCCAGAACCTGACGCTGCCCGGTGGAACGGTAAAATTCGGGCCATCGCAATATAACATCCAGATGAACGGCATCCCCTATTTTTCTGCACAGTTGAATAATATTCCCCTGCGCAAAGATCCCGTGACAGGCGCCATCATCCGTATCCGCGATGTTGCACAGGTTCGTGATGGCTGGGAAGTACAGCACAACATTGTCCGCCGTGAAGGTCAGCGTTCTGTCCTGTTACGAATCATGAAGGCCGGGAATGCCTCCACACTTGCCGTCGTCAACGCCATGCGTAACACCGTGCTGCCGATTTCCCGGGCTGCCGCACCGCCTGGCATGAAGATTGACGAACTGTTTGACCAATCCCTGTTCGTCAAGGCAGCGATCAAGGGGGTTGCGTCAGAAGCCATCATCGCCGGGCTGCTGACTGCTGCCATGATCCTTGCGTTCCTGTCGAGCTGGCGTTCGACATTGATCGTCGCCGTGTCTATTCCGCTTGCCATTCTTTCTTCGATTGCCATCCTGTCTGCAACCGGTGAAACCCTGAACCTGATGACGCTGGGCGGTCTGGCACTGGCTGTGGGTATCCTTGTCGATGACGCAACGGTCACGATCGAGAACATCCATCGCCTGCATCATGATGGCGCCGAACTGCGCAGGGCCGTACTGGATGGTGCCGCGGGTATTGCACTGCCAACTCTTGTGTCAACGCTGGCAATTTCATGCGTATTTGTGTCCGTCGAGTTCCTGACAGGACCATCAAGGTTCCTGTTTACACCCATGGCACTGGCCGTAGTGTATGCCATGCTGGCCTCCTACGCCATCAGCCGGACACTTGTACCAATTTTTGCAGCCCTTCTCCTGCGCTCCGAAGAACAGGCCAGAAAACGCCGCAAGGAAACAGGCAAGCCACCTACGGTATTCGAACGTTTCGGTGCGAAATTCGATGCCCGGTTCGAACGTCTTCGCACGCGTTATGAAAATGCGCTCTCCGCCCTTCTGCAAAGCACATGGAAAGCCCCGGCGCTGGGGGGGATCTTCATCTTGGGGGCCGTGCTGCTTGCAGCACAGGTTGGGCAGGACTTCTTTCCGAGTATAGATGCAGGCGAATTCAAGCTTCATGTCCGCGCACCTGCCGGGACCCGGATCGAAACGACAGAACGGATTTTCGATCAGGTCGAAGATACAATCCGGGAAATCGTTCCCACAAATGAACGCGAACTGGTGCTTGATGATATTGGCATTCCCTTTCGCTATTCCATGCCATTTGACGATGGCTCCACAATTGGCCCGAATGACGGACAGATTATGGTGGCATTAACGGAAAACCATCACCCCACCGCGCAATATATCAGCCGCCTGCGCACTGTGCTGGCCAAGCGGTTCCCTGATGTCGTGTTTTACTTCCAACCCGCCGACATGGTGACACAGATCCTCAATTTCGGCCTGACTTCCCAGATTGACGTCCGGATTACGGGATATGATCAGGCGAATAACCGTGTTGTCATGGACAAAATCATGGCGGAGATGCGTCATGTGCGTGGTCTGGTGGATGTACATCTGCACCAGCAACTCGCAGCGCCGGCCCTGAATGTATCGATCGACCGTGAACGCGCGCAGGACCTCAATCTGGTACTGAACGATGTCGCACGTAGCGTGATGGTCTCACAGGCTTCTTCCAATACCGTCACACCGAACTTCTGGCCTGACCCGCAGATGGGAACACTGTATCCGGTCGCTGTGCAGACACCGCAATATCAGGTCAATACCGTTGATGACCTGGGCAAGCTGGTCGTGGCCGGAAACGCATCCCAGGCCACGTCTGTCCCCACCCTGTTAAGGAATGTCGCCACCATTGAACGCACGGTGGCCCCTGACGTAATTTCACACAGCAACATCCAACCCGTTCTGGACATTGATGCCAGCGCCGAAAATCGTGACCTCGGGAGCATTGCACACGATATCGGTCGGATTGTAATGCGGCATAGATCTGAGCTGAAGCCTGGTAATAATATTGAGATTGCAGGACAGATCGACAGCATGAACACGTCGTTCACGCGTCTCGAAATCGGCCTGCTGGTGGCGGCCATCGCGGTCTACCTGCTCATGGTCGTCAATTTCCAGTCCTTTATGGACCCGCTGGTGGTCATACTCGGCCTGCCGGGAGCCATGTGCGGCATCGTACTCATGCTTTTCGTGACAGGAACCACTTTCTCTGTCCCCTCCCTTAGTGTCTGACCGAAAATGAGTTGAGTGATTTCAGTGGATTATGATTCATGGGTTTGCGATAACCTGATGAGATCAAG
>ERZ746981.424-NODE-424-length-13350-cov-271.221050_pt1 | contig 13350 bp, 8 predicted proteins | sample MGYA00374948_ERZ746981 | MGnify/ENA primary metagenome ERZ746981 (study PRJEB28757, sample SAMN06711160) | food metagenome | host: microorganism | place: China:Harbin | collected 2017-01-30 | study: EMG produced TPA metagenomics assembly of the Analysis of...
CGCCGTTCTGATGGCGCCAGAAAATCGCGGATATCGTCCGTCGAAGGTTCTTTGGTGGGGTCTTGCCCTTCGGACGGACTTCCTCGATCAAAGGCTCCCAGACGGACCATGCGGTGTCGGAAAAGACAGACTGCATCATGCTCATCATAAACAGCTATGCAATCCGTTCCGTCATTCAAGGCCTAACAGGCCCTAGAAGTCTGATAACTATGGCCTACTCCCCATCCGGGTAGTCATGTATGTTACAAATTGTTTCGTAACGACTGTCCACGCACGTCATGGATATATCAAGCCAAGCTGGATGGCACGCACGACAGCCTGGACACGATTGTGACAACCCAGTTTCTGCATCACATTCTTCATATGATGTTTGACCGTATTATCGCTTATCGAAAGGATGGAGCCAATTTCAGTTGTATCCTTGCCCTGGGCAACCCAGAGAAGGCACTCCCGTTCCCGGTCTGTCATAACCGGTCGGTCGTCATAGGTAGCAAGTTTGGCGAGTTGGCAATAGCGGGTATGATATTGCCCGACAATCAACTGGATCAGGGCCTGCGTCCGGAAGTCGATTTCTTTTTCAGGCGAGGCCACGCTCACCAGAAGTAACATCCCTGGGGTTAAATGAAACGGGATGGCATGCCCGGTCTGAAAACCGATATCCCGAAATTCATTCATTATTTTTTTCTGGTCCGCATTCCTGACATAGACTTGGTTCCAGTCATAGGGCGTCAGACCGTGGCTTACGGGATCAATGACTGGATCTATATTCTGGTAATTGTTCCGGACGTAATGTTCCAGCCAGTAATCGGGATAGGTCGTGTCGATCAGATAACGCTCACCCAATCGGGTCTTGTGGATCGTGCCAGCCGCATGGGCAAACGGGCCAAGCCGCGCCAGAAGTGCCCGAAGGGACAGGTTCAACTCGTCTATTTTGGATGCCTGACGCATTTTGGCGGCCAGATCGATGACGTTTTCAAACATGTAGATCATCGTGCGGTCAATGAGATCTATATCCACTCATCACATCGTGTTCTGCGCTCTACCATTTGAAACGCACGCCAGCGGTTATGGCGGCTGAGCCTACATTACTACCTGTATTGGTCTGTCGATGGCCTCCAAATGCGTTTACGACAAGGTCCATGCCCTGAACACCTTTCACGGAATAAGCTGCCGTAACCGTTGTGCCCTGTTCAAGCGGAATAGGGCTGCTCTGGCTATGTTCGATTGCAAAAGGGCCAACGTGGTCCATATTGTCAAGGTCAGGAGAAGCAGCCAAGGGGCGGCGGACCGGAGCGCTCTGATAAAAGTTTTCCGATAGAGAACGCGAACCCGGCGCAACGGACGAGGTAAATCCCGGAAGTGCAGATGATGGGGACGTGGGAGCGTGTGCAGGAGTAAAATAGGTCGATCCCGGCGCCTTGACTGGTGCTGCAGATGTTCCCCACGGCATGCCAAGCAGGCAGAGCTGAAAACTCATTGGCGCGTATCTTCGAAGCAAAAAAACAGACCGTAACCGCGTTGCGACATGGTATCCTACAAAAAGCATAGCCTCGTCTCCAATGACAACCCGGATACGTTTAAGATCTGTTGTTCTCAAGACACATATAGCGTGCAATCTCATAATATGACATCAATATTTATTTCTGTATATTTCGAAAATTATATACGATTAAATCCAGACTTTCATTCTTGTACGATGAATAATCGTTTTTTCATCTATCTGCCTTACAACCCATCGACCGCCCTGCAGCCTCCAACCATTACACTGCGATCGCCCTTCTTGTTTGCGCGAAGGGATCAGACAGGCGGTTTTTGCCTTCATCAAGGTCGTGCTGAGGACCACCGTGGCATCCCAGAAGCGGCCAGAGGTTGCCCGAAGGAGGAAGTGGATCGACAGTGGTAGTCTTAGAGCCTGAATCAGAAAGCGGTTTGATTGATTTTCCGCAGAAATCTGCGGATATGAGCGATCATCAACCACGCGCAGGATGACGAGATTGTTGCCTCGGCATCCTTCGTGAGGCGGCGGCAGCGTCCGAGCCATGCAAAGCTGCGCGCCACGATCCTGAATGTCGGCGGGATGCACGACAGCTGCCATGACATGACCCGGTGTGTCGGTCGGGATATGCCGCTTACGGCCCCTGATCTTCTTGCCCGCGTCATAACCGCGTGGGCCGCCATTTTCAGCGGTTTTAACCGACTGGCTGTCGATAATGCCCACTGAAGGCGTGGCATCTCGCCCGTCCTGCGTACGCGACAGGATTGCGAGGATATGGTTCATGGCTTCCCATCGTCCCTCACGGATCCAACGGTAGAAATAGCCCTGCACGGTTGTGAAAGCGGGAAAGTGACGAGGCAATTGTCGCCACTGGCAGCCAGTCGTGACGATATAGAGGATCGCCTCCACGACCCGGCGCAAATCCGTACGTCGTGGTCTGCCCAGTCGTTTCCTCTCGGGCATCAAAGGCGCAATCAGCGCCCACTCCGCATCGCGAAGGTTGCTTGCATACTCCAGATCGTCCCTTTGATACTGCGCGCGGGTGATTTTAGTCCAGGCCATCTTGATCTCATCAGGTTCTCGCAAACCCATGAATCATAACCCTATGAAATCACGCAACTTATTTTCGATCAGACACTAATGAAACGGAAGAATGCTAAAAAATGGATGGGCAGAGACATCTGCTTGCGGGAAGACGTGACATCCCTGCCCATTCCAGAAAATACGGCCAGTCAGAGGCTGCTGCATAACCGCACTTTCAGACGCAGCTAAGCACCACCACGAACCAATGAAAGATTTTTTTTTGTAACCAATGTAATTATCTCCGTTACAATAATAATGCGTCATGGTATTAATGATCATGGGAAAGTTCCGGAAAATGGCTACCTGGACCGGATCCTGCCGAAGAATGTAGCGCGCGGCATCGTGTACATTAAACGGCGGTAAATTTTATTTTAATTTTATTGTCGATTTTTGTCATTTTTGAAATAAAAATTCCACCAGCTTTTTATTTACTGGTCTGTAATGGCGTCCTGATTATACTTCGCGGCATCGAAAGAATGCGAATGTAGCGGCGCGGAGCAGCAGGTTGATGACGGGGCAGTCAGGCCATGATCTTCCGGACGGGCAGGGAACAGATGTTACCCCTGTCGGAAAAGGACAGAATTTCGTCCTTGTGGTGGAAGATGACATGGACATCCGTAACCTGCTGACACGTTTCCTGTCACAGCAGGGCTATGAGATCGGGTCCGCCATGACGGCAGCCGAGGTGGGTGCCGTCCTTGCCGTGCGTAAGCCTGACCTTGTCCTGCTCGATCTCATGCTACCGCGCGAAAGCGGCCATGACATCTGTCGCCTGATCCGTGGGCATGGCGCCACCCCCATCATTATGGTTACGGCACTTGCGGATGTCCGTGAGCGAATTGCGGGCCTTGACCTGGGCGCGGACGACTACGTCAGCAAACCCTTCGATCTGGGTGAACTTGCAGCCCGTATCCGGGCCGTGCTGCGCCGCCCGCCCGGGGATCTTGCACCCGTCGCGCCCGCCCGGCAACCGGGTTACCGGTTTGGGAACTGGACCTTTATCCCGGAAAAACGTGCGCTTTACAGCGCCGAGGGCGTACGCATGACCCTGACCGGCGCGGAAACAGACCTGCTGCTGCTGCTGTGGAACCACGCGGGGAAACTGATGAGCAGGCAGCGGATCATCGAACTGCTCTATCACGTGCCGGGAGCGGTTGAGGAACGCGCCATTGACCTGCTTGTCAGCCGCCTGCGCCGCAAGCTTGCCCATGGTGGCCGGCAGCTTGAGATGCTGCGCACCGTTCGTGGGGACGGTTATGTATTCGACCCTGGTACGGGATTACCCGACGCAGGAGCCGCCGACTGATGAAGGACCGCTTTTCCCTGCTGCCGCGAACCGTTTACGGGCAGATGGTTGCAATCGTGGTGTCCAGCATGATGGTCACCATTTTTGGTGTTGCCTTCCTGGTGTTCGTGTTGCGTCCGGCCGTACCGCCCCTGCCTGAAGGGCCATGGCCAAACGCACTGGCCTTTGAAACCGCGATTGATGCGTTACGTGCAAGCCCGCCTGCAATGCGGGAAACCATTGCGCAGGGTATGTCGACGCCGGACGTATCGTTGCGCACCACCGCTCCCTTTCCATGTGCGTTTATTCCGACCGAACATTTTTCAATCCTGCTGCGCCGTATTCTTCAAGCGCAGGCGGGCAACCGGGATGCCGTCATCAACGTATCGACCTGCGCTGCGGATTCCAGCGGCATGACGTCCACCCATATCGACATGCCGCGTGAAGGGATTTTCATTACCGCGCATAACGGGATCAACCATCACCTGCCCCAGCTCATGCGCGCGACGCTGCCGCTGATCGTGTCATTCCTGTCCCTGCTGGCCATAATGGGCAGCCTGTCGCTATGGAGCCTGTGGCGTATCAATCGCCCGCTGAAGATACTGGCGAACAAGGCCGAAACCTTCGGTTATGACATCACGCCCGAACCCCTGACCGAACAGGGGCCGGCGGAACTGCGCCGTGTTGCCCGCGCCTTCAACCGTATGCAGGCCCGAATTGCTGCTGCCGCCGAGGAGCGGACCCGCATGCTGATGGCCATTGGCCACGACCTGCGCACGCCGCTCACCCGGCTGTCCATGCGCATCGAGATGGGTGGCGCCGATGCTTCCCCCGCGGCCCTGCGCAACGACCTGTGGCTCATGAACCGGATGCTGAACGGAGCACTGTCATTCCTGAAAGGCCAGGGCGACACGGAACCGGCGGAACGGGTCGATATCGGTGCGCTGGTGGAAAGTGTCTGCACGGAATTCGAGGCGACCGGCCGCAATGTTATCTATCAGGGTGACCTGGGCCTGACCTGTCTGTGCCAGCCTGTCGCCGTGGCGCGCATGGTCAACAATCTGATCGACAATGCCTGTAAATTCGGCAGTGAGGTGCGCGTCGATACACGGCGGAGCGATCATGACGCCATTATCGAAGTGGCCGATAACGGTCCAGGCATCCCATCTGAGATGCACGATGTCGTCCTGCTTCCCTTCGCCCGGCTGGACCCGGCCCGCAGTTCGGATGGCGGGCTGGGACTGGGCCTGTCGATCATCCATGACATCGTGCAGCGCCATCATGGCAGCCTGACCTTCCATTCCAGCCAGCCGCACGGATTGCTGGTGCGCGTTGCCCTGCCGCTTGACCAGCACACGGCGGTGCTGATGCGCGGCAATGCGCACACAGCCCATTGATACCCGGGTTCCCCGCCACGCCAGTACAGAGACGGACCATAGAAGAATGCAGCCTGTTCACGATTTTCCTTTCTCCGTGTCCAAGTGCGGCGGGCTTTCCTGCCATGTGACGCGGGATACCGTTTCAACGCGTAAGAACACGACACAGGTCAGGTATCACGGCCTGCGTCGCGCTACCCTGCTGACAGCACTGTTTGTGGCCAGCATGTATCCGCTACGCGGCGTGCAGGCTGCCACGAAAACGGTGGATGCGGGCATTGCGGTATCCGTTGCGACCATAAAGGCTGGCGATATGCCGGTTGTGCTGAGCGAACTGGGTACGGTCATTCCTGTCACCAATGTCACGGTGCAGACCCGCGTGGACGGCTATCTGACGCAGGTGCTCTTTACCGAAGGACAGGAAGTGCATGAAGGTGACCTGCTGGCGGTCATCGACCCCCGCCCCTATGAGGCCGAACTGAAGCAGTATTCCGGGCAGCTTGCGGCCGATCAGGCCCAGCTTGATGAAGCGCGGATGGATAATGTCCGGTACCAGAAGCTGCTCAGACGCGACAGTATCGATACCCAGACGGCACAGGACCAGCAGTACAAGGTCAAGCAGCTTGAAGGCACGGTGGAGGCCGATCAGGGGCTTGTCGATACTTACAGGCTGGACGTTGAATACTGCCATATCACCGCACCCGTCAGTGGCCGTGTCGGTATCCGTGCGGTGGACCGGGGCAATTACATTACCGCGGCACAGTCCGGCGGCCTTGCGGTCCTGACGCAGATGCAGCCGATCTCGGTCATCTTCACCCTGCCACAGGACAAGCTGGGCATGGTGTGGAAACGGCTGCGTACGACCAGAACCCTACCGGTCGAGGCATGGGACAGCACGGACACCACGAAGCTGACCGATGGCGCGGTCAGCAGTCTGGACAGCCAGATCGATACCGCGACCGGCACGGTCCGGCTGCGTGCCCTGTTCCCCAATAAGGACGAGGACCTGTTCCCCAACCAGTTCGTCAACGCCCACCTGCTGGTGGATACCGAGCACAATGTGCTGCTTGCCCCCACCAGCGCCATCCAGTCCGGCCCCAACGGCTCTTTCGTGTATGTCGTACAGTCCGATGGCACCGTGGCCGTGCGTCTGGTCAGAACCGGCGTGAGCCAGGGGGATACGGTCGTTGTGTCCTCTGGCCTGAAGGCGGATGAGCAGGTGGTGACATCGGGCATCGACCGCCTGCATGCCGGTGCGAAGGTTACCATTCCCGCCACCACCAGCACGACGCAGGGGGGACAATGAATCCCTCCCGTCTTTTCATAAAGCGGCCCGTCGCCACCACGCTGCTCATGTTCGCGCTGCTGCTGGCGGGACTGATCGGCTACCGCTTCCTGCCCATTTCGGCCCTGCCGGAAGTGGATTATCCCACCATTGTGGTCCGTACCTTCTACCCCGGCGCCAGTGCGGATGTGATGATGACATCCGTTACCGCACCACTGGAAGGGCAGATGGGCGAAATGGCCGGGCTGGACCAGATGACATCCCAGTCCTCGGCCGGGGCATCCGTCATCACGCTGCGCTTCGGGCTGACCACATCGCTGGACGTGGCCGAGCAGGAGGTGCAGGAAGCGATCAACGCCGCCAATTCCCTGCTGCCCAGCGCCCTGCCCGCGCCGCCCATCTATTCCAAGGTCAATCCGGCCGATACGCCCATCATGATTTTGGGGGTAACGTCCACCACCCTGCCCCTGCCTGAAGTGCAGGATTACGTGACGACACGCCTGCAGCAGAAGATCAGCGAGATTTCGGGCGTGGGTGAAGTCTCGCTGTCGGGCGGGAACAAGAAGGCTTACCGCGTCCGTGTCAATGTGCCCAAAGCGACCGCGCTGGGCATCGATATGGATACGCTGCGCACCACGATCGGCAACGTGAATGTCAATTCCCCCACCGGCAGCTTCAACGGCAAAAAGCTGAACCGCACCATTCATATCGACAGCCAGATTTCCAGCACCGACCAGCTGCTCAATCAGGTTGTCGGCTGGTCCGACACCAGTCAGGGCCCGGTCCGGCTGCGTGATATCGCAACGGTGGTGGAAGGGGCGGAAGACACCCAGCTTGCCGGCTGGTCAAACCAGACCCCGGCCATCATCCTGAATATCCGCCGCCAGCCTTCGGCCAACATCATCAACACCGTCAACGCCATCAAGGCAACCCTGCCGTCACTGCAGCAGGACATGCCCGGCGGCGTCACCATCACGCCACTGACCGACCGGACCACCACGATCCGCGCTTCCGTGGCGGATGTGGAATTCGAACTGGGTCTGGCCCTGGCGCTGGTGGTGGGCGTGATCTTCGTGTTCCTGCATGATCCGTCGGCTACCGTCATTCCGGCGCTGTCCGTGCCGCTGTCCATTATCGGCACGCTGGCGGTGATGGACATGATGGGGTTCTCGCTCGACAATCTCTCGCTCATGTCGCTCACCATTTCCACCGGCTTCGTGGTGGATGATGCGATTGTCATGATCGAGAACATCGCCCGCTATATCGAGATGGGCCGCGACCGGATGACTGCGGCACTGGAGGGCGCGGGCGAGATCGGCTTTACCATCGTCTCGCTGACCATCTCGCTCATCGCCGTGCTGATCCCGCTGCTGTTCATGGGCGATGTGATCGGGCGGCTGTTTTATGAATTCGCGGTGACGCTGGCGGTCACCATCATCCTGTCCGCCGTGGTCTCTCTCACGCTGGTGCCGATGATGTGCGCCCGTCTGCTCAAGGACAGGGCCCACGCCGTAACCAAGCCGCGCTGGGCACAGGCGACCGACCGGCTGATCGTCTCGGTGATCGATGCCTATGACCGGGGCCTGACGCGTGTGCTGCGCCACCAGCGTGCCACCCTTGTCCTGTTCGTGGCGACGCTGGCGCTGACCGGGCTGCTTGTCGTTGTCATTCCCAAGGGGCTGTTCCCGGAGCAGGATACCGGGGTCATCCAGGGCGTGTCGGTCATGGATGCCTCCATCTCGTTCGATGCGATGCGCGACCTGCAGCAGCAGTTGGGGGCGGCGATTGCGAAGGATGCGGACGTGGTCAGCCTGTCCTCCTATATCGGTGTGGATGGGGATAACACCACGCTCAACCGGGGGCGTTTTGAAATCAACCTGACGCCACATGACAGACGCAGCCTGTCGGCGGCAAAGGTGGCGCAGCGTATCCAGCGCGAGACAGCCGCCATAGCCGGGACCCAGCTTTACCTCCAGCCGGTGCAGGATCTGACCCTGAACACCAACGTATCCGCCACCCAGTACCAGTTCCTGGTGGCGGATTCCGACAGCAGCCGCCTGTCCACATGGGTGCCACGCCTGACTGACGCGCTGCGCAGGGAACCGGCGCTGGCCGATGTAACATCCGACCTGCAGGCACAGGGGCTGGCGGCCAATGTCACGCTGGACCGGGCCACGGGGGCGCGTTTTTCCATCACGCCGGAAACGGTGGACAACCTGCTGTATGATTCCTTTGGCCAGCGCCAGATTTCCACCATTTACACCCAGTCCAACCAGTATCGTGTGATCCTTGAGGCCGACCCGGCCCTCCAGACCACGCCCGAGGCACTGGACAGGCTGTACCTGGCCGCAAGCGGCAGCGGGGCCACCAGCACCTCTGGCCCGACCCGTGACCCGTCATCCGGCCTTGTACCGATGAGTACGGTAACACGCATGTCGGCATCCACCGCGCCGCTGCTGATTACTCATGTGGCGCAGTTTCCGGCATCGACCATCTCGTTCAATGTCGCACCGGGCTATTCGCTGGGGGCCGCGACCGATGCGATCGAACGGGTGGAAAAATCGCTGCACCTGCCCGCCACCATGCAGACATCCTTTCAGGGCACGGCCGCCGTGTTTGCGGGCAGCATGAACAACGAGGCCTGGCTGATACTGGCGGCCGTTGTTGCGGTCTATATCGTGCTGGGTGTGCTGTATGAAAGCTTCATCCACCCGCTGACCATCCTTTCCACCCTGCCCTCGGCCGCCATTGGCGCGCTGCTGGTGCTGTGGGTATCGGGGTCCGGGCTGGACGTGATGGGCGTGATCGGGATCGTGCTGCTGATCGGCATCGTGAAGAAAAACGCCATCATGATGATCGACTTCGCGCTGGAGGCTGAACGGCTGGAAGGCATGGATTCCGTGCAGTCCATAACGCGTGCGGCCCGGCTGCGCTTCCGCCCGATCCTGATGACCACGCTGGCCGCCATGCTGGGCGCCATTCCCATGGTGATCGGCACCGGAACCGGGTCGGAACTGCGCCGCCCGCTGGGTTATGCCATTGTCGGTGGTCTTGCCGTAAGCCAGTTGCTGACCCTGTTCACCACGCCGGTCATCTACCTGTTCATGGAGCGGGTGCGCCTGCGCTTTGCCGCCTTCCGCGCCCGCCACGCGTCCGCGCCCCCTGCGCCATCAGGGGAGGCACGCTGACATGTCGATCGTCGCCCTGTGCATAAAGCGCCCGATCGGCACCACGCTTATCGTGATCGGCATGATGATTGCCGGTGCCATCGGCTACTGGCTGCTGCCCGTATCCGACCTGCCCAATGTCGATCTGCCGGTCATTCAGGTACAGGCCCAGCAGGCCGGTGGCACGCCGGAACAGATTGCCAGTACGATTGCCGAACCGCTGGAGCGGCATCTGGGCACGATTGCCGGGCTGAGCGAGATGACTTCGCAGTCCGTGACGGGACAGGTCAGCATTGCCCTGCAGTTCGATACCTCCCGTGACATCAACAGCGCCGCGCGCGATGTGCAGGCGGCCATCGTGGCAGCCCGCGCGGACCTGCCCGCTACCCTGCGGCAGAACCCGACCTATGTCGAGGCCAACACTGCCGGCATGCCGGTCATGGTGCTTGCCCTTACATCGGAAACCCGAACGCCCGCGCAGGTCTATGATGTGGCGACCAACGTGCTTGAACAGCATCTCTCCCAGATCAGTGGCGTGGGGCAGCTCATGCTGGGCGGGGCGGCGCTGCCTGCCGTGCGGGTGGAACTCAACCCCCTCGCCCTGTTCAAATACGGCATCGGGTTCGAGGATATCCGTGCCGCCCTGTCTTCGGCCAATGCCAATACGCCCAAGGGGTTCCTCAATCGTGGAAAGCAGCGCCTGATCCTGCAGACCAACGATCAGGTTCATGGCGCAAAGGACCTCAAGGGCCTGATCGTGGCCTATCGCAGCATGCGTCCGGTGCGGCTGGAGGACGTGGCGCAGGTGACTGACGGGGTGGAAAATGTTGAGAATGGCGGCTTCTTCAACCGCAAGCCCGCCGTTCTGGCCATTGTCTTTCCCCGTGCGGGGGCGAATGTGGTCCAGACCATCAACCAGATCAGGGCGCAGTTGCCGACCCTGAAGACCGCCCTGCCCGCTGATGTGGAACTGCATGTTGGCATGGACCGCTCCGCCACCATCCAGGCGGCCCTGACCGATACCAAGAGCACGCTGGTGCTATCGGTCCTGCTGGTGGTTGGTGTGGTGCTGGTATTCCTGCGTTCACCGCGCACGACCATCGTGCCCGCCCTGGTCATTCCCGCATCGCTGGTCACGACGTTTGGCGTGATGAAGCTCCTGAACTATTCGCTCGACAGCCTTTCCCTCATGGCACTGACCATTGCGACGGGCTTTGTGGTGGATGACGCCATTGTGGTGATCGAGAATATCAGCCGCCACATGGAACAGGGGGCGAGCCGCGCCGATGCCGTGCTGCAGGGTGCGCAGGAAGTGGCCTTTACCGTGCTGTCGGTCTCCATCTCGCTGGTGGCGGTGTTCCTGCCCATTCTCATGCTGGGAGGGCTGATGGGCAGCCTGCTGCATGAGTTCGCCGTGACCATTTCGGTCACGGTGCTCGTCTCCATGGTGCTGTCGCTTACGCTTACGCCCATGATGTGCGCACGTATCCTGCCATCGGGGGAAGCGCGGGCCGACCGGCCGCCAACCTTCTGGTCACGCCTGTCAGCGCGGATGGAACGGGCCTTTGCTTACGTGGAAAACGCCTATGGCCGGTCACTGGGGGCGGCCCTGCGCCATCGCAGGCTGGTGCTGCTTTCGCTGCCCGTAACCATCGGGGTGATGGGCCTGCTGTTCGTACTCATGCCCAAAGGTCTGTTCCCGACCGAGGATACCGGCATGATGATGGCGCATCTCGTCGCCGATCAGGCCACCTCCTTCGATGAGATGCTGGCGAAGGTCGATCAGGTGGAAAAGAACATTCTGGAGAACGGACAGGTCTCCGGCGTGACCGGGTTCGTCGGTGGCCGCAATTCCAGCAACCAGGCCAACATCTTCATTGACCTGATCGACAAGGCGCAGCGCAAGACCACCATCAGCCAGACACTGGCCGATCTGACCCACCGCACGCATGATCTTGTGGGCGGGCAGTTCATCGCCATGCTGCCCAGCCTGCTGCCCTCGGGCGGGCGGCAGGCCAACGGGGCCTATCAGTACACATTGCAAAGCGATGACGCGGCGACGCTGTACCACTGGATTCCCCGCCTGCAGGCAGCATTGCAGAAGCATGCGGAACTGCGGGATGTCTCATCGGATGTGCAGCAGGGCGGGCTTTCCACCAATGTCATGATCAACCGTGACGTATCGGGGCGGACGAACCTGACCCCGCAGCTGATCTCCAACACGATCTATGATGCCTTTGGCCAGCGTGCGGCTTCGGTCATCTACAACCCGCTGAACCAGTACCGGGTGGTGATGAACGTGCTGCCGAAATACTGGGACAATGCCGACACCCTGCAACAGGTATGGGTCAGCACATCGGGCGGGACCGCCAGCGGCAGCACGCAGAGCAATACGATCAAGGTGACATCGTCTTCCACTACGTCCACCACCTCATCCTCGCTCAGCAGCCAGTCCTTTGCCAACCAGATCCAGAACAGCCTTGCGGGCGGCAGCGGGGCTTCCAGCGGGTCGGCCGTGTCCTCCACGGCGGAAACGATGGTCCCGCTTTCTGTCGTGTCCGGCATGCAGTCCGCGACCATGCCGCTGAGTGTGAACCATCAGGGGCAGTCGCTGGCGGCCACGCTGTCGTTCAACCTGGCGTCTGGCGCCTCCATGTCCGATGCCACACGGATCATCAACGAGGAGATCGTCCGGCTGCAGGTACCGGCGAGCGTGCACGGGCATTTTGCCGGTACCGCCGCCCAGTTCCAGAGTTCTGCCAGTAACGAACCGCTCCTGATCGTGGCGGCACTGGGTGCTGTCTATCTGGTGCTGGGTATCCTGTATGAAAGTTATGTCCATCCGCTGACCATTCTCTCCACCCTGCCCTCGGCCGGTGTGGGGGCGCTGCTGGCGCTGTACCTGCTGGGGCAGGAGTTCGATCTGATCGCGCTGATCGGGCTGATCCTGCTGATCGGGATCGTGAAGAAGAACGCCATCATGCTGGTGGACTTCGCCATTACCGAGGAACGCAACCATAATCGTCCCGCGCAGGACGCCATTCATACCGCCTGCCTGCTGCGCTTCCGCCCGATCATGATGACAACCATTGCCGCCGCCATGGGGGCGCTCCCGCTGGTGGTGGGTAACGGGTACGGGGCCGAACTGCGCCGCCCGCTGGGCATCGCGATCATGGGGGGGCTGCTGTTCAGCCAGGTGCTGACGCTGTACACCACGCCGGTCGTGTACCTGTATCTCGACCGTCTGGGCCAGTGGGGTCGCCGCCGCCTTCCTGCCATTTTCCATGCCATAGCGCGCGCCGTGCGCCCTGCCCGTTCCTCGTGAGCGTGATGACGTATCAGGACAGTTCCATGCCGTATCCTTCTTCTCTTTCCGCCCGTTTTCGCATGGCCCTGCGCGGCACGACGGTACTGCTGGCGGCGGTCACGCTGTCGGGCTGCCTTATGGTCGGCCCGCGCTACAAACACCCGGCGCCCATCATTTCTGCCCGGTTCAAGGAACTGCAGCCCGCCCCCGGCTGGACGGTCAGCCAGCCGGATATGGCCGCAATACCAAAGGGCAAATGGTGGCTGGTCTATAATGACCCGACGCTGAACGCGCTGGAGGATCAGGTCGCACTGTCCAATCAGAACCTGAAGGAATACGAAGCCCAGTACCG
>ERZ746981.425-NODE-425-length-13343-cov-806.809061_pt1 | contig 13343 bp, 9 predicted proteins | sample MGYA00374948_ERZ746981 | MGnify/ENA primary metagenome ERZ746981 (study PRJEB28757, sample SAMN06711160) | food metagenome | host: microorganism | place: China:Harbin | collected 2017-01-30 | study: EMG produced TPA metagenomics assembly of the Analysis of...
CACACCCCCGCATCCCACGCCCGAACCCACGGCACCGGACGCACCGCTGGCGCACCCGGTCGCCCCGGTTATCGTGCAGCATGCGGAAACGCCGCTGCCCACGGACATCTTCTTCATGACCCGTGGCTTCCAGAAGCTGGGTTCCCTGATCCTGACGCTGATGCTGGCGGGCGGGGCGGCATGGGTAATGATCCTTATCCTGCGCGCGGGCTGGCGCATGACGCGCCGGCGCGGGGCCATCCGCCAGTGCATGGAACTGGCCGAGCGCCACCGCCCCATGCTGGCCCGCTGGTACCGGCAGGCACAGGCGGGGAACGGCCCGTCCCATACCCCGTGGGAGACGCATGTGGAACGCTTCACGCATGCCACCCTCATCCCCGCCCTTGCCCGTTCCGGCCGCGGCGCGTCATGGCCGGGCATACGCAGGGCGGTACTGGCGCACATCACCACCATGGCGGCCGGTACCCCCGGCCGCCCCCAGGACGGTTCCATCACCCCCGGTTTCTATCATCAGGACATGAACCAGGAAGAATATGCCGCCTTCTGTTCACAATGGATCGAAAAGGCCGGATGGGAGACCCACCCCCCCGTGGCCACCGGCCTTGGCACGGTCATACAGGGGCACAGGAACAACCTGAAAATGCTGGTCCACTGCTGGATGGACCGCCGGCCGGTGCATGATGACGTGATCCTGCAGGGTATTAAGGAAAAGACGGACAGCAAGGCCAATATCGGCGCCATCGTCTCCAACGCGCCCTATACGCAGGAGGCGCTGCTGCTGGGCAAGAAGCACCGCATCTTCCTGCTGCACCATGAAGACATATTCAAATTCGTATCAGGCATTGAAGTACCCGACGTCGCCTGACACACCCGATCCGGCCCCCTGCACCACTGGCGGCCCTATTCGCGCGCCTGTCGCGCCGCGAGGGCATTGAAGCAGAGTGCCGCCCCCTGTGCCTGGGCCGGGCTGTCATCAAGGAAATGCGTGTCGTCCACCCGTTTCTGGCCGGTTATGCGCGCGCTGCAGTAATCAAACAGGGCACGGCTGTCCCGCACCCGCGTGCAGTTGAGCAGGCCGGTAAAACTGACATACCCCGCATGCGCGCCCAGGCCCGTCACATAGGACGCGCACTGCCGCAGTACCGGGGCGGGCAGCCTGCGGGCCATGATGGTGGCATAGGCCGCTTCCTCCCTGCGGGTGCAGGCGTCACTTCCCGCCGCGTCGTGATGGGTGGCGCAGTACTGCACCATGGCGCCATGCAGGTAGCCACTTTCAGCCTTGCTATGGGCCCACAGGGCATCGGCCGCGCGGCGGTAATGGAACAGGCCGGCCCGCCGATCAGGGGAGATGGCGCCGAACGGCACCGGGCGGGAACCGCAGTACAGGCTCATGTCATACAGTTCCGGTCTGTCCGGCTGGCTTTCAAAATCCAGGTACAGCGGATTGAGCGGCAGGGGGCACAGCTGCCCCCCCGCGGGCAGGCGCGGGTTCTGGCCATATTCCACCTGATAGACCAGATGGCCGGCGCGGGCGGGCACCAGTGTCACTTCCAGCTGTTCGCCATTGGTCAGGTCTATCGCATTTTCCGACAGGCGCAGTTCCCCCGTATCACCCGCACCGGCCAACCCCTCCGGGCGCAGCACGAAATACTGGGGCGCGTCATGCGCCAGTTCGCTGCCATCGAAGCGCTCGTTATCGGCGCGGGCCGGCGTAATGAACAGCAGGGCAGCCAGCACGCCCGCCAGCATCATGCCCGACCGGCCTGACCGCCACCGCCCCGCAGATTCCATTTCAAGCATGTTCCATCGACCCAATCGCTTAATAATCATGCATTAATTGCTGATGTTTTGAAAAAAATGTCTGTTTTTTAGTCATAACGCATTTATCAAGGCATCCATGCTTGTCAGCGGTTATTCCGTCTGACAATGTTCGCCGCAGAACAACTGTCTGATGCCACATGATATTTCTTTCCACCCTTTTGCATGTTCCCGGCCAGGACCCGTCTGATACGGCGGACTGGCGGCGCGGGACAGGCCAGGGCGGAACGGAAACCGAAACTGCATCTTTTTTATACACGACCGTCGCCCTCGCCCTGACCGCCCATGCCGGCCGGGCCATGGGGTTACCCTTATTACGCCAGCATGCGGCCGTCACCACCCCCACTGTTGCAGGCTGAACGGATGCCACATCCCCGACCGCCCGTTATCCGATGCATTCCGCCCCTCCCCCCCGTGCCGATCATGGCGGAGACCCCAGCATGACCAGACCCGACCCCGCGCAGGAAGACGGCACGCCCATCCTGCCAGAGGAAAATGACGGCTATCACAAGGGCCTTGGCGCACGCCAGATCCAGATGATCGCCGTTGGCGGCGCGATCGGGACCGGGCTGTTCCTGGGGGCCGGGTCGCGGCTGCAGGCGGCGGGTCCGTCGCTGGCGCTGGTGTATCTGGTCTGCGGGCTGTTCTCGTTCCTGATCATGCGCGCCCTGGGTGAACTGGTGATGTACCGCCCGACCTGTGGCAGCTTTGTTTCCTATGCGCGGGAATTCCTGGGGGAAAAGGCGGCCTTTGTCGCGGGATGGCTGTCATTCCTGAACTGGGCCATGACGGGCATTGTCGATATTACGGCGGTGGCGCTGTACATGCATTTCTGGGGCACGTTCGCCGCCGTGCCGCAATGGGCCTTCGCCCTTATGGCGCTGGGCATTGTCACGACGCTGAACATGGTGGGCGTGAAGTGGTTCGGGGAAATCGAGTTCTGGTTCTCCCTAATCAAGATCGTCGCACTGTGCCTGTTCCTGGTCATTGGCAGCGTGATCCTGGGCGTGCGCATGCCGGTGGGCGGCCACCAGACGGGGCTGCACCTGATTGCCGATAATGGCGGCCTCTTTCCCCACGGGCTGATCCCGTGCCTGCTGCTGGTACAGGGCGTGGTGTTCGCCTATTCCGGCATTGAACTGATCGGCACGGCGGCGGGGGAATGCGCCGATGTGCGCACGGTGCTGCCACGCAGCATCAACAGCGTCATCTGGCGCATCGGGCTGTTCTATGTGTTCTCGGTCGTGCTGCTGGTCAATCTGCTGCCCTGGACGGCCTATCACGCGGGCACCAGCCCGTTCGTGACCTTTTTTGAGGCACTGGGCATACCCGGTGTCGATACCATCATGAACATCGTGGTGCTGACCGCGGCCCTGTCCAGCCTCAATTCCGGGCTGTATTCCACCGGGCGCGTACTGCGCGCCATGGCGCTTGGGGGGGCCGCACCCGGCATGCTCGCGCGCATGAACGCGCATTCCGTGCCTGCCAACGGCATCCTGCTTACGGTTGCGGTCTATCTGGTGGGGGTGGTGCTGAACTATGTCGTACCGTCCCAGGTGTTCGAGATCGTGCTGAACATGGCAGCACTTGGCATCATCAGCACATGGGCCTTCATCCTGCTCAGCCAGATCAGGCTGCGGCAGGCGGTACGCAGCGGACGGATCGCGCCCGCCGGTTTTGAAATGCCGGGCGCGCCCTTCACGTCATGGCTCACCCTGGCCTTTCTGGGCTGCGTGGTGGTGCTGATGGCGTGCGATTATCCAAACGGTACCTGCACGCTGGCCAGCATTCCGGTGGTCGGGCTGCTGCTGGTGGCGGGCTGGAAATACCTGGCCCCCGCCCGCGAGGCGTACGCCACGCAGGCGCAGGACATACCCCCGCCGGGCGCATGAAACACGGCGGGGGAACTGCCATTCCCCCGCCGGTCCAGCCGGTCCCGCCAAAGCAAGGAGTACAACAGGAAATGCCCTGACACCGTGCCTGCTGCCACAGCGCATGGCCCCACGACACCCAGCCTCCCGTACCATCAGCCATAAACAGGACCCGGCACGCACTGCCATGCGTGAAGGGATGCCCAAAGCAGGAAATGGCCGCAACCATGTCTCCCACGATACGTGCCCGCGCAGTGCGATGCGCCGGCCGCCGCCCCCGGTGCAATGCAGCCACATTGCAGGCAGGGACGGGCTACCCCTACCATGCAGCATCATACATTCCGGTAACGGAATCAATATTATTCGTTGCGCTATCGGTCCTTGTGCTCTCTGTCGCCCCGGCACGGGCGGAAAACACGGGCAACGGCACCGCCGCCGGTTCGCAGGGACAGCGGGAGACCTACAGCCAGTGGTATACCGGCTCACTCGTCTCACCTTCCGGTGCGCTAACGAAAGCGGGCGTCTTTGCATGGGAGCCGTATGTCGCCTACAGCCAGCCGGTGGGGTATCTGGGCAGTACGGGGGGCAGCATGCCGGTCCATGACCGGGCGCATGCGGTTTCCAGCTTCACGCTCTATAAATATTCCCTCACCAATTCCGTCAGCCTGCAGATGACACCGGACATAAGCTACGGCTGGCGCCGGGGGCATGGTGGCACGACCAGCGGCCTGAAAATGGGTGACCTGCCGGTGGATGTGATGTGGCGCTACCTTGATGCGGACCCACGGCGCTTTATTCCGGCCCTGAGCCTGTTCGTGGGGGTGGCCTTCCCCTCGGGCGACTATACAAGGCTCGGGCGCGATGAGGATGGCGTGGGCACGGGCACCTATACCTTCCGCCTGGCCCTGACGGAACAGTCCACCTATACCCTGCCCGGCCACCATGAACTGCGGCTGCGCATGTGGGGCACATTCCGCCGTGCGCTGACGCAGGCCCATATTGCCGATACCTCCAGCTACGGCACCACCGCCGGGTTCCGGGGGCTGGCCCATCCGGGCATGTATGGGGAAAGCGGTTTTTCACTGGAATATGGCATGAACCAGAAATGGGTCATCGCCATGGATCTGGCACGCGACTGGGCCAATGGCGTGGTGGTACGCGGGCATGACGCACAGGGCCGCTACCAGACCCTGACGGGCCAGGCTTCGGGTGACTGGCTGGTTGCCCCGGCCGTTGAATATAACTGGTCACCCCGTTTTGGCGTGATTGCGGGGGTGACGGCCATCTTTGCCGGGCACAATACCGGGCAGGTCATCTCACCACAGGTGGCGTTCAACAGTGTTTTCTAAAAACCGTGCCCGCTGCAGGACCATTCAAGGATAAACGTTCTTGGATGCTGCCTTTTTTCAAAAAGACAGCGTTCTTCGAAGCTTTTTGAAAAAAGCTTCACCAAAAACCTCTTCATGATTTACGGCATGTCAAACAGCGCCTGCATGCCAGCCGGGTCCATGCCGGTCATGAGCGCCAGTGTAAGCAGGATGCGGGCCTGCCTTGGCCGCATATGCCCGGCTGCCAGAATGCCGCGCTGGCATAAGTCCTGCCGCCGCACCACGCCGCCGCAATAGCCGCTGGTGGCCTGCACCACCACCACGCCACGGGCCACGGCTTCATCCAGCGCCGCATTCTCGGCAGGTGTGCACATGCCCGGCAGCATCCCCGCGGAAATCAGGCCACGCGCCCCCGCCGCCACAAAGGCACGCATGCCCACGCCATCGGCACCGGCGTGGCTGTAGCAGATATCCACGCGCGGGATTGCGCCGCCCGCGCCGTAACCGGCGGGCCAGCCAATGTGCCGGCGGTAGGCGGACATGCGGCCAAAAAGGACCCGATTGGCCTCGACCATGCCAACCGGCCCGAAATCGGGGGAACGGAAGGTCTCCAGCTGGTAGGTCGAAGCCTTGGTGACTTCCTGCGCCGCATGGATCTCGTTATTCGCCACCACCAGCACGCCCCGCCCTGCCGCCTGCGGGGCGGATGCCACCAGCAGGGCCGCGAACAGGTTGGCCGGGCCATCCGCACTGATGGCGCTGGCCGGACGCTGGGCCCCCACCACCACGACGGGGCAGGCCACGTCCAGCACCAGGTCAAGGAAGCAGGCCGCCTCCTCCAGCGACGAGGTCCCGTGCGTGACCACAATTCCGTTCAGGTCGGGCTGCGTGGCAAGGGCATGGCTGATAACACCGGCCAGTTCAAACCAGCGCGGCAGGGTCATCTCCACGCTGTCGCAGCTTGAAAATGGAATGCCACGCACGTCAAAGCGCGCCCGCACCGCCGCCGGCAGGGCCGCCAGCAGGTCGCCGCCACCAAGGCTCGTGCCAATTTCCGCATAATCCACCGTATCACGCGGGTCGGCCGCCTGCCGGGCGATGGTGCCGCCAGTGGAAATGATGGCTATGACAGGTCGCTGCATTCCGGGATTCCCCATGATCGGATCGGTGCGGGCCATCAATCCCGCGCGCACCGTTCCGTGTCAAACGGCAAGGCGCCCGGTGGCGGGCGTTACGGACGCTTACTGGTAAAGCCCCGGTTCGGGCACCCAGCCGGTCAGCAGGTGGCGGCCGATTTCGGCATTCTTCCAGTCCACGGGGTCATGCAGGGATATGGTGCGGGCATCGCGCCAGTAGCGGTCGAATGCGTTGGCGGCATCCGTGCCCCGCGCACCCGCCGCCGCCGGTGCATCGCTGGCCGCGCGCAGGCCCGCGCGCGTGGCGACCGAACGCGCAGCACTGGCCGCCATCGCCACCGCATTACGCGACACCTGCCCCTGTTCATACTGGTCCAGCATCCGGCCCGCCGCCATCACGGCGCAATAGGCGCCAAACAGGTCGGCCCCGATCTCACCCAGCAGGCGGCGCACATAGGGGTCCTGATCCGCGCTTTCCACCCCTGCCGCCCCCCACGGCCGGGCCTGCCGGGGCACGAATGCGCATACGGCCCGCACCGCGCCAATACCGATACCGGTCAGGATTGCACTGAAACCGGCCTGAAAACGCAGGGCCACATGCCGGGGCAGGTCGGCATCGGGCAACAGCGCGTTCCACCTGTCCGCCACCCGCACGCGGTCCAGTGTCACGGTGCCGGAATCCGTGGCACGCTGGCCCATGCGGTTCCAGTCATGGTGAAAGGCAAGGCCCGGCGTATTACGCGGCACAAGGTCCATGCGCACGCCCGCGCGGACCGAACCCGCCTTCTGTGCCGCTACCGGATCGAATGAGGAGACAGCCACCAGATCCGCACCCGATGCACCCGTGGCATAGATCTTGCGGCCCGATATGAAATGCGTGCCCTCGGGGCCGGGCTGCGCCAGTGTCTGCAGGAAACTGTCGGCCGTGCGCCCGTTTTCCGCCACCGCCATGCCCAGTATGATATGGTCACTGACGATGCGGGCGCCAAGTTCCGCCTTCAGGCCCGCCGGCGCATAGGCAAAGATTTCCCGCAGCAGGTCATCATGCACCTTGTAGATCTGGGCCACCGCCGGGTCTGCCACGGCAAGGCGCAGCATGAGTTCAAGCGAAAGGTCCTGCCCCATGCCCATTCCGCCCCATTCCACCGGCACGGCCAGCGCAAGGATGCCGGTGGGCTTCAGGGCGGCAATGGCCTGATGGGGGTAGCCGCCAGTGCGGTCGCGCTGCACCGCCGTGGGCGCGATACAGGTATCGAGCACATGCTGCACACGCAGCAGCACCGCCCCCACCGGCCCGCTTACGGGACGGGAGGGCAGCAGGTCATGCAGCAGGGGGGGCAGGCAGTACCCGCCAGTGGGCAATGTGGTCATGCCGCACGATAGGAAAGACGGAACAGGCCGGCAACCACCCTGCCCCTGGGTCTAGCCGCCCGCCTGCCTGCGGGCGGCAGCGCGGATATCGCTCAGCGTGACCAGCCAGATCACGAACCCGCCCATGGCCAGGCAGGCCCCCACCCAGCCCACCGAGGGCCAGCCCAGCCCGGCACTGATTGCAAGCCCGCCCAGCGCCGGGCCGATTGCATTGGCCATGTTGAACGCGCTCTGGTTCATCGCGGCGGCAAGGGCCTGCGCATCCACCGCCACGCTGAGCAGGCGGGACTGGATCACGGTGCCCAGCCCGCCCCCGCACCCGATCATGAACACGATGGGCATCATGCCCCACACGGAATGCACCGAACCGGGAAAACCCGCCAGTGCCGCCGCATTGACCAGAAGCGTGCCGCCGATGGTCGGCATCATCTTCCTGTCCGCCGCCCAGGCGCAGGCCATGGTGCCAACCGTCATGCCCACGCCAAACACCGCCAGCATGACAGGGGTCATGTAGGCCGGTGCGTGCGTCACCACCTGCAGGATGGATGCCAGATAGGTATAGACACAGAAAATGCCGCCAAAACCCACAACACCGATGCCCAGCGTCAGCCAGACCTGCCGGTTGCGCAGGGCGCGCACTTCCGTCATGGCGCTGGCATGTGGACGCGGCGGGTCCAGGGGCACGAAGCGCATGATCAGCAGCATCGTGCACAGGGCCAGACCCGCGATCAGCACGAAGGCCCAGCGCCAGCCCATCAGCATGCCCAGTCCGTTGGCCATGGGCACGCCACCGATCGTGGCGATGGTCAGCCCCAGCACCACGCGCGCCACCGCCTGCGTGCGCCGGTTGATCGGCACAAGCGAGGACGCGACAATACCCGCCGTACCGAAATAGGCCCCGTGCGGCAGGCCGCTTACGAAGCGGCACAGCAGCAGCCACCCATAACCCGGCGCCAGCGCGGTTAGCCCGTTGCCCAGCACATACAGGACCATCATGCCGATCAGCAGGTGCTTGCGGCTCATCTTCGCGCCAAGCATGGCGATAAGGGGCGCGCCCACACATACGCCTGCCGCATAGGCCTCGATCGCATGACCGGCCTGCGGCACGGTGACATGCATGTCCGCCGAAATCATGGGCACAAGGCTCATGGCCGCGAATTCGGCCGTGCCGATGGCGAAACCACCCAGCGCCAGAATGAAGAAGATCAGGCCGGGACTGACGGCGTCACGAACGGAAGCATCCGCCCCCACGCCGGGACTGGTTGGTGTATCTGTCATGCACAGGCTCGGGACAAGGGAGGAAAAGCGCAGTTACGCACGCCGTTTCATGGCCGATACACCCATGCCAGACAGGCTACAAGCCCGCATGGAACATGAAGTCCATATCTTCAGCCTATGGCTATACCCGTCATCACCCATCACGGGGTGACAGACCATTCCCCGCAAGCGGCGGCCAGTACGCCGGATATCCGCGCAAGCCAGGCCGCAGGCATAAAAAAAGACGCCGAAGCGCCTGTCATCATCCGTATCCAGAACTGTCTGCCCGCCGGCCATTCCCGCTTTATTGCGGGAATTCCGGCTGCAGGGGTGTCAGGACAGAAACCCCGGCAATCAGGCAGCGCGATCGGACACGATGGTGGCAACCATCAGGGCGGCGATCATGGGCAGGAAAGCAACCATGGTCAGGGAAGACATGGCGTTGACGGAGTGGGCAATCATGGTGCTGATGTTTGCGATGAACATTTGTTTTTTCCTCTGGTGTCGAGTTGATGAACGGGAAAGAACACCAGAACCGAAATACAGGCAATGAAAATCGTATGGTATTTCCTGACCATACCCGGGTCATTACATATTTATTATGATATTTGTGACCAACAAATACTCATGAACACCTGACCATCAGGCTCCTGCTCCATAAAGGACAGGAAGGAATGCCATCAAAAGCGGCAGAACCGGTTCAGGTCAGGAAAGGGAGCAAAATAAGGTGGCTGGAATTTATGCAAATGCACAAATTTTAACCACACACGATCACGTTTTTGTGATGTCGCTTGCTGCTTTTATGCTCTGGTTCTGTCCCGCTTTCGGGACCCGTTCGCCGCATATTTTGCGACACCATAAAAAACAGTCGTATTTTCAATAACCTGCATGACGGCATTCGTCCAGCTTAAAAACAGGTCTTTCGCCATCGGGGATGAAAAAAGACCTGCCGCCATTTTATGCGCCGTCTTTCAGGTCAGGTCGGGGGTTTCGATTCCATAATCGTAGCGGCGCACCGCCTGCCCCATTGCCGCCATCGCGGGGGGCGCATCCATGGGGGTGAAACCCACCTCGACAAACGCCACGCCCTGATGCGCGGCCGCCTGTACCAGTGCCGCATCCAGTTCCGCAATACTGCCCGCCCGCAGCGACAGGGGGGCCGCACCGGAACCGAACGCCGCAGGCAGGCTGGCATAATCCCAGTTGGCAATGTCGTTATACGACGCCTGCGGACCCAGGATCATCCGCTCGATGGTATAGCCACCGTTATTGATCAGGAAAATCGTGATGTTGCATCTGTGGCGCAGCAGGGTGGAAAGTTCCTGCGCGGTCATCTGGAATGATCCGTCACCAATAAAGAGCACATGCCGGCGGTGGGGGGTGGCAAGGCACGCGCCAAGGCTTGCGGGCAGGGAATAGCCAATGGCGGCCCAGACCGGCTGCACCAGCAGGCTGCACCCGGCGGGCAGGCGCGCATGCAGCATGGCCACCATGGACGAACCATTATCCGCCACCACCACGTCACCCGGCCGCAGGAACGCTTCCGCCCTGGACCAGAATGCCGCCTGTTCCCATGCCTGCGCGGCGGATGGGACGGCCGCCTGCACTGCCGGCGGCGGTTCGGCGCGCGTATGTGGCAGCGAAGCCAGTTTGCGCCACACCGCATCCAGCAGGGCGGCTGCGGTTATGCCCTGAAAATCCAGCCCGTCACATGTCAGGCTGAACGCCTGGATATCCACCAGCGCGCCCGCGCCGATTTCCTGCGAGAAATAGCCGGATGTGGAATCCACGAACCGCACGCCCAGCCCGATCACACAATCAGCCCCATGCACATAATCGGCCACATGCGGGTCAGAAGCACGGCCACCATAGGCCCCCAGCCATCCAGGCCCCGTTTCCGCCATGATGGTGCGCGCGGTGGAGAGTGCCGCATAAGGAAGGCCGTACTGGGCACAAAGCTGCTGCACCCGCTCCACCAGCCCGTATTGCCGCACCAGCGCATCAACCAGCACCACGGGCTGGCGCGCCTGCCGGATCCGCCGCACGACCAGATCCGCCGCACGCTCCACCAGTACGGGGTCGAACTGGGGTTCCATGGCCGGGGGCGTGCCCACCTCCACGTCAACGTAACAGATGTCGGAAGGAAACTGGATATAGACCGGGCGGCTGAAGGTCCGTGCGGCGTGCAGCACGCGATCGGTCTCGGTCACGGCGCTGGCCGGATGCAGCCGTGCCGTGGCCGCGGCAAACTGCCGGTAGCAGGCCATGACGTTATCATAATTTCCGTCAGCCAGCGTATGATGCACCAGGGCACGCGACTGGATGGCATGCCAGGGCGGCATGCCGGAAATCACGACCAGCGGCACCCCTTCGGCACACGCACCCGCCACGGCCGAAAGCGCCGACAGGTCCCCCACCCCATACGTCACCAGTACCGCCCCGATGCCGGTCAGCCGGGCATCGCCATCGGCCGCATAGGCGGCATTGAGTTCATTGCAGGTCCCGATGAATTCAATGCCGGGCGTGCGTTCGATCAGTTCAAGGAATTCCAGGTTATAGTCACCCGGCACGCCATAAATGCGCGAGACACCGCTGTGCCGGAGCCGCTCCAGCACCATACTCCCGATTGATCCGCGCATATGCCATTCCCCTGCCTGCTGCTGCCCGGCCGGGATTGGACGGGCAGCTGTCAGTAGATATCAAAATCATTGTTTCCCGTGGATGAAAAGGCCATGCGCCGTTCCGTCATGTTCAGTATCCATGATGACATGTCCGAACGGGTGCGGGGAAAGGGCAGCCGGTGCAGCATGGAGCGCATGCTGTAGAATTTGCGGTACATGCCCTGAATGCGCTGCTCCATCTGCTGGGGCGTGCAGTTTTTGGGCCAGATATGGCAGACCTGTCCCGGCCAGCGGTCGATCTCATCGGGGTCGATGATCCGGTTCGCCTTCTTCATCCGCTCGAACAGGGCGGTGCCCCTGGTGGGGGTCAGGATATTGAAATAGGCAGCGGGAACCTTGTGCGCTTCCAGAAAAGAAAGGGTCGCCTCATACACATCGGGATGTTCCTCATCATACCCGAAGATGAAATTGAGCGAATAGCTGATGTCACGCCTGCGCAGGTTATCGAACATCTCGCCGTAACGGCTGGCCTTGTTCCACCCTTTCTTCATGCCCTGCAGCATTTCCTCATCGATACTTTCAATACCGATATTGACGTGCATCACCCCGCTTTGCCGGGCAAGATCAAGGAAACCGGTATCAAGGCACAGGTTGGACGACCACAGGGTGGACCAGCGGATCTTCAGCGGCACCAGCCCTTCCATCAGTTCCATCGCACGGCTTTTCTTGCCGCCGAAATTACTTTCCCCAAAGAAGAAATGACTGCCCCGGTTCTTTATCCTTTCCAGTTCGCCCACCATCTGGTCCACCGGGCGCCAGCGATACCGGCCGCCAAGATAGAAACGCTCCGAACAGAAATCACACACGAACGGGCACCCACGCGAGGACTGCACCGCAAACGTGCGGAAAGGCCCGAATTTCTTCAGGTCCAGCAGGTCATAACGGGGTGGCGGCAGGTCGTCGAGTTCCTTGAGCGGGGCCGCGCGATAGATTTTTTCCAGCCGGTCCGCCGCCGCGTCTTCCAGCATGGTCCGCCATATGGGCTCGGCCTCCCCCACGCCTACGGCATCGCAATGTTCCGCGGCCTCATCAGCGTAGAAGAAGACATGGGGTCCGCCCATGATCACCTTTACACCCCTGCGGCGGAAGGCTGCGGCAATATCGTAAGCGCGCGTGGAATGCAGTGTCCATGCGGTCAGCGCCACCACATCGACCGGCACATTGAAGTCGATATCCTCCAGCTGTTCATCCAGCAGGGTCACGGTCCATTCCGGCGGGGTCAGGGCGGCCAGATAGGGCAGGGCCAGCGGCACCATCTGTCGTCGCCTGGTCTTGAACAGGGTCCGGTCGGTCCTGGAGCGGTAATGGGAGGGCTGGATGATCAGAAGTCTGGGATTTGTCTTGGACATGCTTCGGCTCTATGGACTCAGATGCAGGAAATATCCTGAACAAGTAACTCTGCGCCATATCGTACGATTTTCGTCCCGCATGTCCACCACGCGAAATAATCATCACCCATTCCCGCATGAACGTATAGAATATGCATATTGCATATATCGAAAAATTTTATGATTATTTATTTTATTATTACTTTTTTTACTTTTTTATTATTTGAATAAATTTGAGTTACTGGAAATTTTTAGACGTTTATGGTACATATCAAACATATCTGCATTCAACCCGCTGCATGACTTGATCCCTGCCCGATCAGCAGCCAGCGGGTCGTCCCCCCACACCGTCATGCTCCAGCATGTCGATGATGGCGGCGGCCGTCTCCTCCACCGAGCGATGGGTGACGTTGATGACGGGCCATTTGTAGCGCACGCATAGCCGGCGGGCCCATTGCAGTTCCTCCTGCACGTTCTGGGGATCGATATAGGGTTTGACCGATGTTTCCGACATGCCGGGCGTGGCCATGGAACGCCCCGGCAGCATCATGCC
>ERZ746981.426-NODE-426-length-13341-cov-852.075467_pt1 | contig 13341 bp, 16 predicted proteins | sample MGYA00374948_ERZ746981 | MGnify/ENA primary metagenome ERZ746981 (study PRJEB28757, sample SAMN06711160) | food metagenome | host: microorganism | place: China:Harbin | collected 2017-01-30 | study: EMG produced TPA metagenomics assembly of the Analysis of...
TCCAGCGAGGGGCGGAATTACCTCAGCCTGAAGCTGGACGATCCGTCCTTCCCGGCACCGATCTTCGCCAACCTGTTTGCCGACGAGGACGGTGAGAGCCACACCCTGATCTGGACGCGCCCCCGCGCCGGCCGCAACGGCGACTGAGCGCCCCGATCACCCGCCCGGGTCCGCCCGGGCGGGGCTTCGGCGTGTGTTCTGCGCTCCCAACATGCACCACTCGCGAAAAAGCGCGAGCGGCGATTGTCCCACATGTGCCGGCCGGATCGGGCGGGGGAAGGGCTTCTCTCTCAGTCTTCCCATTATACCATGCCCGCGAAAACCGCCTCGAGCACTGCGCGGTCCCCCCAATTTTTCTGGTGCGCCCGTGCCGGGCACACCAGAAAAATCGGCACCCCCGCTTGCCGGCAAGCCGGTCGCCTTCGGCGATCCTCGACCCGGCTTCCGCGCGCATGCGGGCGGCGTCCTGTCTTCGACAAACGACAAGGAGCAGGACGATGACCACGCTACACGACCAGATCCAGATGCTGCGGGCCGAACTCACCAGCTTTTACCTCAGCCGCCGGGAACGCGCCAAAATCGAGCGCGAACTGGCCCGGGCTCTGGCGGCGGCCGAGCGCGCGAGAGAGGAGGAATGAAACGGGGGATTGTCAGACCATCACGAAGGCAGGGGCCGCACCGCGGCTCCTGCTGCTGCCCTGATCGTGTTTCACGTCTTTTTCACAATCGCGTCAGAGTGTGTCGGCTGACCGTCGCGTTTCGGCGGAGGACGAAGGACAACATAACACACTGGAAATGGTGATGATTTTTCCTGGCGTGCCGTCTCAGGACCGGCGTTGGGACTATTGCGCGTCCTGCTTCCATGTCCTGCCTGTATTGCAGAGGCGATATACCCCGTCCTTTTCAGCGGATGCACCCGGCATCGCCGCCATGGCAGATTTTCTCTCGAATGGAGGATGTGCGCATGAGTGGCAGGCTGCGATGGTCCGACCGGGCTCTTCTCGATCTTCTGCGCCAACTGGATCAACTCCCCATGGCACAGGAATTTCTGCGCCGCATCCCCGCTTATGCCAGTGGCTATCGCCTGCTGACGGCCCAGCTCGATCGTCTTCATCCCCGCCAGCCTGACGAACGGCAGGCGCGACTTGCAGATTTCGCCAAGCCCTGGGGGTTGTCTTTTCCCTGTTGACCCGGATGTTCCCGCCTGGGTGATACCGGCACTCTGGGCACCGGAATTCGATGGCACCACTGCGATTCTGTCCGCGGTCCCAGCGGATCTCAAAACACGTCCGCTCCCCCCGGGCCTTCTTCTGTCCGCCATTGTCCGCGAGGTCACGCCGGACGGTGAACACTTCATTCTTCCCCATCCGTCCGGCGACATTCGTGTCCTTGTCACGACCGGAGACGCTTACCTTCGCCCACAAGGCGAAATCCCCTTCGATGGCGACGAGGAAAGACGGGCGACAGCGCTGTTGCGTCTGATCCGATATGTCAGAGGGCGCCCGATACGGGGAATGCCGCGACGATTCAAGCTTTCCGTGGCCAGGATATGGCGGTATGCGGAAGCACTGGTCGTGCATGACGGCATTGAGGCGGGGGCACCGCGTCAGGAGATCGGATCGATCCTCGATCCCTCAGTGTCGACGATCAGTTCGGCGGAATGGGACGCGCACCCGTTACGGCAGCGGATCAACAGGCGTCTGACGCTCGCCAGGCTCATGATGAGCGGCCGGTATCTCGACCTTGTCCGGCAACGTCGACGGTGATCGTTCCGATCCCATCCGAAGGTCCGGTTTTTGTGCCAAACGGAGCCGGTCGCCCTTAAGAGCCCCCCGTTTTTGTACTGCGCCACACCGACAGGTCTTCGCCAGGCTACGCCCAGTTACGCCTGAGCCGCCGGAGACCGACAGATGGATCTTCACCAGGAGCCGTCAGGAAAGTTCCTGACTACCGCACGCGCCGCCGAGATGCTTGGCCTCTCGCCGCGCACTCTCGAACGCTACCGCTGCATCGGATGCGGCCCCGTCTTTCACAAGATGGGCGGTCGTGTCCTCTACCGTCCCGACGACCTGCAACAATGGGCACGTGAAGTCGCCTGCTATTCCACCTCGGAGGTGACCTACGAGGAAGCACGGCGCATCAGCGTGCGCAAGGGCCGGAGGGCACGCGCATGATGCCCTCCCTTCCGCGCGATCTGATGTCCTGGCCGTTCTTCAGCATCGCCAAGACACCGCGGCATCTCCCGATCGTCTGCAACATCGGCGCCGTACACCTTGAGGTTGCTCCCTCGGGACGCCTTCCCGTCGCCACGATCTGGGATGCCGACATTATCGTCTGGGCTGTGTCGGCCCTCCGGCATGCGCATGCGCGCGGAAAATCCGTGTCTGTGCATGTGCCGGGTAGCCCGGCCGAGATCCTCCGGTTCACACGGCGTGGTGAAGGGGCCGAGAAATACGATCGGTTGCGCGACGCACTCGACCGACTGGCCGGCACGCGCGTCACTACGACGCTTGGCGTTCCATCGGGGCAGGACCGTGTCACCTTCCCGTGGATCGTCGCCTGGCAGGAGCGGCGCGGGATGATCGATCTGATCCTGCCTGACTGGCTGCACGGGGCCGTCACTGCCTCGCGCGGCATGCTGACCCTCAATCACGTGTGGTTCGGCCTGACCGGCGGCCTGGAGCGTTGGCTCTACCTGCTGGCGCGTCGCCACGCGGGACGCCAGCCCTCGGGCTGGTCTTTCGATCTCGCACATCTGTATCGCAAGTCGCCGACAGCTGGTTCCCGCAAGCGCTTCAACCTCGAACTGCGCGGCATCGTCTCCACGCAGGGGCTGCCCGGCTATCGCCTTGTGCTGACCGGAACCACAACGCGCGGCACCCTGAGTTTCCTCCCTGTGGCGGCCACTTATCCACAAGGTTATGTGGATAAGTGGCGATTCTCTGTGGATAACGCTGTGGAGAACCGGTCATGAGAAATGTCCTATCAGGAACCGCTGAAACGTCCTATCGGGAACCGAAAGGGGGGTTAACAGGTTGCGATTCAAAGAGAATAAAAAAGCGCGAAAACGGCCCTCTAAATAGTATAAATATATATAACTATTTATACTTGTATACCCGGCGCGCGTACACACGAATACCATATAAAACAGCGAAAATAAATCAGTATTTGTACGCCTGGCTACGCAGTTTTGCGCCTGAGTACTATCACGCCTCTCTGGCGGTGAGCGGGGCTGCCGGAAGGTGGCATGATGCGGTGCTTTCCGTCGTCCGTCCCCGTGGCGTCGTATGTCGGGACGTATGGCAAAGGGCATTGAAGCCGTCGCCGGGCAGCGTCGTCGTCTTACGACCGCCTTATCGGGGAACACGGTCATGACGCTGCTCTGCGGCGACTGCCGCGACCTCATGCCGGCGCAGGGGCCGTATGACCTGATCCTCGCCGACCCGCCCTACGGCGAGACTTCCCTGTCGTGGGATCGGCGCGTCGAGGGCTGGCTGCCGTTGGCAGCACAAGCCCTGACGCCGTCCGGTTCGCTGTGGGTGTTCGGTTCCCTGCGCAGCTTCATGGCGACCGAGGCGGACTTCCGGGCCGCCCGGCTGCGGCACGCGCAGGAGATCGTCTGGGAGAAGCAGAACGGCAGCGTGTTTCACGCCGACCGCTTCCGGCGCGTTCATGAACTGATCGTACAGTTCTATCCCGCGACCGCCCGCTGGCAGGACATCTACAACGCAGTGGCCACCACGGACGACGCCCGGGCGCGGACGGTGCGCCGCAAGCGCCGCCCGCCGCACACCGGCGCCATTGCGGCCGGCACCTATCGCAGCCTCGACGGCGGCCCGCGGCTCGCCCGCTCCGTGCAGCGTTTCCGCAACGTTCATGGGCGCGCCATCCACCCCACCGAAAAGCCGGTGCCGCTGCTCGACCTGCTGGTGCGCGTGAGTTGCCCGCCTGACGGCCTCGTCGGCGACTGGTTCGCCGGGTCCGGCGCGGCCGGCGTCGCCTGCCGGCTGGCCGGCCGCCGCTATGTCGGCTGCGAGATCGACCCGGACATGGCGCGGCGCGCCCGCGATCGCCTCGCCGCCATCCTTCCCTTTCCCGTCGGAGAACCGTCATGAACGATCTTCGCCCTCCCATCGGCGCGCAGCTCGATCTGGTCTGGATCGAGACCCGCATTGAACACTGGCTGCGCTTCGGCACTCCCGAAACCAGCGTCGCGATCGACCGCTACCGCCGCCGCGTCAGCTTCGCGCCGGGCGACGTGTTCGCCCTGATGCGCTGGCTTGCCGGCGATACGGGCGCCGTCACGGTGTCCCTCGACATTGTGCGAGCCATGCCGCCGGCCGAGCCATGTGCCGTTCTGCCATGGATCACGGGGGCCGCCGACCGGCTGCTGCGTCAGACCGGTGACGGCCCGGTCCGCGCGGTGCTCGACACGATCACCCGCATCGAACGGCAGGGGCTCGATCCCCGCGCGGTCTGCCCGGATTACTGGCGCGATCTCGACGCGCGACTGCGGGCCAACCGGCCCGTGCCACCCTATGGCCGCGCCCGCCATGAGGCATGGCTCTGGCGGAGGACGGCATCATGACCCGCCGCGGCTGGTTCTTTACCACCTATTTCACAGCACTCACGACCCTGGCGACGACTGGCATCTCGCCAACGCCGCACTGGGTGTGGAACGCCACTGCCAGCGTGCCGGTCGGGCTGTATCGCGTGACGCCGACGGCCGCGCTGCACGTCGGCGACATCGTGGCGCTGCATTTGCCCGAGCGCGACGCGACGCTGCTGGCGACGCGCGGCTATCTGCCCTTCGGCGTGCCGCTGCTCAAGCCGGTTGCAGCACTCGCCGGTCAGACCGTCTGTCGTGTCGGCCTGCGCGTCACCATCGACGGAAAGGCGGTCGGAGAGGCCAAAGCCGTCGACCATCGGGGGCGTCCGCTACCCGCGTGGCGGGGGTGCCAGCATCTCGCGCAGGGGCAGGTCTTTGTCATGAACCCGGCGGTCCCGGCCAGTCTCGACGGACGCTATTTCGGCGTCCTCTCAGCCGACACCGTGATCGGTCGCGCCACCCCTGTCTACCTGCGTACGGGCGAGGCAGAGCCACCGCCTCCGCATTTCGCAGCGCTTCCGGATCTGGCGGACCCGCGACCACGGTTCCCCACCATGCTGGCGCGGCCCGGCCTCGTGAAAAGCGCCGGGCCTCCGCTGGAATGACGTCGTGAGACTGTCTTCCATCATTTCAATTCCCGACAGGAAAGCTCTCAATCCATGACCCAGATCGGTGTCTTCACGCGCACGGCGAGCGGCTTTGCCGGCCGCCTGCGCACACTCGCCCTCGACGCGGAACTGACCTTCGTGCGTGCCGAGAATGCGGACGCGGAGCACGCGCCCGATTATCGGATCCATCTCGGTGATAATGCCGAGACACCGGAGATCGGGGCAGGCTGGACGCGCACCGGAGAGCGCGCCGGCGAATATGTCTCGGTGCTGCTGGACGATCCGTCGCTTACCCAGCCGATCCGCGCCACCCTGTTTCAGGCCGGTCGCGGCGGTCGTGTCTGGAACCTCGTCTGGACGCGCGCCGCCAGGCGTCAGGGAGGCCGGGAATGACGCGCGTTCGTCTTCGGCTCGGCTATGCCGACCCACCCTACGTGAACTGCGCCCACCTTTATCGCGGACAGCCGGACTACGCCGGCGAGGTCGATCACGCGGCACTCGTCCGACATCTCGACGCGACCTATGACGGATGGGTGTTGCATGCCGCCGCGACACCGGCGTCGATCGCCACGCTGGCGCCGCTCGTCATGGATACCGGCGCGCGCTGGATGGTCTGGGCCAAGGGCTTCGCCGCCTTCAAGCGCAATGTCCCGGTCGCTTATGCGTGGGAGCCGGTCATCATCAAGGCAGCCCGTCGTCCTGTCGTCAGCCGCCGTCTTGTCATGCGGGACTGGATTTTGGAGAGCATCACCCTGCGCCGGGGACTGACCGGCGCCAAACCCGAGGCCGTGTGTCACTGGGCCTTCGAGTTGCTGGGCGCACGTCCGGATGACGCGCTGGACGATCTCTACCCCGGGACCGGAGCCGTCACCCGTGCATGGGAGTCGTGGCGGCGGAAGTTCGTCTTGCCGGAGGTTTCCGTCGCGCCGCCAAAGCATCGCCGAGAGGATCCGCCGTTGGACATGCTCATGCCGGAGGATTTGTGATGTCGAGACCGGTTTTCTGTCGATGGGACGTCCTGAAGGTTGCCCAGTTCGGGCTCGCGCTGGCGCTCTCGCCGGTTCCGGGGCATGCACAGGATCTCGACGCGCTGGTACGGGAGGCCGCCCGCCAGGTTGCTATCCCACCGTCATGGATACGCGCCGTGCTACGCATCGAGAGCGCCGGTGATCGGCAGGCCATATCGTCGGCGGGCGCCATGGGGCTGATGCAGATCATGCCGGGCACTTGGCGTGACCTGCGCCATGCCCTCAATCTCGGCGCCGATCCGTTCGACCCGCATGACAATATCGTCGCCGGCGCCGCCTATCTGCGCTGGCTTCACGACCGTTATGGTAATGTCGGGTTTCTGGCCGCCTATAACGCCGGTCCTGGACGCTATGACGAGCATCTGGCGACCGGCAGACCGCTGCCCGACGAGACGCGTATCTATGTCGACAGAGTGGTCCGAACGCTGACGGACGGCATTGCATCGTCAGCCCCATTGCAGGGTGAACGCGGCGTCTCGGCGTGGGATTGGCAGCGCGCGGCGCTCTTTGTCGTGCCGTTCGTCAGCACGTCAGGGGCCGGGGCGCTGCATCCCGCTGGCGTTTCGCGAGCCCCGTCATCAATGCTCTTCGTGCGTCGGAACGAAGGCTCTGCCCCATGAAAAACCGACCCCGTCCCCTGGCATCCTCTTGTGGGAAATGGCTGGGAATTCGCAGGATTTTTCTGGAATGGCCCCTTTACGCCTATCGCAAGATAAAAGCCGCAAGGTGCGGCACGGTCGGGGAAGGGGATTTTTCTAGGATCTTTGCAAGGTCATTTTCAGGTCACAAGGTTCCGAACCGATTTTCTTTCTTTTTATCAATGAGTTTGCAAAACGTCAGGAGTTTCCATGGCGCAGGACGAGGAATTTAGGGTCAGAACCGGCCGCATCCGCTCTCCCGGCGCCAAGCAGCGCCGCTCGTTCGTTGGGCGCGTGCTCGCCGCGACCAATCGGGCGGGTGGCATGGGGCGTTTTGGTTCCGGCAGGGCAGGGAGGGGACCTTCGACCTTCGGGCGTGGCAGGGGGGCAACCATGCGCGCCAATCGTGTTCTGTCGCGCCGCACGCGTCTCGTCGTGGTCAAAGCGCGTGTCGTCAAGCATGGCGGCAAGGCGTCGCTGCGTGCACACCTCTCCTATCTCCAGCGCGAAGGTGTGACGAAGGACGGAGAAAAGGCGCGCCTGTTCGGTGCGGAGCACGATGCGGTGCCCGCGCGTGAACTCGCTGAGCGCTGGGAAGATGACCGGCATCATTTCCGGTTCATCGTCTCACCCGAGGATGCCGTCGACATGGCTGACGTCACGGCCTTCACGCGGGAACTGATGACGCGGGCCGAGCAGGATCTTGGCTCCCGTCTCGACTGGGTCGCTGTCTCGCATTGGAACACCGACAATCCGCATATCCATATCCTCGTGCGTGGCAAGGATCAGGAGGGTGAGGATCTGGTGATCTCGCGCGATTACATCCGTGAAGGTCTCCGCGCACGGGCGCAGAACCTCGTGACGCTCGAACTTGGCCCGCGTACCGACAACGAAATCCACAGGAGCGTAGAGCGACAGATCGAAGCCGAGCGCTGGACGCAACTCGACCGGCAGTTACAGCAGGACGCGGGGGCCGATGGTGTGATCGATCTGGCGCCGCACCCGGATCGGCAGCCGGACGTCTTCGCGGTGATGAAGGTCGGGCGTCTGCGTCGATTGCAGCGCATGGACCTGGCGCACGAGGTCGCACCTGGTCAATGGCGGCTCGATGCTGGGGTGGAGGCAACGCTGCGTGAGATGGGGCAACGCGGTGACATCATTGCGCGCATTCATCGCGGTCTCGCCGAACAGGGCGTCGAGCGCGCCACGTCGTCATGGGTTCTGGCCGGAGAGGAGATCGCCGAGCCAGTTCTCGGTCGGCTCCTGGCGCGTGGTCTCGACGACGAGTTGAAGGGGACGGCCTATGCCGTCATCGACGGCGTGGACGGCCGCACGCATCATGTTCATTTCCCGAGCCTTGAAGCGACCGGCGACGGCAAGCCGGGCGCGGTGGTCGAACTGCGCAAGTTCGAGGATGCCAGAGGACACCAGAGGGCCGCTTTGGCCGTGCGGTCCGACCTGTCAGTCGAAGATCAGGTGAAAGCGCGCGGCGCGACCTGGCTCGACCGTCAACTGATTGCGCGCGAACCTGTGGACCTTGGTCGCTCGGGCTTCGGGAATGAGGTGACGCGTGCTCTGGCGCGCCGCCGCGATCATCTGGTCGAGGAGGGGATTGCCCAGCGCGACGGAGATCGTGTCCGGTATCCACGCGGCATGGTTGCCTCGCTGCGCGACAGGGAGCTTAGGGACATCGCCGATCGGATTTCTCGTGAGAGTGGGCAACTGGTGCAACCATCGGCCGCTGGCGAGTATGTGACCGGCACGTATCGTCAACGCCTCGTGCTGGCGTCCGGGCGCTACGCGATGATCGACAATGGGCTGGGGTTTCAGCTCGTTCCATGGACGCCCTCGCTGGAGAAACAACGCGGTCGGCATGTCTCCGGCATCGCGCGGGAGGACGGGGGCGTGGACTGGTCGTTCGGTCGGAAGCGGGACATGGGGATCGGGCTTTGATGGCCCGCTTTGCTGGCCGTCTTACTGTGGTAACGTCAGCATGTCGGACGTCGGGATGAAATTGGGGAGACGGCTGACCCGTGTCATCCACGCCATTAACGCGGGGACAGGCGTTACGTCCACACTGCCCCGTGCGCAACGGAGAGGTAAGGAAAGACTGCACAGTCGGCGATTGTAGGATGGCGCCTCCCGTATTGCGCTGGCGGTCGCGCATGACCAGTACGGGCGTTTGCTCACCGAGCGCCATCCGGTGGGCGCGCCCCGGTGACGGGCGGGCCGGACGGGGCGGGATGATGCCTTCACCTGGATGGGCCCAGGCGTGCAGCCCCTTGAAGGACCGTCGAAAGAAGGTCTCACCCGCCTCCACGGTGCCGCTCATGAGCGCTGGCCGCTCACAGGAATGAGTGGCCAGAAAGCGATACCGCCAGCGTGTGAGGTTCGAGTGCGGTTTGCTCTCCAAGCTTCAGGAGCGGAAGGTAAGGGCCATCGGCGACAAGCTCGCACCTAGGAGGGCAGTACGTTCGAACTTGTGTTGCCCGGATAATAATGTCGCAAGCGTATTACGCTTGCCTCGCCGTATCTGGTAGCCGAACCGAGGCTATTCTGTGTTCAGTTCGCATGTCTGTACCCCGGCCCGCCTACTGGGTCGGTGGCTTGCATCATCCTAACGTCATGTGTAGAATATCGCTGCTCCTTGCTTAGATGTGCGATATGCGTGTTTAGTCTTGGCGGCAGATCCCATGGATCGCGCCATGATTTGGATTTCGAAGTAGGCATTTAATCCTTCGCAACTCCGCCGAGCCCACTTGGACACAGATTAGTACCCTTTCAGAACGAATGATTCGCTCGTGGGCAATCCAAGGCGCTAGCAACGAGCAGGGAAGAGACCATGCTAGAGAAATCACAGCTTGGCGCTGTCGAGTGGATGGCTGCCCTTGAGAAAGCAGGACGCGACTATCTGGCTCGTTTCCCGGCAGGAAGGCTTCCGCTCGAGCGCGTGCTCTTACGCCGGATTGAAAGACAGGTTGGAGCCGACCATGAGGAACAGGTCATACCTCGACAGGCCCTTCAGATGGTACTGGATGCCTTTGAGCATGAAGGGTTGTTTGCGGTGACAAGTCAGCTTGCCAGAGAGCGGGACACCCTTATGAAACGGGGATGCTCTGCGCGTATGGCCGTCCGCAAACTCGCAGAGAAAGGTGCACCCCGCGATGCACTCTCTGAACTGGATGAGGCAGATCCGGAATTGGAGTTTCAGGCTGCTCTTAACCTTGCGCGCAAACGACATATCGGTCCATACCGACGGGAAGAGGCGGACAGGATCGCTACGCGAAAAGAAGAGGGCATTCTTGCTCGCGCGGGCTTTGGACGTGATGTCATCAGGCGGATTATCGAGATCGCTCAAGATGATCTCCCAGATACATGATATCGAATTTAGAATGAACCGTCAGAGCCGGTCGCCGTCCCTCCAAGAATGGGATGGTTCATGCATGGATATTTCCACCAACCGCGCCGCCGTCACGCGTATATGAGACAGACCCTGCCTCCGAATCTTAAAATCCATTGGGATCGCTTACTTGCACGTAATAAGGAGAGAAGCCCATGTGGATGCACCAAGGACAAAGACTATAGTCGCCCCCCCCCGACAGAGAACGTTCTTTTTTCGCGAGTGGAAGCATAGCGATTTGGCTGGTAACCGCTCTGCTGTCGCCAGGACGTTTCATGTATGCGAAAGGCCCGCTGCTGGAATGCGAGAAGAATGCAGTTGCTGAGTGGCCAATCACTGTCCTCACTGTTGCTTCGGTTTATTTGCAGACGAATTGAAGTTCTTGCGTTTCTCAGAATGACGCTCACCAAAATTGACACGTTAAGCAGCCATCATCTTGCTTAACTGACGACACGCTGTAATTCCACACGTCGCCGTCCAACCTCGATCAACGAAAAATACCACTCGCCCTGTTCAACTCGTTGCTGAACAATGCCTGCTACGCCGCATAAAACATCAAAGCCCAGCTTAGTGTCTGACCGGAAATGAGTTGAGTGATTTCAGCAGGTTATGATTCATTGGTTTTGCGAGAACCTGATGAGATCAAGATGGCCTGGACTGAAATCACCCGCGCGCAGTATCGCCGGGACGACCTGGAGTATGCAAGCGACCTGCGCGATGCGGAGTGGGCGCTGATTGCGCCGCTGATGACCGAGAGGAAACGACTGGGAAGACCACGACGTACGGATTTACGCCGGGTCATGGAGGCGATCCTCTATATCGTGACCACGGGCTGCCGGTGGCGGCAATTGCCGCGTCACTTCCCCGCCTTCACGATCGTACAGGGCTATTTCTACCGTTGGATCCGCGAGGGACGATGGGAAGCCATGAACCATATTCTTGTAATCCTGTCGCGTGAGCAGGACGGGCGAGACGCCACGCCTTCGGTGGGCATTATCGACAGCCAGTCGGCTAAAACCGCTGAAAATGGCGGCCCACGCGGTTATGACGCGTGCAAGAAGATCAAGGGACGCAAGCGGCATATCGCGACCGACACGCTGGGTCATGTCGTGGCGGCTGTCGTGCATCCCGCCGACGTCCAGGATCGTGACGGCGCGCCGCTGCTGGCGACCAGGATACGCTCATTGTTCCCCTGGCTTCGCCATCTGATCGGTGACGGGGGATATGCTGGCGAGAAGTTGCGTGGCGCGCTGGCTGAACTCGGCCGATGGACGATCGAGATCGTCAAGCGCAGCGATCGGGCCGAAGGCTTCGTCGTCCCGCCCCAACGCTGGATCGTGGAGCGTAGCTTTGCAAGCTCGGACGCTGCCGCCGCCTCACGAAGGATGTCGAGGCAACAATCTCGTCATCCTGCGCGTGGTTGATGATCGCCCATATCCGCAGAGTTCTGCGAAAAATCAATCAAACCGCTTTCTGATTCAGGCTCTTAGCTGGACTTTGGCGGTTTTGCGTAATGAATCGAATGTGAATCCTGTCGGGATTCCCGCCCGCGCTTGATGGGGCGAGTCTTGTCCGCAATGTGATGCGGGAGACCTGTGATGGGATCGGACACGGAGAGCACAAACGATACGGACCGTATGGCGGCGTGGCTTGCGCCATTTCGTAGGGCCTTCACTGCGCCGACATGGCGTCGTGTTCTGGTGCTGGCATCGGGCGCGATCCTCTCTCCAGGACGCAGGACCGTCTGTTCGGCATTACGGGCAGTGGGTTTGTCGGATGCCAGGGACTTTTCGTCGTTTCATCGTGTCCTGAACTGCGGTCGTTGGAATGCCCGTGATCTCGCCCGGATACTGTTCCTTGGTCTGGTCTCTGCCCTTGTTCCCGATGGGCCTGTCATCATTGGGATCGACGACACGCTGGAACGACGCACCGGCAGCAAAATTGCGGCGCGGGGCATCTATCGGGATCCGGTACGTTCGTCCCATGGTCATTTCGTCAAGGCCAGCGGTCTGCGCTGGCAGGTGTTTATGCTGCTGACGCCGCTTCCGTGGACGGCACGGGTCTGGGGACTGCCGTTTCTGACCCTGTTATGCCCATCGGAACGATATGCGCGCGCACGAGGCCGGCCACACCGGAAACTGACGGACCGCGCGCGGCAGGGCCTGCTGCAGATAGCACGATGGTTGCCCGGGAGGCAGATCGTCGCGGTATCCGACAGTTCCTACGCGTCGATCGACCTGCTCAACGCTGTCAGGCACCACGTCTGCATGATCAGCCGCCTGCGACTGGATGCGCGCCTGTTCAATCCGCCGCCCGCTCGCCATGCCAGAACGCTGGGACGCCCACGGCGGACAGGAAGCCGTCAGCCCACACTGGCCGCCCGGCTGGAAAGCCCTGATACACGATGGAGCGTGGCGACAATTGCCGACTGGTATGGTGGCCAGGATCAGCGTGTCGAATTCATCTCCGGCACCGCGTTGTGGCACAATCCGGGACACGCCGTACCCATCCGTTATGTTCTGGTTCGTGATCTGACGGGGCGCTTCCGCCCGCAGGCCTTCCTGTGCACCAATCTCGACGCGTCACCCCAGGACATCATCCGCTGGTTCGTCCGGCGCTGGTCCATGGAGGTGACATTCGCCGAGACAAGGCGGCATCTCGGCATTGAGACCCAACGCCAATGGTCCGATCACGCCATCGCCCGCACGACCCCAGTGCTGATGGGCCTGTTCTCGGTCGTGACACTCGCGGCAAACGACCTGTATCAGGCGAAAACCTTCAGGCCTCGCCGGGCGCAATGGTATCACAAGGAGACGCTGACATTCAGCGATGCCATCGCCGCGGTTCGAAGAGAACTTTGGGCCGGCCCGTATTTTCAGCGGTCGCCGTCAACAACCGACGCCAGGAAAATACCGAGCAATCTCTTCGATGCCTTGCTCAACAATGCCTGCTACGCAGCGTAAACCGCCAAAGTCCAGCTTAGTGTCCGTCCAAGATCATCTTGAATCATTGGAATCGTTTGTGATTCCCTGTCAGCGCGACCGATTCGCAGGAGTTG
>ERZ746981.427-NODE-427-length-13049-cov-42.264107_pt1 | contig 13049 bp, 8 predicted proteins | sample MGYA00374948_ERZ746981 | MGnify/ENA primary metagenome ERZ746981 (study PRJEB28757, sample SAMN06711160) | food metagenome | host: microorganism | place: China:Harbin | collected 2017-01-30 | study: EMG produced TPA metagenomics assembly of the Analysis of...
CCCACCATGCCCGCCTAAGCAAACACAGCAAAACGCCGCCAACATATCCCTTCCAGTCTCTATTCTATTGTCAATGATCTCAAGTCCCTAGCGGCTGGTGTGCCGTTCGGTGAAGCGGGTTTTACGGAGATCGGCACACATTGTCAACGCCCCATGCAAACCATGAAAAAACGGCAGTAAACCAACAAACACGGACAAAAAACTCCCATTCCCAGAACATCACCCCACAAAAAAAGCAAAAAAAAGAGGGGGAGGCTCACGCCTCCCCCTCCCTCAACGCCTGCTCACACAATACCTCACTCACCATCAACCGCATGCCCGTCAATCGTCAGGTGATCGTCAGCAGATGACACCTTCACGGTTTCACCATCATGGATGTCACCGGCCAGTAGCATCCCCGCCATCGGGTTCTGCAGGCTACGCTGGATCACGCGTTTGAGCGGACGCGCGCCATAGATCGGGTCGTATCCAGCATCCGCCAACCATGTCTCACCCGCCTTATCGAGATCCAGCGTGATATTACGATCCGCCAGCAGCTTACGCAGTCGCCCGATCTGGATTTCGACGATCTTGCCCATATCCGCCTTCTGCAGGCGGGCGAACAGGATGATTTCATCCAGGCGGTTCAGGAATTCCGGCCGGAAATGCTCACGCACCACCTTCATGACCTCTGGCCGTACGGTATCGACGGACTGCCCATCGGGCAGGTGCGCCAGAACATCAGAGCCAAGGTTGCTGGTCAACACGATAAGGGTATTGCGGAAGTCCACGGTCCGCCCCTGCCCATCCGTCAGCCGCCCATCATCAAGCACCTGCAACAGGATGTTAAAGACGTCCTCGTGCGCCTTTTCGACTTCATCGAACAGGATGACCTGATACGGCCTGCGACGCACGGCCTCTGTCAGGACGCCACCCTCTTCATACCCGACATAACCGGGCGGTGCGCCAACCAGACGCGATACGGCGTGCTTCTCCATGAACTCGCTCATGTCGATGCGCAGCAACGCCTTCTCGTCATCGAACAGGAAGCGGGCCAGCGCCTTGCACAATTCGGTCTTGCCAACGCCCGTCGGACCAAGGAACAGGAACGACCCGATGGGGCGATTAGGATCCTGCAGACCGGCACGGGCGCGACGCACGGCATCAGATACCGCCCTGAGCGCAGGTTCCTGCCCGACCACGCTGTTACGCAGTTCATCTTCCATACGCAGCAGCTTTGCGCGTTCGCCTTCGAGCATGCGTTCCACCGGCACACCGGTCCAGCGCGAGACCACGGCGGCGATACCCTGATCGGTCACGGTGTCGCTGACCATACCTGCGCCCTTGCTGGCCTGATCGGCTTCTTCCTGTGCCTGTGCGATCTGCGCCTGAAGCGCGGGCAGACGGCTGTACATCAGTTCCGAAGCACGCCCCAGATCGCCCCGACGCTGTGCGACCTCGATATCGGAACGCACCTGATCCAGTTCTTCCTGCAGCTTCTGCACCGCGTTGACGCGATCCTTTTCCGCATGCCAGGCGGCGGTCAGGGCATCGGATTTTTCCTGCAGGCCCGACAGTTCGGCCTCAAGCTTGACCAGCCGCTCCTTACTGGCGGCATCGTCTTCCTTACGGATGGCCTCGCGCTCGATCTTGAGCTGGATCAGACGACGGTCGAGTTCGTCGAGCTCTTCGGGCTTGCTGTCGATTTCCATACGCAGGCGACTTGCGGCCTCATCCACAAGGTCGATGGCCTTGTCCGGCAAGAACCGGTCGGTGATGTAACGGTTCGACAATGTCGCCGCCGCGACCAGTGCCCCATCGGAAATACGGATGCCGTGATGGAGTTCGTATTTCTCCTTGATCCCGCGCAGGATGGAAATCGTATCGGCCACTGTTGGCTCACCCACATAAACCGGCTGGAAGCGGCGGGCGAGGGCGGCATCCTTTTCGATATACTTGCGGTACTCATCCAGGGTCGTCGCACCGATACAATGCAGCACGCCGCGGGCCAGTTCAGGCTTGATCAGGTTGGAGGCATCCATCGCCCCGTCCGAGCGCCCCGCACCGACAAGGGTATGCATCTCGTCGATGAACAGGATGATCTGTCCCTCGGCGGTCTCGATCTCCTTCAGGACGGCCTTGAGGCGTTCCTCGAACTCCCCGCGATATTTCGCCCCGGCCACCAGCGCGCCCATATCAAGCGACAGCAGCTTTTTGTTCTTCAGTGCCTCTGGCACGTCACCATTGACGATACGCAGCGCCAGCCCCTCGACGATCGCGGTCTTGCCCACGCCGGGTTCACCGATCAGGACGGGATTGTTCTTGCTGCGGCGCGCCAGCACCTGAATGGCACGGCGTATTTCCTCGTCACGGCCGATGACGGGATCAAGCTTGCCCTGCAAGGCGATCTCGGTCACGTCACGGGCGTATTTCTTCAACGCATCGAAACTGGCTTCGGCGTTTTCACTGGTCACGGTGCGTCCCTTGCGGATGGTTGCGATGGCCTTGTCCAGGGCCTGCGGCGTGGCACCACCGGCCCGCAGCGCCTGACCGGCAGGCGTTTCGGATGCCGCAATGGCGGCAAGCAGGCGATCCTGCGCCACATATTCGTCCCCGGCTTTCTGCGCGGCCTGTTCGGCGGCATCAAGCAGGCGCACGAGATCTGGCGTAGCACTTGGCTGTCCCGCGCCACCGCCCTGCACCTTCGGCAGTTTGACAAGCGCCGTGTCCACGGCGGCTGCGATGGCCGGCGGCTGTCCCCCGGCGGCGCGGATCAGCGCGGATGCGGCCCCCTGATCATCATCAAGCAGCGCCTTTAGCAAATGCTCAGGCGTAAGCTGCTGATTATATTCCCGCATGGCAATAGTCTGCGCAGCCTGAAGGAAGCCGCGCGAACGTTCCGTAAATTTCTCGATATTCATAAAATCCCCCGTCCCTATATCCTCAGGCGACAAAATCAGGTCCGCTGCTGCCGTCCCATAAAGAGAGGCAACGGCACAGCGGCTGGTTTCACAATTGGGTATGGATGCATGTTATTACAAGATGACACTCCCATGTTTCCATGCCCCTCTTTCAATCCCGCGCAGCATCGGCCACATCCATCATCCCAGTATGATCACTGATTGGTGAGATGCTACTGAATCTGCATCAAGGCTGGCGTGACTTCTTCTCCGGGCGGCCATTCGCACAACGCGTATCCTGCGATCAAGGTTGTGACCATGATTAAGGCCGCCCCCCATCGACAGGCATTCGATGTCCTGAACAGGCCACAAATTCTTTATGAGCCGCAGATTTTCAGGAATAGAGGCAAACCATTGGCGTGATATAACTGCCCCTGATCCTTCTGCTCCAGCATGTGGGCCAAGGTCATTGGGTCTGGGTAATACAGTTCTTTCGCCATGAATTATAAAACGGATGATACGTAAATTACGCCAGATTACGACACCCATTGCAGAATAATAATATATTTAATTCCTGAATTTCATCAAGAATACTTCCGATGAATATGAGACCCCATAATCATGACGCCTGATCCCCGGACCGGCAGAACATGTGATAAAGACAATACGGGCAAGGTTTTCATGCCACGAGAGAGAATAATTCCCAGATTTTGGGAAATCCTTGCCATTGAATGAAACGATCCGTCATTCAGATAACAGTGCCAGCCGAGCCTACGAATATACGGGCCTGTTGATTAATGCCGTGATCTGCGGGGAAGGCGCCATACTGCCCCCACAAAACATTATCCCCCAAACGCCCCCTGCCCTTTCATCGAAATGGCAGGGGGAACAGCATGTGGGACTCAGGCCTTTCCGTCTTTCGCGCGTTCCGCGATCGTGGGGGCCAGCAGCAGCAGGTCGGCAGGCGACAGGCGGTCGGATGCGGTGCTGGCCTGATGCCAGTATGGATACAGCACCGGCGGCGCGCTGGCCTTGTCCAGACGTGCCATCTCCTCGGCGCTCAGGCTCAGTTCGGCAGCCTTCAGATTATCGGCAAGCTGCGCATCCGTACGTGCCCCGATCACGACCGAGGTAATGGCAGGACGGTGCGCCACCCAGGCCAGCGCGACCTGCGCCGCCGAAACCCCGCGCTCCGCCGCGATGGCAACCAGCACTTCGACCACGTCATAAAGCTTTTCGATGTCATAGACAGGGGGCTCGCCCCATTTCTCGATCTGGCGGGTGCCGGTTGGCTGCGGTTTGCCACGCCGGTACTTGCCCGACAGCAGGCCACCGGCCATCGGGCTCCAGACCTGCACACCAATCCCCTGATCCACCGCCACGGGCAGCAGTTCATATTCCGCCTCACGCGCCTGAAGGGAATAATAAATCTGTTGCGCCACCGGGGCGATCAGGCGATCGCGTTCCGCAGTACTCAGCGCCTTCATCAGGTGCCAGCCGGAAAAGTTGGAAACCCCCGCATAGCGGATCTTCCCGCTGCGCGTCAGGGTATCAAGCGCCTCCAGCGTTTCATCAAGCGGCGTCTGACCGTCCCACTCATGCAGGTAATACAGGTCGATATGGTCACGCCCCAACCGTTTCAGGCTGGCTTCACACGCGCTGATCAGGTGATAACGCGATGATCCCGCATCATTTGCCCCCGGCCCCATGGTGAAGCGGGCCTTTGAACTGACCAGCAGGTCAGACGAACGGCCCTTCAGCGCCGCGCCAAGGATTTCCTCCGACACACCAGCGGAGTAGATGTCGGCGGTGTCGAAGATATTGATCCCGGCATCCACGCACATGTCGATCTGGCGCTTTGCCCCGGCAAGGTCGGTATCCCCCGTCTTGGCAAAGTCTCCCTTGCCGCCAAAAGTCATCGTTCCCAACGTAAAGGTGGAAATGCGCAGGCCGGAGCGCCCAAGCTGACGATAATGCATGATCTGTCTCTCCCGTGCGGATGATATGAAAGGATGATGGCCCGTGCGTGACGGGTGCGGACGGGTCAGGCGCGCCAGAACGTTTCCACCGAAAACCGGTTCGGTGAAAATGCTCCGGTTTATTGTTTTTACGAGCATCTTCACCTGTTTGAAGGCACGCATTCAAACAGGATCTGCTCTAGCTGCCATATGTGATGTTGAGTTCCCCTACCCCCGCGCATACGGCGTGCAGGACATCGCCGCGTCCCACCGGGCCGACGCCCGATGGCGTGCCGGTCATGATGAGATCGCCCGGCGCGAGGGCGACAAAACGGCTAAGGGCGGCAATGATTTCCGCCACCGACCAGATCATGTCCGACAGGTCCCCTACCTGCCGTTCCTCGCCATTCACACTCAGGCTGATGCGCCCCTTCGCCGGATGGCCGATTTCGGAAACCGGACGGATGGTGCCAATGGGACAGGACTGATCAAATCCCTTGGCCAACGCCCATGGACGCCCCGCCTTCTTCGCAACCGCCTGCAGGTCACGGCGTGTCATGTCCAGCCCCACGGCATAGCCATAGATATGGGACAGCGCCTTGTCCGCCGCGATATTTTCCCCATGCCGCCCGATGCATGCCACCAATTCGACCTCGTGGTGCAGGTCGGACGTCGCGACGGGAAAATCCAGCAGGCCGCCACCCGGCACCACCGCATCCCCCGGCTTGGCAAAGAAAAATGGTTCCGTCCGTTCGGGATTCCCCCCCATTTCACGCGTATGGGCGGCATAGTTCTGTCCCACGCACCAGATTCGGCGCACGGGAAAGAGCGCCTCCGTCATGCTGACACCAACCGTGGGCTGGGTGGGGGGAGGAATCACAAAATCCACCATTGGCAGATAACTCCGTCACAGTTGCAACCAGCCCATCACAGGCCATGCCCATGGTTGCATTGCACACCCCCGCCTGTCACGCCTGCAGAACGCACCGGGACAATACAATAAATTCATCGCCCCCCCTGAGCCATACCTCATGTCCCATGCCCCTGACCGTACCTGCCGAACCCGCAGCATGTGCCCCCAATGCAAAACGCCGCCCGGAAACCCGGACGGCGTTCGCGATGGACCATGGGAATGGCCCCGATAATGCAGTGACCTTGGCGCGCGATCAGTTGCGGCTTTTGTCCACCAGCTTGTTCTTGCCGATCCACGGCATCATGGCGCGCAGCTTCTCGCCCACTTTTTCGATCTGCATGTCGTTGTTGCGCGCGCGCGTCGCCTTGAACCCAATGTTACCGGACTGATTTTCAAGGATGAAGTTACGCACGAACGTACCATCCTGAATATCGGTCAGGATCTTCTTCATCTCCGCCTTGGTATCCGGCGTGATGACGCGCGGGCCAGAGACATATTCGCCATATTCGGCAGTGTTGGAGATGGAGTAATTCATGTTCGCGATGCCGCCCTCATAGATCAGGTCAACAATCAGCTTCGTTTCATGCAGGCACTCGAAATACGCCATTTCCGGCGCATAGCCCGCCTCCACCAGCGTTTCGAAACCGGCGCGGATCAGCTCCACCAGGCCACCACACAGCACGGCCTGTTCACCAAACAGGTCGGTTTCGACCTCTTCCTTGAACGTCGTCTCGATGATGCCCGCACGCCCACCGCCATTGGCAGAGGCATAGGACAGCGCGATTTCCAGCGCATTGCCCGACGCGTTCTGCGCCACGGCAACCAGCGACGGGACGCCGCCGCCCTTCTGGTATTCGGAACGCACGGTGTGGCCGGGGCCCTTGGGCGCGATCAGGAACACATCAAGGTCTGGACGCGCCTCGATGATGCGGAAATGAATCGCAAGGCCATGCGCGAATGCCAGCGCGGCACCCTGCTTCATGTTCTTTTCCAGCGCGTCCTTATACAGCGCGCCCTGCCCTTCGTCGGGCGTCAGGACCATGACGACATCGGCCCATTTGGCCGCATCGGCGGGGGTCATCACCTTGAAACCGGCGGCCTCGGCCTTGGCGACGGCACTGGATTCGGGACGCAGGCCAATGACGATGTCCGAAACACCTGAGTCCTTCAGGTTGTTGGCATGGGCGTGACCCTGGCTGCCATAGCCGATGATGGCGACCTTCTTGCTCTTGATCAGGTTCACGTCGGCGTCGCGATCATAATACACGCGCATGGGAATACTCCTGTGTAGTAAACTGTTCGAAATGAAGGAAAAAACCGGGACCTGCGTTACAGCGTTTCCGGGCCCCGGCTGATCGCGACGACACCGGTACGCGATATTTCAGCCAGCCCCAAGGGACGCATGAGGTCAATAAACGAATTCAGCTTTTCCGGCGAGCCGGTCAGCTCGAACACAAAGGACGTGGCCGTCGTGTCAATGACGCGCGCACGGAACGCCTGGGCAATGCGCAGGGACTCGGCACGGGCCTCGGCGGTTGCGACAACCTTCACCAACGCCAGTTCACGCGCGACATGGGGACCGCCCTCGCTCAGGTTCGCGACACGATAGACCGGGACCAGCCGCTCCAACTGTGCCTTGACCTGTGCGACGGCGTGGGGGGTGCCCGTCGTCACCACATTGATGCGCGACATGCGCCGCGTTTCATCCACCGGGGCGACGGTCAGGCTTTCGATATTGTAGCCGCGCCCCGAAAACAGGCCGAGCACACGGGCAAGCGCCCCGCTCTCGTTCTCGACCAGTATGGAAATGACCGCGGAGGTTTCAACCTCCTGCTGGGTGGTCATGATGTTGTTTCCTGCACTTTGGTTTCCGCCCCGCCACCAAGACCGGGTGCGGGACATGACAGACGGACCGGAACGGCGCAACCGCTCCATGGGGATGGATCAGACGAGCATCCGTCCCTCGGCGCTGACTTCCACCCCATCATCCTGATCGGGGCCAAGCAGCATCTGGTTATGCGCCGCCCCCGAAGGGATCATGGGATAGCAGTTCTCTTCCTGTGCAACGCGGATATCCGCGACGACCGGACCGGGATGGGCCAGCATGTCCGCGATGACACCATCAAGTTCGCCCACGCATGTCGCCCGCAGGCCACGCCCATGGAAACTTTCGGCAAGGCGGACAAAATCCGGCAACGCCGCGCTATAGCTTTCGGAATAGCGCGATTCATGCAGCAGTTCCTGCCACTGCCGCACCATGCCCATATATTCGTTGTTCAGGATAAACAGCTTCACCGGCAGGCGGTACTGCGCGATCGTGCCAAGTTCCTGAATGTTCATCAGGGTGGATGCCTCCCCCGCGATATCGATCACCAGCGCGTCGGGATGGGCAACCTGCGCGCCCACGGCGGCAGGCAGGCCGTATCCCATCGTGCCCAGCCCCCCCGACGTCAGCCAGTGGTTGGGCCGGTCGAACTGAAAATGCTGCGCCGCCCACATCTGGTGCTGCCCCACCTCGGTAGAGACATAGGTGTCACGTCCGGTCTGGCGCGTCATTTCATACAGGCGGCTGATGGCATATTGCGGGCGGATGATGGCGGACGGGGTCATGTCCTGACGGAAGCCAAAGCTGTCACGACCGCGCCATTCACCGATCTGCGCCCACCATTGCGCGATATCGCCGGCCTGCGCCGCAGGGGTGGGGGTACGTTCCCATTCCTCGATCATCATTTCGATGATGCGACCCGCATCCCCCACGATACCAAGGTCAACCGGCACGATCTTGCCGATCTGCGCAGGGTCGATATCGGCATGGATCTTGAACGATCCCGGCGAAAACGCATCAAGGCGTCCTGTGACACGATCGTCAAAGCGCGACCCCAGCGCGACCAGCACGTCACAGTCATGGGTGGCAAGGTTCGCCTCGTACGAACCATGCATGCCCAGCATGCCAAGGAACTGCCGGTCCGTGGTGGGAAACCCGCCCAGCCCCATCAGGGTGGAGGTGCATGGGAAACCTGTCATCCGCACCAGGCGGCCAAGCAGCTCCGCCGCCCTGGGGCCGGAATTGATGACGCCCCCACCGGTATAGAACAGGGGACGGCGCGCCGCCTTCATCGCGGCGACAGCCTGCGCCACGGCGGCACGTTCTGGCTCGAAACGGGGCCGGTATGACGGATGCAGGACGGGCGCCGGTTCGACATAGGGGGCGGGACCGACCATCAGGTTCTTTGGCAGGTCCACCAGCACCGGCCCCGGACGCCCGGTCCGCGCGATATGGAATGCCTCCTGCACGACAGGGGCGATATCCTGCGCCCTGCGCACGAGGTAGTTGAACTTGGTCGCCGGACGGGTGATGCCGGTAATGTCCGCTTCCTGAAAGGCATCGGTCCCGATCAGGGGCACGCCGACCTGTCCGGTGAAACACACGACCGGAATCGAATCCAGCAGCGCATCCATCAGCCCGGTCACGGTATTCGTGCCGCCCGGCCCGCTGGTGACGAGTACGACGCCCACCTTTCCGGTGGAACGGGCATATGCCTCCGCCGCGTGGACGGCGGCCTGTTCATGACGGACCAGGACATGGCGGATCGCATCCTGCCGGAACAGCGCGTCATAGATCGGCAGGACCGCCCCACCGGGATAGCCGAAGACGACCTCGACCCCCGCATCCTGAAGAACACGCAGCAGTACTTCCGCGCCGGACATGACGGTGGGGTCCACAGTCGTGGCGCGGGCGTCGGGCCGGATGGCGGTATGCTGCACTGTTGCGTTCATGTCCCTTACTCCTTCGCCACGGTCCCGTCAGGAAGGACGGCACCCCCAGCGGGCGAAATGTGGGCCGGGTTTAAGCGAAAGCGGCCCCCGGCGTCAATGCAATTAATAACAAAAGAAATAATTTTCCGCTTATCTCTTTCCATTTGTTGCGCACCTGATGTGATTCTGCCGTCATGGAGACAGGTCCGTGCCTCCGCGGCGAGGGAATGGTGCGCAAACCATGTGGACTGGCGCTTGGTATATTGCGCCGTAACCTGCACCGCGCGGGTGATGGCGTCCTGGCGCGACATCTCCCCACGCAGCATGGCGGCAAGTTCGGGCACGCCATGCGCACGCATCGCAGGCAACGTGGGCGACAGGTCGCATGACAGCAGGGCGCGCACTTCCTCCACCGCACCATTTTCCATCATCGCCACGAACCGCGCGGCAATCGCCTGCCGCAACAGGTCACGCGGCGGCGACAGGCGCACGGAGACAAAACGCGCGGACAACGGCGGCAGTACCGATTCCGTGCGCCACCATGACAGGCCCCGCCCCGTCGCGCGCCAGACCTCCCACGCGCGCGCGATGCGCTGCGTATCACCGGGGCGCAGAGCGGACGCGGTTTCGGGATCGACCGCCATCAGGCGGGCATGGATCGCGGGGCCACCTTCGGCCAGCACGGCAGCCCGGGCTTCCGCCCGGATTTCGGGGGGCGGGTCAGGAATATCGGCCAGACCGTCGGTCAGGGCGCGGAAATACATCCCCGTCCCACCGCAGAAAACCGGGATACGCCCGGCCCGCCATGCCTCATCCGCCGCATGCAGGGCCTGTTCGCGCCACCATGCGACCGACCCCGCCTGTGCCGCGGGCAGCACGCCATACAGGCGATGCGGCAGCAATGCTTCCTCCGCCACCGTGGGGCGGGCCGTCAGGATGCGCAATTCGCGATAGACCTGCATCGAATCGGTATTGATGATGGTGCCGCCAATCACGCGCGCCAGCGCCAGCGCCAGCGCGGACTTGCCCGAACAGGTGGGGCCTGCCACGATCACGGCGGGACGCAGGCCCGTTTCGGTGCCTTGCGTCATGATCTCATCCCTGCCACATGCCCGGACATCATGGCTGAATCCTCCTCCTCCCCGACCCACGTCCTCGTCCTTGTCGCGCATCGCGACGCCACATCGCTCAGCACGGCGGACATTGCCACTGCACGCGACATGACCGGGGGGGGAACCCCCACCATCCTGTCGGCAGGCGAAGCGGTCGAGATCCCGTGCCCCGCGCCCGGCACGGGCGACATGCCGCATATTGCCCCCCTGCGCGAGGAATTTTCGCGCCGCGCCCTCGACGCCATCGTCGTTGCCGCCCATGGACGGCGCAAGGGGCTGCTGGTTGCGGACATGGACAGCACCATCGTCGATTGCGAAACGCTGGATGACCTCGCACGGCATGCGGGTATCGGTGAACGCATTGCCGAGATCACGCGCCAGTCCATGAACGGGGAAATGGATTTTGAGGCCGCGTTGCGTGAACGCGTCGGGTTGCTGCGCGGCATGCCCGCCACTTTGCTGGAGGCGGCATGGAAGGACGTACGTCTCAATCCCGGTGCGCGGGAACTGGTGCGCACGATGAACAGGCATGGCGCACACACGGCGCTGGTATCGGGCGGGTTCACGTTCTTTACCTCCCGCGTGGCGGAAAAGTGCGGATTTGACGAACAGCACGCCAATACCCTGATGATCGAGGGCGACCACCTGACCGGCAAGGTCGGGCAGCCGATCCTTGGCCCCGACGCAAAGCTTGCGCACCTGCGCAGGCTGGCGCTGGCACATGGGCTGCATATTGGACAGGCGATGGCCGTGGGCGATGGGGCAAACGACCTTGCCATGCTGCGCGAAGCGGGGCTGGGCATCGCATTCCATGCCAAGCCTGCCGTGCGACAGGCGATCAGCAGCCAGGTCAACCATACCACGCTGCGTACTCTGCTATTCGCACAGGGATATGCGGCGGCGGACTTTGTTGGCTGATTATGGACCTTTCATGACAAGCCCCCGGCACCGTGCCGAACAGCACTGATATTTCCGGGCGTCACCCTGGTTTGGAGATTGGTCGAAAATATCCCTATTGATAATGGCATGGCCGCAGCCCACTGGATGTTGCCTCCTTTCTTAACAGGCAACATCTTTCAAAGGTTTTTGGTGTTGCCTTTCGATCGAAAAAGGCAACGTCTTTCAAAGCTTTTTGAAAAAAGCTTCACCAAAAACTTTTATTATTTCAATGTCTTATCGGACTTATCTTTTCAAACAGTCTCTTGTGTATCCTTATTCAGTGGGAAGGGACCTGCCCTGCCTTTTCAGGCGCACCAGCAGCTTTCACATGCATCACGGCGTGGTCGGGATGACGGCCGGCTGCTGGCTGCGGTTGTCCTGTGCCTCGATAAAGACGCGCGTGACCTCGGGATAGGTCTGCTTGATCTGGCGTTCAAGCTCGGACACCGTTGCCTCCACATCGCCTGCGGACAGGTCATTGTGGAAATCAATGCTGATGACCACCAGCACATCGCGCGGCCCGAAATGCATGGAACGGATTTCGTTCAGGCGGTCCACCCCACGCGCCGACAGCGCCATGCGACGCAGGGCCGCCAGAACTTCGGGCGCCACACCTTCGCCCGTCAGCAGCGACTGCGATTCGCGCGCCAGGAAAGCAGCCGTCACCGCAAGGATCAGCGCGATGATGATGGAGGACACACCATCCAGCACCGGCATATCCAGCGTTTCCGACAGCACATTGCCCACCAGCGCCACGAACAGGCCCGCCAGCGCGGCTGTATCCTCGAACAGGACGGTAAAGACGGTCGGGTCCTTGCTGCGCTGTACGGCTTCGACCCAGCCAAGACGGCCCTTGCCATGGCGACGGAACGCACGCAGCGCCATGACCCAGACCGATCCCTCGAACAGGATGCTCAGCCCCAGCACGATATAATTGACCAGCACATGCGCCATTGGTTGCGGGTGAAGGATGTGGGTCACGCCCTCGAAGAACGAAATGCCAGCCCCCAGCCCGAAAATCAGCAGGGCAACGACAAAGGTCCAGAAATACAGTTCCAGTCCATAGCCGAACGGATGCGCAAGCGTGGCCGGACGCGCCGCGCGCCGCATTCCCACCAGCAGCAGCGCCTGGTTCCCGGTATCAATAAGGGAATGGATCGCCTCGCTCAGCATAGAGGAACTGCCGGTGATATAGGCCGCGACGCACTTGGTCGCCGCCACGAGAAGATTACCCCCCAGAGCCGCCAGAATCACGAGGCGGGAGGAAGAAGAATGCGCCATGACCATCCCATATAAAAAAGCTGGCATATCCTATCGCCTGCCCCAGCACATTGACAGGGCAGCACATCACGCCCGCCACCATGTGATCGCCCACACGCCACATCACGCAAAATGATAGGAAGTTTCTGGTGAAGTCTTTTAGTGTCTGACCGAAAATGAGTTGAGTGATTTCAGTGGATTATGATTCATGGGTTTGCGATAACCTGATGAG